>ENA-OYWK01000786-OYWK01000786.1-human-gut-metagenome-genome-assembly--contig:-NODE-786-length-16667-cov-5.348603_pt1 | contig 16667 bp, 10 predicted proteins | sample MGYA00244808_ERZ653392 | MGnify/ENA primary metagenome ERZ653392 (study PRJEB26926, sample SAMN06165125) | human gut metagenome | biome: ENVO:00009003; feature: ENVO:2100002; material: ENVO:00002003...
CGAGATTCCTCTACGTCTCGTGGGCTCGGAGATGTGTATAAGAGACAGATATAGGTCAGTACAGATACGTCCTTTGCCTTTCCGGTGAATACCTTCATGATTGTATAGGAGATCAGTGCAAGACCAATACCATGTCCGATAGATCCGGAGATTGGCATAGAGATTAACATGATTGCTGCTGGAACAGTCTGATAGATATCAGTAAAATCTACCTTTGACAGACCAGAGATCATCAGGATACCAACATAAATCAGTGCTGAAGATGTTGCTGCTGCCGGGATAATTGCTGCGATTGGTGCGATGAACATACATGCCAGGAATAAAATTCCAGTTGTAAATGCAGTCAGACCAGTTCTTCCGCCTGCCTCAACACCAGATGCAGACTCTACGAATGTCGTGACTGTTGAGGTACCAGTAATCGCACCTGCTACAGTTCCAACTGCATCTGCTAACAGTGCTTCCTTCATCTGCGGCATATTTCCGTCCTTATCAACCATACCTGCACGTGATGCAGTACCAACAAGTGTTCCGATGGTATCAAACATATCGATAATGCAGAAGGTAATGATAAGTGTGATTGCTGTGAACCAGCCGATCTTTACAAAGCCGGCAAAATCAAAATGGAACAGAGTTGTCTCTGCCATATCTGCAAATGGAGGTACGAAGCTTGCACCCTCAAGACCTGCAAATGGATTAGTTCCAAGAAAGATTGCCTCACCTGCCCAGTAAATAACAGATGCTGCAAGCATACCAAGAATTACAGCTGCCTTTACACCCTTCTGTGCCAGAACGATGATAACAAATAAACCGATAAACATAGTTACTACTGTCAGAACCATCTGGGTGTAGCCGCTTCCCATTGCATCCTGAGCAACACTCGGTGTCAACGCACCAAAAAAATCTCTCATTACAAAGAATGGTCCGCCATTCTCTGAATAGATACCAGCGTTGGAACCAACACCGATATTTAAAAGCATAAGACCGATTGCCGGGGAGATACCAAGACGAACACCAAGCGGAATCGCATTTACAATCTTGTCTCGAATATTTAATACAGACAGGATAATAAAGATAATTCCTTCAAGTAAAATGATGCACAGTGCTGACTGGAAAGACTCCAGATAGCTCATGCCCGTCATACCAACAATATTGGCAACAACTACAGCAAAAAAGCTGTTTAATCCCATACCAGGAGCCATGGCAAATGGCTTATTTGCAACAAACGCCATTACCATCATACCGATAAAGGATGCGATACAAGTCGCTAAAAATACACCATTCCATAAATTCTGTCCCTCTGCACCAAATCCAGTCAGAAGATTCGGATTTAAGGCGATGATGTACGCCATCGTCATAAATGTGGTCAAACCGGCAATGATTTCTGTTTTCACTGTCGTATGGTTCTCCCTGATCTTAAAGATCTTCTCAATCTGTTCCATTTGTACCCTCCATAGTTACATTCATTCCATTAATTTGTACGCCGTCCTCCATCGGAATTACAATGCAGCGGCGTCCCTCTACTAATTGGATCTGTACAAGATCCATGCGCTGCGGACTGACCTTTATTGTCACATCCGGAGTCTTGACGGCAACGCTTTTTGCCTCAACTAAGTTTGCCGCCTGAAAGAAAGCATCCTCTCCTGCAGTCTCCTCATAGACTTGCTCGAAATTTTCAAGCTTTTCTTCTTTGATTCCACTATTTTGAAGAAGCTTTTTTACATCTGATTTTTGAAGCTTGAAAGGCTGCGGCTCTTCCTTATGCTCCTCAATCAGCTCTGTCAGATTCTCCTGAATCTGGCAAACAGTATCATAGTTTACAACATCTCCGACAGTCTCCTCTATGATCTCCTGAAATACAGCCTTCTGCGTCTTAAAGGACATAGGTGCCGGACCACCGATACAATCATTGATAAAGTCTTCGTGAAGCTCCTCTGTCTTTTTTGTATAATACAAAAGGCTGTGAATATTACTGCTGCGATCGTCAAATGCAGGGAATAAAAAGGCATTTACAGGAGCCTCTATCCACTGATCACGCATACGTTCCTCGACGCGGTTTGTCTGTGTATTGTAGCACAAACCAGCCTCTGACAGCTTAACAGGACAGATGCAGCAAAGGATAAATTCATATACCTCCTCTGAAGCATCATCCATATCTAAGTTGTCGCTTCCTCTTCCCGGAACGTCATAATTACAATGGATCATAACTACATAGTAGCTTTCACCAAAATGATATGTCTCTGCTACCGACTTGTAAAACTCCTCTAAAACAGTTTCATCCTTTAATCCAGTCGCCTTTAGCTGCATCAAACGCTTATGGCCTTCCCCCGAAAGTTCCTGATCAAGCGTGTAATCGAGTGAATGAAGATTTTTACCCAGACTTCCAGAAAGCGCCTTTCGGAAAATTTCAAAATACTTGTCGATTTCCTCCTGTGACAGCGACAAAAACATATCGCTAAATGTCATGCGGATCTGCTGCTCACCATCTATCAGGCAGCCGCAAATGCGGTCAATTGCACCGCCGTCTCTCTTAAAAAGACTTTTAATCTCGGATACTTCTTTTTTATTCATTCGAAACACTCCTTGTTTATTACGTTTTTGTTTGCCTGACTTATCTGTCCGGATACTCTGTCTTTACAAAGCGCTCCAATGCATCGAGTGAGCGCACAACCTTCTCTGTATCGATGCAATATGCCATACGAAAATATCCAGGGCATCCAAAGGAATCACTTGGAACTAACACCAGGTCATACTTTAATGCCTTGTTGCAAAATGCCACTGCATCCTCCTCAAGAGCCTTTGGAAAAATATAAAATGTTCCTGACGGACGCACACAGGAAAATCCTAACTCAATGAGTTTGTCATAGAGCAGGTTCATGTTAGTCTCATAGACAGTCATATCAGACGTCTCATCTAACACATCCTCCACACCCATCATAATAAGTGATGATGGACAGTTGTGTCCGATTCCTCTTGAGATTTGGGACATCATTGGCACTAACAAATCAGCATCGGTACATGTTGGATTAACAGCAACATAACCTATACGCTCACCTGGAAGAGAAAGTGACTTGGAAAACGAATAGCATGAAAGCGTATTGTCATAAAATTTTGATACATATGGTGCTTTCTTTCCATCAAATACGATTTCTCTGTATGGCTCATCGGAGATTATAAAAATATCATGGCCATACTCTTTTTGCTTGTCTTCCATTAGCTGCGCCAACTTTTTTAGCGTTTCTGCTGAGTATACAGCACCAGATGGATTGTTCGGTGTGTTGATCAAAACAGCTGACACATTTGACGTCAGCATCTTTTCAAACTGTTCAAAATCCACCTGAAAATCAGCTGTGTTTGCAGGTACCACTCTCAGATTTGCTCCTGTCATGCCTACATAGCAGTTATACTCTGGAAAATATGGTGCAAATGTAAGCACATCGTCTCCCGGAGATGTTACTGCACGAAGTGCATGAGCTAAGGCTCCCGCAGCTCCTGAGGTTGGAAAAATATGATTTGCCGTATAGTTCATATCAAAACGCTTGTTAAGCGATGCAGCCACCTTTTCTTTAAATGAAGGCAGTCCGACACTCGGGCTGTAGCCGTGAAGCTCGCTCGATGTCTTTGTCTGAAGTAGGCGAATAGTATTGTCTGTGTAGTCCTGCACAACAGGAACAGATGGATTTCCTAAACTGTAATCAAAAACGTTCTCGTATCCAATCTCCTGTCCTCTCTTTGTTGCAAATTCGGATAATGTACGGATCACTGATTTTTTCTGAAGCATGTCTTTATATTTTTGTGTTACCATACTGCCCTCCCATTCTGCCGCCTATGCGGCTCATTTACTTAAAAATGCATGAATCTGATCCAAATTTTTCATTGCATCCTCTCGGCCAAGCTGATACAATGCTTTTAACTTTTCTGGATCCTTTTCAAGTCTTGACACTTCGATCAGACGACTTGGGCGAAGCACCATGACTTCACCTTTTTCCTTTAATTCATCAATCTTCTTTAGTGTTTTGTTGTATATAACATAGCGGTGTGCCATCGCCTTAGCCAGATTTGGATAACGATGAAGGATTTTGTTTATGGCACCTTGAAATTTCATTTTTTTCTTTCGGTACCCTTCAGGTCTTGTTAAAATGACAAGATCTTTTTTGTATCCCTGTCTGCGAAACCACATGATCGGAATAGAATCGGCAACGCCGCCGTCAAGCAGCTTATATCCATCTATTTCTACCACCTTTGATACAAGCGGCATTGATGCAGATGCCTGCATCCACTTAAGATCATCTCTGCCGCAATCTGTGCATTTGTGATAAACAGCCTTTCCTGTTTCCACATCTGTGCAAACCACAAAAAATTCTGCTGGATTTTTGGCAAATGCCTCATTGTCAAATGGATCAAGAATCTCTGGTATCTGATGATAGCATAAATCAACATCATAAATATCACCTGTTTTTAAAAGTGAATGAAGTGTGCCATAACGCTTATCACCACAAAACTTCATATTGTAACGCAGAGTTCTTCCTATCTGTCCAGACTTATAGTTACAGCCAAATACAGCTCCCGCCGAAACTCCAATCACGCCGTCCACCTGGATTTTTTCTTCCATCAAAACATCCAGAATACCTGCCGTATACATTCCTCTCATGGCACCGCCTTCAAGAACAAGTCCTGTTTTTACCTCTTTCATGATTTGCCTCTCTTTCCAACTTTACACATTAAAAGAGCTTTTTTATATTTTTGCGAAACAAGGCTATCATACCACGGTTCATGAAAAACATCAAGGCAATTACACTTTCTTACTGCTCATCCAAAAATGCCAGCGGATCTCCTTTGGTATGAATAAAGTGCATAAGCATGTATGCACACATAATTGCTACATTTTCTTCCTTTAAAATGCGCTTACATTCTTCACGGTCTGCTAATACAATCTCGATATCCTCTGATTCTTCCTCGTGCTCGTTTGTTGGCGTTCCACTACAGTAGCCATAGATTGTTCCGCAGCTTTCGTCTGTCATACCGACTGTCGTAAAAAATGGTCTTGTGTATGCACCTTCTGTAACCTTTGGCTCGAAAACAAGCCCTGTCTCCTCGTAAATTTCACGTATACCTGCCTGTGCCATCTCCTCACCTGGCTCTACAAGTCCTGCCGGAAACTCATACACATATGCATTGATTGGATAACGAAACTGCTTTACAAGCACGATTTTATCCTTTTTTTCTCCATATACACTATAAATAATTACACCATCAGATGTATTTTTATGAGTTGCTGCTTTAAGCTGCGTTGGATCCTTCTTTCTGGATGCCACATAATATTTGCCTGTTTTTCCATTTCTTTTTTCAACATCAAAATTATAGAGATTTAAAAATGGATTATCAGTTACCTTCTCCACTCCTTTTACGCGATCTACCATAGCTGTACCTCTCCTTACCGGCATTGAACAAATCTTTACACTATGCCATATTTTCAACTCGATTCCGCTAGAAATCAGCCTTTTTTATTATACCGTACTCGTGCGCAAAAGAAAAGCCCGCAAAGCAAAGTTTGCCTTGCGGGGTTATTCTGTTAATGTACAGCCTCCCTGACTTCCTGCGTGATAGTCTCGCCTCCATTTTCATACCATTTGGTGACAAATTCATCAAATGCATCAATGTCACGCTCTCCTGTGACGATCTGAAGGTAATATTCTTTTTCCATTTTGCGAAGCTTCCACCACTGCGTGCCCATAGTTTCTGTCTCATCAAAATAAAGTGATTCAACCCTATTTGTTTTTGCGTCCGCCAGCAAAGAGCAGGCTGTGATTCGGGAGGTGTATGCCGCCCACTCCTCTGGCGTAGCACTATCTGTGTTATCCAGATAGGCCTTACAGGATCTATAATATGAATACTCCAATAAATCAAGATCTTCTGGTTCTTTTTTTCCTGAAAGCACATCTGTTAATTCGTGATAACATTTTGTCAGCGCATAGCTGTAATCAACATTGATTGCAAGTGGTCTGGCTGTTGGATCTACATTGTTCTGATAATATTCTTCAAACTCACTGTTATATGTTCCATCATAGCGCACATAATCAAACAATCCATTTATAATTTTGCAGGCGATCTCAGGATGTTCATAACCCTTTCTCACAACAACATACTTGTAAGTTGGATTCTGTGAATAATAGCTTGTGCTTCCATCGTCATCTGTCTGAATAAGAAATGGCTCCCAAACAGCATCGGGATTAGCTGCAATAGCTTCCATAAGTGGATTATTCGCTGCCCACCAAGGTCCAAAAAATGATCCGCAAAGTCCCTTCGTTATGAGTTCAATATTGTTTACAGAGGTACGAAGCAAAAAATTCTGATCTAATATATTGCGCTCATACATGCTTTTAAGCTTAGCCAGTGCATCTTTTGCCTGCGGCAAAACTGATCCGTAAGAGACCTCTCCATTTTCATCTTCAATCCATTGTTTCGGATAGGCACCATTTGCTGCAAACACAATATCCATCAAATACTCGCTGCTGTAGCCGCACTCACCCGATAACTCCGGATCACATACAAAACCAACTGTCTTGCCTTCTCCATTTTCACCAGGATCCTTCTCTATAAATGCCCGAACAATTGTCTCTGCATCCTCTATTGTTTTAGGACTTTCAAGACCTAGCTTATCCATCCAATCGCGCCTTAGCCATAAAAGGTTTGGACCATCATCAATATTTGTCTCTGGAATTGCCATTATTTTTCCATCAAAGGTAACACCATCTATTATGCCCTCTCCATAGCTTGCATAAATATCTTTGATTCGGTCTGTCAAACAATTTTCATAACTTTTTGTCAAATCCTCAATCAAATCAAGCGCTACGAGCTGGCGCAAATCCTCAATACTCCCTACAAGCATTAAATCTGGAAGATTATCAGAAGACATAGCCACTGACACACTGACATTATACTGATCATTCTTTTCCTCAAATACATCCTTATTTTGAATGTTAAAGTACTCACGCAGATAACGTGTATAAGCATTGTTCTCGTAAGTCTCACCTTTAGGAAGATTGGAGTTATTTGCTCCAGTCATTTTTCCAAGCGTGTATGTTACAAGCTCTGGATATTTGCCATCAGGTGTTGTACTGGCATACTCCCACTGCTCTTTTTTTGCTAATTCGTTTGCCGACACTGTCTGACAAACAGACAGCACCGATACAAACATCACTGCCAACACACTTTTTGGGATTTTCTTTTCCATAGACATTCTCCGTTTTTATCCCTTAACAGCTCCTGATACACCTTCCTGGTAGCATTTTTGCATTGACATAAATAAAATGACAATCGGAATGGAAATCAGCACGGCACCTGCTGCAAAGCAGTTAAACCAACTGTTTACATATTCCTTTTCAAGCATGTTCCAAAGACCAATAGATACCGTATAGTACTTTGCATTCGCACGGCAAATTACTTTCGCAAAGATAAAATCAAGCCATGGTGCCATAAATGCTTGCAGGATCGTGTAGACAATAATAGGCTTACTAAGCGGAATAGTTATCTTTGTAAACACCTGAAATCTTGTCGCACCATCCAGATAAGCAGCCTCATCAATAGACTTTGGAATAGTGTCAAAAAAGCCTTTTGCAATATAAAAGCCTAAGCCCGCACCGCCAGAATATACAAGCACTAATGCTACACGAATCATCGCACCCTCTGACAGACCAACTGACTTTAAAATATAGTAAACAGCGATCATTGACATAAAGCCCGGAAACATACCAAGAACAAGTGCAATGTTCATCATCGGTTTTCTCATCTTAAAACGCATACGTGACATACAATATGATACCGACAAAACAAAGAAGGTAGAGATTGCGCAAGAGAAAATTGAGATGATAAGTGTATTAATAAACATCTGCGGAAAATTTAAAATCTGCGTATCTGTAAACAGCTTCTTATAGTTGTTCAGTGTAAATGTCTTCGGAATAAGTGTGGAAATATATTGTCCACTCTCTCCTCTAAAGCTGATCATAATAATCCACGCAATCGGAATGACCCAAATAACTGCCAAAACAGCAAGAATCACATGAACTATTGTGTTTGTAATAAATCTTTTTCTTTTTGCCGAAGCAGTATTTTGCTTTTTCATCATTGGAAGCCCTCCTCATTCTTATAGGAACCTGTATTCCGATACGTGATCAGTGATACAACGGCCAGAACCAAGAAGGTCAAAATACCAATGACTGCACCAAGATTATAATACTGGTTATCAACTGTCAGCTTATACAGCCAGGTAACGAGAAGATCCGTCCTTCCTGCTGTTGATCCTACAGGTGTAGGATTTCCGCCTGTCAGCAGATAAATTACATTAAAGTTATTTACATTTCCAGTAAAGGTTGTAATAAGATATGGACCTGTTACAAACAGCATATACGGCAGTGTAATTGAGAAAAATGTTCTCACCGGACCTGCACCATCCACTGTTGCCGCCTCATACAAATCTGCCGGAATATTCTGAAGAACACCAGTTACCTGAAGCATGGTAAATGGAATACCAACCCAGATATTGATTACAACTACCATCACTCGTGCCAGCGTTGTATTTGACCAGAACGGAATAGCCTTTTCAATGATGCCTGCATTTAATAATAGCGTATTTACAATACCATTCTGACTAAAGATCGTTCTCATTAACAGCAGTGAAACAAACTGCGGAACTGCTGCTGAAAGGACAAAGCAAAAACGCCAGAATGCCTTACATCTTGTACCCTTACGGTTGATGACAATTGCAAGAATCATACCTAAGATATAGTTACTAAAAGTCGCTGCTACAGCCCAGATAAGAGTCCAACCAAGTACTGACCAGAATGTACTTCCAATGGAATCACCAATATTTAATACCTTCGCAAAATTTGCCAGTCCTACCCAATTAAAGATTGTTGTATGAGCATCTACTTTACTATAATTTGTAAATGCCATACAGATCATAAATACAAGCGGAAGAACTGTAAAAATTAGTATGCCAAGAATTGGCAGCGTAAGAAGTGTACGATGCAGATCTTTATCAAAAAGACTCTTGATATCTTCCTTAAAAGTAGGAATCTTTTTGCCAGCCTCTGCCAGACACTGCATTTTATATGCACTCTTTACGCTTCCACGCCAGAAAATAATAAATGCTGCAACTAAAAAGCATGTAGCCACACCAAACAAAAGCATAAGAAGTGAATTATCACCCTTTGTATACTCATAAATCTGCTTTGCCTCACTCCATACCTTCTGCTGCTCTTGTCCTCCAAGGTGAACAAGATCTACAATATAGCCTGCACCTTTCATCACCATAAATGCGATAAAAGCAATTTCAATGGCAAGCATACCAAGACCCTTTATTATCTGATGATGTGCAATATTTCCGAGTCCGAGTACAACCATGGAAAGCTTTGTCAATACATTTCCCTTTGTAATTGCTTTTGCAACAGAGTACGGATTATCAAATTCTTTGCCCCTTTTTTTCTTTTCGGACATAAAAAACCTCCCGTTAAATCTTAATAGTTACATGAATTTGAAAATAAATGCTCCAGGCCCGCAAGGCGGAACCCGGAGCTCTTTATTTTATTTCACTTTTTATTTAGTCAACGACGCTCTGATTCATTGAATCGCTTAACTTATCAGTCATCTCTTCTGCATTGTCTAATGTAACTTCACCGTTTACGATAGACTTACCGAAGTTCTCTGCCGGTGTCCAGTAATTATTCATAGCGCTTACGAATGGCTGCAGAATAGAAGTCTCATCAAATGTCTCATTCTGAGCGATTACAAGCTCATCCTTCTGAATTTCTTCTTCCGCTAACAGATCAGTATTGCAAGGAACGATGCTTCTTGCATCATAGTGCATCTGCTGTGACTCCTCATTTCCAAGGAACAGTGCAAGTGCTACTGCTACCTGCGGATACTCACAGTTAGGATTTACACCGATTGCCTTAGAACCTGCGAATGATTCCATCTGGAGTTCTTCACCGTCTAAGTTGTAGGTTGGAAGCTTTGCTATTCCAAGATTATCACCCATTGCTTCTGACAGCTTGGTGTAATCCCAAGAACCACTAAACATTGCATTGATGCTTCCATCACACATACCAGAAACGCCAACACCTGACTCATCATTTACAAAGTTCTTATTTCCTACAAGATTTACAAGATACTTGGTAACTGCTGCACCCTTCTCACCAGCAAAATCAATGCCAGCTTCCTCATCTTTGCCATCCTCACCAAACAATGTGCAGCCGTTTCCTACATAGAAAGCACCAATGTACCAGGAGTTTGTTAATGGGAAGGAAACCTTACCCTTTTCCAACATGGTATCAAGACTCTTAATATCGTCCTCACCATATACGCTCTTATCGTAGAACATATACCAGGTATTAGTAGTGAACGGAACACCATATATACAATCATTTACTGTTACAGAATCTATGATTGCCTCGGAGTTTGTATTCTTAATATAATCAACAGTTTTGCCGCCAAGCTCTGCGATTGCACCTGCATCAATCAGTGTCTGTAGCTGGTCATTTGCAAACATGTAAACGTCTGCAGAACCAGATGGATCCTGAGAAATTGTCTTTCCTGCATCTCCCTCTGAGCAGGTACCATACTCAAATGTAAGATCCCAATTTACATGAAGCTCATTGAATGCTTCGCAGCGCTTCTGCAGCCACTCGCCGTACTCTTCTGCCTGATCCTCTGCTGGTCCCCATACAGTGATAGTTGCTGTAATCGGATCCTCTGCTGAATAATCTACTGTTTCTTCCTCTGCTGCCTCTGAGCTTGTCTCTTCATCAGCGAATACACTCATTGCACCGCCAAAAGTTGATAAACACATAGCGCCTGCTAAAAATAAACTGGATGCTTTTCTAAATTTCATAATACAAAATCCTCCCTGTTTTCTGTTTCCATTCGGAAATCCTTATGTCATTATTATAAGAAATTTTGGTGATTCCGTATATATCAAAAATATTAGATTCATGTTGTTTTTTTCTGAAATTACGATATCCTCTTTGGAATCCTGATACTCGCCTTAGTTCCCTGCCCTATTTTGCTTTCAATCTGCAGACTATACTGTTCTCCATAGTAAAGCTTTATGCGCTCATTGACATTTCTAACGCCATATCCCTTTGACTCTTCTGTTAAAATACGAGCCGCCTGCTCATCACTCATGCCTACACCATTATCTGCTACAGTCAAAACTATCAGATCACCATCTTCCTTTCCAGTAATCGTCAGCTTTCCTCTGCCGTCTGTCTTCACATCGATTCCATGAGCAATAGCATTTTCAATAAGAGGCTGAAGCATAAGATTTAATGACTGATACTGACCAATTGATTCATCTACATCAAACTCCACATCAAATTCGTAGTCATGCATCATCAGCTGAATATCAAGATAAGAACGCATGTTACGAAGCTCATCTGAGAGTGACATGACATTCTTTCCTTTGTTTAACGAGGTTCGGTAAAAGGTAGAAAGTGCCAGCGTAATTTTACTTATATCTTCCGCATCTGCCTCAATTGCCTTCCAATTAATTAACGATAGCGTATTGTATAAGAAGTGGGGGTTGATCTGCGCCTGAAGCGCCTTCATTTCATATTCCTTTTCTTTAATGCGTCCTTCATAAACTTCCTTGATTAAGGTATTTAATTGAAGAAGCATTGAATCAAAACCATTGACAAGATCACCTATCTCATCACGGCTGTCACTAGTAATATTAACCTCAAAATTTCCCTGCTCTACCTCTTTCATTCCAGATCTAAGTCTTCTAATCCTCTTTGTAACAAAGCTCGTCAAAATCATCATGGCTATCACTGACATCAGTGTCATAATAAACACCGCAATAAGCGCAATTCGTGTAATTGGCGTTACTGACCATACTATTAAGCTATTTGGCTTATACAAACATGCTGTCCATCCAGTCGCAGATGATGTTTCTGAAAGAATCGTATACTCATTTTCCTGATTTTTCTTCTGATCAAGAAGCTGCGCGGCGTTTAACTCATATTCCCGATATTTTTTATCAAAGAATGCTTTTTCATACACTGCATTGCCCTTCTCATCGAAAATAACAATGCCATAATTATTCTGAAGTGTCTGCTTAAATGTCTCAAACATGCTGTCATACTCAACGCTAATGTACAAAATACCATCTAATCCATAGCGCTTTAGCATACTCATTGGGCTTACCCCAAACACAATTTCTTCATTTTTATCAACAAACCATTGCATTTCTCCAGAATCTGCCACACTCCTATACCAATTAGTATCTATAATCTCTGAAATTGGTGCCAGCGTGTCACCATGCTTGATCATATCCTTATCTACATAAATCGTAACTTTGCCAACATCGTTGTGAAAATATTTCAGTGAAGCAAGCATTGGGTCAAGTATCGTAACAAGCTGATTGTACATCTCATACACTGAATCATACTGGTATCCAATCACCTGTGAGATTGTCTGGTTATAACAAATATAGTTATTTAAATTTGTGTAGATTGCAAGCTTATTTTCCATTGAGGCAAGTGCCTGATACAGATACGATTCCATACTGTCTCTCTCATTTTGCAATAAAATCTGCTTCATCTGAACATAAGTAACTGACAGCACCGCCACAACAGGAAGAAAACCTGACAGCGCATATACAATGGCCAGCTTATAACCAAGCCTTACATTTCTAAACCAACTGACAATTCGGCTGCCAAGCTTACTTTTCTTCAATCATTTCATCCCCGCTTTCTCTAAATTTTTGTGGACTAATTCCATAATACTCACGAAAGCTAGAACAAAAATATGAAACATTTGGATAACCGCATGCAGTGCTTATATCTACAATTTTCATCATCGTCTGCTCCAAAAGATCCTTTGCCTTTTCCATACGAACGCTCTTGATAAAACGATTCAAATTCTGACCCGTTTCTTTTTTAAATACACTGCTTAAGTAGCTTGGAGCCATATAGACAAGCTCACTTAGTCGCTCCACACTCATTTCATCTCCATAATGAGCAGCAATGTAGCGCTTGACAGCCTCCACCTCACGATGGCCTGTCTGTACTCTTCCTGAAAATGTCTTTTCCAATAGATTTATGGAATCGCTTACAATATCTGTAACCTGAACAAAGTCAAATGAACGATAAAGCTGATCAATCTTCGTATTTAACTGCTTCTCTCCCTCTCCTGGTACTGCATCATAAATATCCTTTAGTAAGTTGGCAAATAAAAATTTGATATACATCTGGGAAAATGCAGTCTGGCTTCTGTATCTCTGGCTGAAACGCTCAAAATGATCACGCAGGCTCTGAACATCCTTCATTCGAATATCCTGCTTCATCTGCTTAATTAATGTATCATCATCTATTTTAATGATCTCACAATCACTGCTCTTCATTCCACTGTAAAACAGTCTGACATTCGGATGATAAAATTTATTTTCCATAAGCTCCTCAAGCTCATCCATTGCGCAAATAATCTGCTCTGCACATGAAATTTCTGAAGAAATGGATGCTGTACAACTATTTTCATATTCCTCTTTAATCAGATCTAGCAGCTTATTTGCAAACTCAATAGGAGCAATAGATCTATCTTTTAATAAGATGATAGACTGCTGCGGAGTCAGATTTAAATAAAGAACGGCTTCGCTAGCGCAAACTTCTTTTATTTTTTTTGCCAGAATGCGCTCCTGCAAATCAACACCATTTTTTCCGAAAAAATCATCATCTGTCTCAAGCATTAGAATACGGCAAAAACAATCAACGTCTGATTTTGTCAAAACACCGCCGCTTTTCTCAAGCACTTCTGCTACATTTACTCCATTTACAATCTGATATAGTGCATGCTCACGCATTTGCTGCATACTCTTTTTTTTCATATTTTTCTCGGCACGTTCTGCTTCAAGCTCCTGAATGACCCGTGTAATAGTCTCTTTAAACTCACTCGGATCAACTGGCTTTAAAATGTAATCAGAAACACCTAGACGCACTGCTTTTCTGGCATAGTCAAACTCACTGCAGCCCGAAAAGATTACGCATTTCATATCCTCGTTTCTGTCGTCTTTTTTACATTCCTCTATCAGCTGAATGCCGTCCATAAATGGCATCTTTACATCTGTAAGCAAAATATCTGCCGTATGCTCCTTTAAATACTCAAGCGCATCTCTTCCATTTGCAGCCTCAGCAATCTCACATGGCAGCTGCATGTGGCGCAGCAGCATTTTAATGCCATTTCGTTCAATTCGCTCATCGTCTACCACCAATATCTGATACATATCCCCCTATCCTTTCTGTACGCAAATTATCTGTATTCCATTTTACCCTAATAAACGAGGAAAATCAACGAAAAAAGTGGCAGCGTGTTTATGCTGCCACCTTTTTTAATATTTATCATAACTTCCAGATTTCTTCGTTATATTGTGCTATAGTACGGTCGGATGAGAAAAATCCTGCCTTTGCGATGTTGATGAGCATCTTCTTTGCCCATTTCTTTCTATCTGCGTAGTCATTAAGCACCTGCTCTTTGCGTGCTATATACTCTTTTAAGTCAAGGAGAGTCATAAACCAGTCTTTATTTATCAGTTCTTTATGAAGCTGTGTTAAGGTTTCTTCGTCTCCTGCTTCAAGCATTTGCTCACTGATAAGGAAATCGACTGCTGTGTGTATGTCTTCGTCTTTTGTGTAGTAATCTTTTGCACAATAATCTACATTTTTATAATGTTCAATTACCTGCTCGCTGCTCTCTCCGAAGAAGTAAATATTATCTTCTCCGACAAGCTCTCCAATCTCTACGTTTGCGCCATCTCTTGTTCCTAATGTTACTGCACCATTTAACATAAACTTCATGTTTCCTGTTCCTGATGCCTCCTTTGATGCTAATGAGATCTGCTCTGAGATATCACATGCCGGTATAATTTTTGATGCCTTTGTTACGTTGTAGTTTTCTACCATCACTACGCGCAGATATGGGCTGACTTCTGGATCCTGCTCTGTGATCTGCTGTAAGCAAAGAATTGCATGAATGATATCCTTTGCGATTGTGTAGGCTGGTGCTGCTTTTGCACCAAAGATCAGCGTTACTGGTGTCTTAGGAAGCTTTCCACTCTTGATTTCAAGATATTTATGAATTGCCCAGAGTAAATTCATCTGCTGGCGCTTATACTCATGCAAACGCTTTACCTGAATGTCAAAAATAGAATTTTCATCAATGACAACACCCTGTGTATGCTTTAAATAGTCAGCAAGCTGACGCTTTTTCTCCTTCTTGATCGCAAGAATGCTGTCTAATACACTGTCATCATTTTCGAATGAAAGCAGCTTCTCAAGCTCGCAGGCATCCTTCTTAAAACCACTTCCAATCTTATTTTCAATTTCCTCTGAAAGCTCCTCGTTGCATGAAAGCAGCCAGCGGCGGAAGGTGATTCCATTTGTCTTGTTGTTGAATTTCTCCGGATAAATTTTGTAAAAAGCATTAAGCTCGGAATTTTTCAAAATTTCAGTATGCAGGTAAGCAACACCGTTTACACTGTGACCATAGTGGATATCCATATGTGCCATATGAACGCGGTCATTCTCATCAATAATCGCTACCTTCGGATCTGAATATTTTGCCTTTGCACGCTTATCAAGCTCCTTGATGATCAAAACTAACTGCGGAACAACCTTCTCTAAATATGCAAGCGGCCACTTCTCAAGTGCCTCTGACAGAATTGTGTGGTTTGTGTATGCGCATACCTTTGTGACAAGCTCAACTGCCTCATCCATGGTGATGCCGCGCTCAAGAAGCAGACGAATCAATTCTGGAATAACCATTGACGGATGAGTATCATTGATCTGAATAGCTGCATACTCATCTAAGTCGGTCAGCTTACAGCCGCGTGCCGTACACTCATCTAAGATTAAGTGCGCTGCATTGCTTACCATAAAATACTGCTGATAGATACGAAGTAAGTTTCCAGCCTCATCGCTGTCATCCGGATATAAGAACAGTGTCAGATTCTTTGCGATATCTGTCTTGTCAAAGCTTATAGTACCGTCCTTAATAAGACTCTCATCTACAGTATCAACATCAAACAGATGAAGCTTATTTGTGCGTCCCTCATAACCTGTCACCTCAATGTCATACATGCGTGAGGTCACTGTCAGATCACCAAATGAAACAGGATAGCTTACATTAGTTTTGATCAGCCAGCTGTCTTTTTCAATCCACGGATTTGGTGTTTCCTTCTGGAAATTGTGATCAAACACCTGCTTAAACAGACCCATATGATAATTCAAGCCTACACCATCACCGTGCAGATTTAGTGTTGCCATGGAATCCAAAAAACATGCTGCCAGACGGCCAAGTCCACCGTTTCCAAGAGATGGTTCCGGCTCGATCTCTTCGATCTCACCAATATCCTTTCCTGCTGCTTCAAGCTCTTCCTTTACAGTCTTGTAAAGACCAAGATTGATAAGGTTGTTTGATAACAGCTTTCCAATCAAAAACTCTGCTGAAATGTAATATACCTTCTTCTTTCCAGCTTCACTTTCCTTCTTTGCTGCCAGATCCTTTGTCATATCAAGCAGTGCGTAATAAATTTCCTCATTGGTGCAGCCAGATAACGGCTTATTATATTTCTTTTCACAAATTTCATTTACCATCATTATTATTAAAACTCCTTTCATGAG
>ENA-OYWK01000787-OYWK01000787.1-human-gut-metagenome-genome-assembly--contig:-NODE-787-length-16666-cov-11.802239_pt1 | contig 16666 bp, 10 predicted proteins | sample MGYA00244808_ERZ653392 | MGnify/ENA primary metagenome ERZ653392 (study PRJEB26926, sample SAMN06165125) | human gut metagenome | biome: ENVO:00009003; feature: ENVO:2100002; material: ENVO:00002003...
GTGGGCTCGGAGATGTGTATAAGAGACAGGCATTGTATTTCCATATTTATTTTATACATTTGTCATACTAAAATGAAGCAAGTCACAATAAGGATTATTCCGTTGTGAAAACATTAGGTTCCCTCGTCCTTAACGGGGGATTTTTTATTTCCAAAAACTAATTATCATTCCCAATATCCCTCTTTTGCCGAAAACTAAAACTTTCCTCCCCAAACACTACTCTTCGTATCACAATATTTTATACCTTTGTTCACTAAGAAATAATCGTCCCATACCCATTTCTGTTTCATCCGACAGCTGTCGGACGATAATTAAACAACTGTTGGACGATAATGCAACAGTTGTCGGACGATTAGTTTTTAGGAAGAAGAAAATTAATCCGCTTAGCGACAAAAATAATTCCCCGAAGCGACGAGAACTGTTTATCGCTATAAACAAAAATAAATATCTTATGAGCGCGTATTACGACCTTTACGAAACGCCTTCGCCCGACGGGAAAGAAGACAAGAAATCACTCCATGCACGTATCTGCCCGAAAAGGACTTATACCCAAAAGGAGTTTGTGGAACATATCGCAACTTTCCAACATCTGCCCAAGAATGTGATAGGAGCAGCATTGGATGCCTGCATTGACGAGTTGTGCGACCTCCTTGCCAACGGAAACATCGTGGAACTGGGAGAACTCGGCTTCTTCAGCACTTCACTGAAATGCTTGCGCGAGACCGACGATGAGAAAAAGAAAATCCGTTCCGAATCCGTCCAATTCCAAAACGTGCACCTGCGCATCAGCAGCACGTTCCGCAACAACATCAAGAAGAAAATGACGTTGGAACGTGTACACTCCACTACCAAGAAATCGAAAAAAGTAGTAGAGACCACCGAAGCAACAAGAAAAGCCGAACTGGAACTGTTCCTCAAGCAGAATGTATGCATCAACAAGAACGAATACATCCAATTGAGCGGACTAACCAGACATGCCGCCATAGACGAGCTGAACAAATTCATCCGGCAAGGGTTCCTGCGCCGCCGCGGAATGGGAAGGTCAACGGTCTATGTGCGGCAAGAAAAAGACACAGCAAACGAAATTTAGGGGGGGGCGAACACAGAGACACAAAGACATAGAAATTAATGCTTTATCTCTTTGAAAAGAATCTCTGTGCCTTTGTATTTTCTTGTTCATCCCCCCAAATAATAAAACAACAAACAATGGAAAAATCAACAGAACCCCAACCCTGCACGCAGTGGTTCGTCTTCTTCAAAGACCAACTGCTGCTGAAAAAAGGATATACAGACAAAGGAGAAATAAAATACAGCGTACCCGTCAGTATAGAGCCTCCTCTGACACCGGAAGCCGGAAGTAATATACACGAAGTGTTCCCACCCAACGGCAAGCAAGTACGTGCATTTGCTTTGGAACAGCCCGTGGCCGAAACCGATGAATGGGTCATGATAGGCCTGCGCGCATCGTACGACTACATCTCGCCGGACGAGTACCGTTCTGCAGGAAAGGCCTTCCAGATACTCTATTGGGACGAGCACAGCCGCTTCTGCCCCGTGTGTGGCACCGCCATGGAGCACCAGACCCCCATCATGAAGAAGTGTCCCAACTGCGGCAATGAGATGTACCCTCCCGTTTCCACTGCCATCATTGTACTGATACGCAAAGGAGACGAAATCCTGCTGGTGCATGCCCGGAACTTCCGAGGAACCTTCTACGGACTGGTGGCAGGCTTCCTCGAAGCCGGCGAGACACTGGAAGAATGTGTGGAACGGGAAGTTTTTGAAGAAACGGGGCTGAAGGTAAAGAACATCACCTACTTCAGCAACCAGCCCTGGCCCTACCCCAGCGGATTGATGGTGGGTTTCATTGCCGACTACGAAAGCGGGGAGATAAAACTGCAGGAAGATGAGCTAACCGCTGCCGCCTTCTATTCCAAAGACAACCTGCCCGAAATTCCACGAAAGCTGAGTATCGCAAGAAGGCTGATAGACTGGTGGATGGAGAACAATTAAAAATTAAAGAATTAAAAAGAGGGGGGAAGAAATTTAAAAAAGCAAATTGCGGAAAACACACACTCACAAACGAACAACTACGAATGAAACGACTCTCATTCACATCAACCAATCGGTGTGTAACCGCAATCTGCATATACTAAACTTCCCTGCAAACGTTTTGTTCATCAACCATCGGGTTTAAGTCTTTATTTAAGTTTTCTTTCAACACAGAAGCAAAAGGAAGAGGCGCAGCCCTCACGGGTTACGCCTCTCCGAACACTATATACACATTTTTTCCTCTTTCCTATCAAATGCCGAGTGACTTGCGCACTGCCTCCACTTTCTTCTCAGCTTCGGCATCGGCGCTGGCATAGCATTTCGGACAACCCATCTCGCCCTTCACCTCGATATAGAACTTAATCTTCGGTTCCGTACCGGAAGGACGGACAGAAATCTTCGTGCCGTCTACAGTGAAATATTGAAGTACATTGGAAGTCTCGGGCATATCCAGCTTGCTTACGTTGCCCTGGGCATCAGTCAGTTCCAGCGTCTTGTAATCCTTAATCAGGCTGACAGCCGAACCACCGATTTCCTTCGGAGGATTGGCACGGAAGTTATCCATCATCGCCTTGATTTCCTCGGCACCACTCTTACCGGGTTTCACCACGTTCACGGTGGTTTCCTTAGAGAATCCATATTCTACATAGATTTCCATCAATACGTCATAGAGTGTCTTGCCCTGGTCTTTGGCCCAAGCACAGATTTCGGCCAGCAAAGAGCAGGCAGAAACCGCGTCTTTATCACGGACAAAGTCTTCGGCCAGGAAGCCATAGCTTTCTTCACCACCACCGATATACTGCTGCTTACCTTCACTCAGACGGATTTCGCGGGCAATCCACTTGAAGCCGGTGTAGCAGTCGCGCATTTCAATCTTGTTCTTGTCTGCCACAGCCTTGATGAGTTCGGTGGTCACGATGGTCTTCACGATGAAGTCGTTCGGCTGCATCTTACCCATTGCAATACGGTTCTTGATGATGTAGTACAAGAAGATGAGACAAGTCTGGTTACCATTGATAAGCACCCACTCGCCCTTATCGTCCTTGCAGGCCATACCGACACGGTCGGCATCCGGGTCACTTGCCATCACGATGTCAGCGTCAATCTTCTTAGCCAGCGCAATGGCCATGGAAAGGGCTTCGGCATTTTCGGGATTCGGAGAAACCACTGTCGGGAAATTGCCGTCCTTCACCATCTGTTCGGGCACGCAGTTGATATTCTCAAATCCCCACTCTTTCAATGAGTCCGGAATGAGCACGCGGCCTGCGCCATGAAGCGGAGTATACACAATGCTGAGGTCTTTCTGGCGACGGATGACTTCGGGGTCGATAGAGATGGAGTGAACCATGTCCAGATAAACCTTATCCACTTCCTTGCCGATAATCTGAATCAAGTCCTTGTTGCCGTTGAACTTGATGTCGGCCACCGTCACCTTGTTCACCTCGTCTATGATGGCCGTGTCGTGCGGAGCGAGCACCTGCGCACCGTCATCCCAATAAGCTTTGTAGCCGTTGTATTCTCTGGGGTTGTGGCTGGCTGTGATGTTGATACCGCTCTGACAGCCGAAGTGACGGATGGCGAATGAAACTTCGGGCGTAGGACGAAGGTCATCAAAAAGATATACCTTGATGCCGTTTGCAGAGAAGATGTCGGCAGAAATCTTTGCGAACTTGTCGCTATTGTTGCGGCAGTCGTGCCCCACAACAACGGAAATATCCTTCTTTCCGGCAAAACATTTGTTCAGATAGTTGGACAAGCCCTGTGTTGCGGCACCTACGGTGTAGATGTTCATGCGGTTTGTACCGGCACCCATGATGCCACGCAGACCACCCGTTCCAAACTCCAGGTCTTTGTAAAAACTGTCTATCAATTCGGTTTTATCTGGATTTTCCAACATGCGTTTCACTTCTGCCTGAGTTTCGGCATCATATGCCGGGGTAAGCCATTTTTCGGCTTTCTCAGTCACCTGCTTAATCAGTTCCTGATTTTCCATAAGACTGTTATTATTTTAAGAGTTAATATAAACTTTTTTGTAAGACACAAATGTAGAAGAATAAGTTCAAATATCCTAATTTTATTCAGGCATTTTATATCTGTCTCCCGTCTGCTTAACATACTCTTCAAGGAACTCCTTCGGGTATCCCGGGCGGATTACGCCTGCCGGCTGGCCAATGGAATTACGTTCGAACTGACCGTTTTTCATACGCTTGACAACGCCGTCATTGTACTTTACGACAAGAAACTCGCCAAGACGTTTCCAGGTATCGAAAGTGCTTTGGGCGGTCATGTTCGTATAGTTGGTTAGGAATGCCTTCGCTTTGGCAGGGTCTTTTTCCAAAAGTTTGGCAGCAGCAGCCTCAACGCCCTCCTGCGCTTCATTGAAAGTTGTCTCCAACTCTGTCTGAGTGGCACGCACGTCGTCTATCATCAAGTCATAGCGGGGATATACCATATTGGCCACCCAATTGAAAATCCAGAAAGCGGAGTTCCAGGAGAAAGTGATGTAATCGGCGCCATCCACGCGGGTATAGCATACGGGAACCTTGTCCGTACAGCAATATACGGGCGTAAATACCGTCATGTTGGCATCATCCGTGCCAAACCACAGTACTCCACCGATAGGGTCGGGCAACTCGGAACGCATCTGTGCCACGAATACGAAACCACTCTGCTGGGTGGAGATGGGACGCTCATTGAAATATTCCCGGTCGCCCACTTTGAAAGAGAGTGGAGAAAGGCGGTACGGGGTATGATACGGGCCTGCACCGAAATCTTTGCTGATGTCGAGAGGAGTACCTTCATAATGGTCGCGCATGGCATTTTTCACATCCTGCACGGAAACCTTGCGGTTGGGTTTCACAAACAGAGGCATCGGAGTGTTCGTCTCACCTAATATATAAGGTAAGAACTCGTTACCACGGTCGGTAAACATATTGAAATAGCTCCATACACGGGCCTCGCAATAGCGACGGGCACCAAAATCGAGCGGAGCATAGGCATCGGCAAAACTGAAATCCTTGTTCACACCATCAAAGTAACCCTTCTCACGTGCAAAGGAGATGACGTCGGCAGAGTACATGCAGTTTTCCTTGTCATTCATATTGAACTGATGAATGCGGCTCTGGTTGGCATGTGCGGAGATACAATCATCGGGCACGCGGACAGCTACCCATACGGCACCGCGCACACCGGGTCCCTTGCCAATCATCTCCATAATCCATATCTCGTTGGGGTCGGCAATGGTGAAGGATTCTCCACTACTGTAATAGCCATATTCCTGCACCAATTCCGTCATCACCTTGATAGCCTCGCGAGCAGTGCGTGAACGTTGCAGTCCGAGATAAATCAAGCTACCGTAGTCGATAATACCGGTAGTGTCTACCAGTTCGGGGCGTCCGCCGAATGTCGTTTCACCGATAGTGAGCTGGAATTCGTTCATATTGCCGATGACATTGTACGTCTGACGGGCCTGCGCTATCTGCCCGAGGTATTTGCCGGTATCCCACTCGTGTATGTCAATCAGCGTGCCTTTCTTATGCATGCCGGCAGGATAATGATATAGCTCGCCGAACAAGCCATAGGAATCGGCAGAATAAGAAACGATGGTAGAACCGTCCGCGGAGGCGTTCTTGCCCACGATAAGATTGGTGCAGGCCAGTGCATTCGCCACGGCTGCCACAACAAACAAGACGGAAAGAGTCAGTCTTTTACTTTTCATACTTCTAATAAATTAAGGCCTCACCCCCGTCCCCTCTCCGAAAGAGAGGGGAGAAGAAAATGATAGCTTGTTACACATATTTTTATTACACTTATTTATTACACTATATATAGCAAAAGTAACTTCCGACCTCCCCTCCCTACGGGGGAGGGGTCGGGGGAGAGGCTTTACCATACAAATTCAAACTGTTCGGTGGTACAGTTGCCACAGCCATCCGTCACCGTCATCTCCACCACATGCTTGCCGCCTTTCTCCACATGTTTCGGGTCGAGCTCGCACACCAGGTTACCACTGATGGAGTTGGGCTTTCCAAACAAGGCATATTTTCCGTCAATCGTACCCCGATAGGTGTTGATGCCGGTTTCCTTGTCCTTGGCCTTGAAGATGATTTTTCCCGTACGTCCCCACTGAGCTTGGTTCACGGGAGTTATCACCGGCGGAACCGTATCCACTGCCACGGTATAAGTCCCCAAATCCCGTATACGCACTTTCATGACACCATCCTCATACTTACCACCGATGCGGTATTTTCCACCGCGCGCCGTTACGCCCGCCACATAATATTTGGTCACATCCTCTACCGGACGCCGGCGCAAGCCGATACGCAAATCGCAGGCATTGTGCATAGGAATACGGGTATCGTTCAGTTGATAGGTGAAAGCGATGTCGCCACTATCAGCCCGCACGGAGTAGTTCAGCAAGACGTCATCGTAGAGCATTCCTTTCGGGATAACCAACTCCAGCCCCGGCTCCTGCAGATAGTTCACCTTGTCCCATTTGAGGGCATATTTCTCACGATGTTCCACCGGAGCAATTGTCGTCTTCTGCCCCTGGACTGTAAAGCGGACTTTAGAGGTATTTCCCAGCGCATCGCTCAGTGTATAGACAAATCGGTAAGGGCGTTCTTCGTTGATTTCCACCAGTCCGCGATTGCCGTTGGATGCCTGCAGCATGCGAAGGCGGTTGCCCGGCTCTATAAAAGACTTCATGTACTGACCGTGTGTCCACGAATTGATATAGCGGTTCTCCTCATAGGCAAAGCGGTCTACCGTACTGCGGAAGACTTCCTCACCGTCCACTTCGAGAATCACCGTCTTCACGCCATATTTATTCTGCACTCCGTCCATATAGTCGTAGGCACGGATGCCTGCACCAATCAGTCCCCAGGCGGTAATGGGTTTCGTTGGATGTGCCGGAAAAGCCCGTCGCGTCTGCTTGCCCTCCACCACTCCTTTTCCCGGCTGTGGAAACAGCATGATACCTTCGGCACGCGGGGCAGTCTTGTCTTTCACCTTGTTCATGAAGAAAGGCAGCGGGTCGATATATTCGTCCGTAGCCGTCTCTATCATATCCAGATGCAGGTGCGGACCGAAAGAGTATCCGGTGTTTCCGCTCAAAGCTATTATCTGACCGGCCTTCACGGGATATTCATCGGGTTCGGGAGTAATTTCCACCTCCCAACTTTCTTTCTCGTACTGCAAGTCTTCAACCCGGCGGGCCACATCGCCCACAAAGGCACTCAAATGGCGGTTTATCGTCGAATAACCATTGTCATAAGCCACATCGAGCACATAGCCCGAACCGTGGGTAACGCGGATACGCGAAATATATCCGTCGGCCAGAGCGCGTACCGGCTTGCCTATGGTTCCACCGGTCTTGAAATCCAGTCCGCCATGAAAATGGTTGGCACGTATCTCGCCGAAGTTACCGGAGAAAGTGATAGGAAAATCAAAAGGCGGGATGAAGGAGGGCTTGTCTGTATCGGTTTCTTGGGCATAGCCGCTTTGCACACTACCAATAAAGAACAAAAGAGAGAAAAATATAGAATATTTCATATTTTGTACAGTCAATATTATTTTAAATGCATGCAAATATAAAAAGAATAGTTCTCTCTACCTACAGAAAGCTACAATTATCATTGATTAAAACATGCATAAAAATTCTGTTGAAGAACATAGATGCACCGATAACACCCAAGCCGGGAAATCGCTATATTGCGCCATGTTTAACCCCCCAATTAAAACTTTAAGGTTATGATTATCGGAGTACCTAAAGAAATCAAGAACAACGAGAACCGCGTGGGCATGACCCCTGCCGGAGTAGCCGAATTGGTGAAAAAAGGTCATACGGTGTATGTGCAGGCCACAGCAGGCGTAAACAGCGGTTTCTCCGACGATGACTACATCGCCGTAGGTGCAAAGACTTTACCGACCATTGAAGACACGTATGCCGCAGCCGACATGATTGTCAAGGTAAAGGAACCTATTGCACCGGAGTACAAACTGATTAAAAAGGAACAAGTGGTATTTACCTATTTCCACTTTGCAGCCGATAAATTGCTGACCGAAGCCATGATTGAAAGTGGTGCCGTCTGCATCGCCTACGAAACCGTGGAAAAAGAAGACCGTTCACTTCCGCTGCTTACCCCCATGAGCGAGGTGGCAGGACGTATGGCTACCCAAGTAGGAGCCCGCTTCCTTGAAAAGCCACAAGGCGGCAAGGGAAAACTGATGGGCGGAGTAACGGGCGTACGTCCCGCACGCGTACTTATCCTTGGAGGTGGTATCGTGGGCACCAATGCCGCACAGATAGCTGCCGGAATGGGTGCCGAGGTACTGATTGCCGACATCAACCTTCCCCGCCTGCGCTACCTGAGTGAAGTGATGCCGAAAAACGTAAAGACACTCTATTCTTCCACCCATAACATCAAGATGGAATTGCCGAACATCGACTTGGTAATCGGTTCCGTCCTCATCCCCGGTGACAAGGCCCCACACCTCATCACCAGCGAAATGCTGAAGATGATGAAACCCGGTACGGTACTCGTAGACGTAGCCATCGACCAGGGCGGTTGTTTCGAAACCTCCCACCCCACCACGCACAGCGACCCTACCTACATTGTGGACGGAATTGTACACTACGCCGTTGCCAATATCCCCGGCGCCGTACCCTTCACCTCCACCATGGCACTGACAAATGCCACCCTGCCCTACACTGTTTCCCTGGCATGTAAAGGCTGGAGACAAGCCTGCAAGGACGACTCGGCTCTGGCGCAAGGATTGAACGTAGTGGAAGGCAAAGTAACATACAAAGCTGTAGCCGACGTCTTCGGGCTGAAATATGAGGCGATTGAGTTATAAGTTATAAGTTATAAGTGATGAGTGATTTGTTGGTATTTTCCTTTCAGCATGGTAGCGCAGCACAATTACCAACAAATCACTCATCACTCATAACTCCCCCCCAACAAAGAATCCTTCTTCCTCGCATACTCCCACCACATAGCGAGCAGTGTGATGCAGAGGTTGAAAATAAACGGAAATTCCTTGGAATTAGTGTGGAACAAGGTCTGAAAGAAGTCTGTAATGAACGGGGACAATAGAATCGCCAGATAATTCATTACCATTACAAAGGCCAGTGCCAAAGTTGTTTTTTCCGGTATAGCCGTATCTACTGTCTCGTCATAAATCAGCGGTTGAATGACACCATATCCCAAACCAACCAACATACATCCCGGTATTATCAGCCATTCTTTAGGCGAAATCCATATCAAAAGCAAACCCGCTGCAATGGACAAAAGGCTGTAAAACTTTGTGTGTTTCCCCATCCACTTCACGATATGCCCCAGGAAGAAACCCGGAGCCATAATGGCAAGGAAGAATAAGGAGATCATCAATCCGGAATTTCCGCTGGAGAAGTGATGGGCCTCCATCAAAAAAGGCAAGTCAAAAGTAACCGCCAGCACTACATACGTAGTGACGCCATAAAACAGCATCAACTGTAGCAGATGGCGGACATGGATGCCGTATTTACCGGGAATCGCACGCTTGGATTCCTCCGGAACAACGGTAGCCGTATCTTCTGTTTTCTGCGGCTGACCGGTATCTCCCTTCAAATACCCGACAAGCAGCAGAGAAACCAACGGAAGCAGATATACCACGAAAGGCAAGTGCCAGTTTACCTCTGCCAGATACCCAGTCACCGCCGTTGCCACAACCAGCGTCACATTGGTGATGGCAGAACTGTAACCAAACTGCTTTACCCTATACTCCCCCGTGAAATAGCGTGAAACCAGACCGGTGGACAACGGAATAATCACCCCCGAACCGATGCCAAGCAAAGCGCTGACCACCATCAACTGCCACATTTTATCCGAAAAAAGATAAAGTACCCCACTGGTGGCAAACATCCAAAGCCCCGCTTTCAGCAGACGCACAAAGTCACGTTTCTCGGCCAGCTTGCCCGCCAACAGCACAAAAGGAATTATCAGCAGCGAAGGCAGGGAGGTAAGCATCTGTATATCCAGTTCTGTGGCATGTGGAAAAATGGTAGTAAGTTGTCCCAAAATAGGTGATACGGCCAATCCCGGCAAGGAAGTCAATGCAGAGACTGACCAAATGCCGACAAGCGTGATAAGGGGGATTGTACCCCTTCCGGTATTGATTTTCATATAGTAGTATATTAATTAAATGAATAATGTGGGAACAACAAACCTACCTTCAGAATGTTCGTTTTTTAAGATTTTACTACGCTGCCCTTTAATAAACGCCAAATAATGCAAAACCCCGGAACTTTCATCCGCAAACCCCGTTGTTGTGGGAAATTCGACGGGGAAAAGCCCCGCCGCCTAAACCTTTAAAAAAATTATTAATATGGAAGATTTGAATTTCAGAAAAGGAGATGCAAAAACTGAAGTATTCGGTTCAAACCGTATGTTACAACCCTCACCCGTAGAAAAGATTCCCGACGGACCTACTACCCCGGAAATCGCCTATCAGATGGTGAAAGACGAGACCTTCGCCCAAACGCAGCCTCGCTTGAATCTGGCTACATTCGTCACTACCTATATGGACGAATATGCAACCAAGCTGATGAACGAAGCCATCAACATCAACTACATTGACGAGACCGAATACCCGCGCATCGCCGTAATGAACGGTAAATGTATCAACATCGTGGCCAACCTCTGGAACTCTCCTGAAAAAGAAACCTGGAAAACCGGCGCACTTGCCATCGGTTCCTCGGAGGCATGTATGCTGGGTGGTGTGGCAGCCTGGTTGCGCTGGCGCAAGAAACGTCAGGCACAAGGCAAACCGTTCGACAAACCCAACTTCGTTATTTCAACCGGTTTCCAGGTGGTATGGGAAAAATTCGCCCAATTGTGGCAGATTGAAATGCGTGAAGTGCCTTTGACACTGGACAAGACCACGCTCGACCCCGAAGAAGCCTTGAAGATGTGTGATGAGAACACCATCTGTATCGTGCCTATCCAAGGCGTTACATGGACAGGACTGAACGATGACGTCGAAGCCCTCGACAAAGCCCTCGATGCCTACAATGCGAAGACCGGCTACGACATTCCTATCCACGTAGATGCCGCCAGCGGCGGTTTCATCCTCCCGTTCCTCTATCCCGAAAAGAAATGGGACTTCCGTCTGAAGTGGGTACTCTCCATCAGCGTCAGCGGACACAAATTCGGTCTGGTTTATCCGGGTCTGGGCTGGGTTTGCTGGAAAGGCAAGGAATATCTGCCCGAAGAAATGTCATTCAGCGTAAACTACCTCGGTGCCAACATTACTCAGGTAGGCCTGAACTTCTCCCGTCCTGCCGCACAGATTCTGGGTCAATATTACCAGTTCATCCGTTTGGGATTCCAGGGTTACAAGGAAGTACAGTACAACTCTCTGACCATCGCCAAGTATATCCATGACGAAATCGGCAAGATGGCTCCGTTCGTAAACTATTCCGACGAGGTTGTGAACCCGCTGTTTATCTGGTATTTGAAACCGGAATATGCAAGAGCTGCCAAATGGACTCTGTATGACCTGCAGGACAAGCTGTCACAACACGGTTGGATGGTACCCGCCTATACACTGCCTTCAAAGCTGGAAGACTACGTCGTAATGCGCGTCGTTGTTCGCCAAGGATTCAGCCGCGACATGGCAGACATGCTGCTGGGTGACATCAAGAATGCCATCACGGAGCTGGAGAAACTGGATTACCCGACTCCTACCCGTATGGCACAGGAAAAGAACCTGCCGGTGGAAACCAAAATATTCAACCACGGATGCCGTACTCATAAAAAATAAATTAATTTACGATTAAACGATTTACGATGTACGATTAGAGTTTCTCTTGATACGGACTACGTTTAAAGGAGTAATTTCAATCGTAAATCGTACATCGTCTAATCGTACATCACAACGTGTTTATGGAAAAGAAAATATCAATTTCACAAATAAAGGAGGTTGCCCAAGAAGCCTACAATGAGGTGAAGGGCAGCACAGGAGGCAAGAATGCGGATTATATTCCCTACCTTGCCAACATAGACTCCAAACTATTCGGACTCAGCATCTGCCTGATGAACGGGCAGACCATCAATATAGGTGACACAGACTATCGTTTCGGTATAGAGTCCGTCTCGAAGGTACACACAGCCATCCTTATCCTGCGCCAATACGGTGCGCAGAAAGTGCTGGACATGATAGGTGCCGATGCCACGGGACTACCGTTCAACTCCATCATCGCCATCTTGCTGGAAAACGACCACCCTTCCACTCCATTGGTAAATGCCGGTGCCATTTCCGCCTGTTCCATGGTGCAGCCAGTGGGAAACTCCGACAAAAAATGGGATGCCATTGTACAGAATGTCACTGAGCTGTGCGGCTCTGCCCCACAACTCATCGACGAACTGTACAAATCGGAAACGGCTACCAACTTCAACAACCGCTCCATTGCCTGGCTGCTGAAAAACTACAACCGCATCTACGATGATCCGGATATGGCACTCGACCTCTATACCCGCCAGTGTTCTCTCGGCATCACGGCCCAGCAACTGGGCATTGCCGCAGGAACCATCGCCAATAACGGCGTGAACCCCGTCACCAAACAAACGGTGTTCGAAGCCAGCCTGGCACCGAAAATTACGTCGATGATTTCTACCGTAGGCTTCTACGAGCATTCGGGCGACTGGATGTACACCGCCGGCATACCGGCCAAAAGCGGTGTAGGCGGTGGTGTAATGGCCGTATTGCCCGGTGTCATGGGAGTATCGGCCTTCGCTCCTCCCCTAGACGAAGCGGGAAACTCCGTAAAGGCCCAATCGGCAATCAAGTTCATCATGAACAAGCTCGGCCTGGGTGTATTCAACGGTGATAACGTAACGATTACAGAATAAGTTTCTCTTTTTAGTTATGAGTTATAGGTTATGAGTTATTTGTTGGTAGGCACCGTAATCAGCAAATGACTTATAACTCATAACTTATGACTTATGACTTTATAATGGACTTCATCATGAAAATGGCTCTATCAGAATTTGTATTGCGGGAAAAAGGTATCTATGGCATACTGCATGTCATTATATTGATACTGTCGCTATTTTTAGTTATCAGCATCTCTGTCGACACGTTCAAGGGGATCCCCTTTTACGAACAGTCGGTCTACATGAAAGTACAGCTGTGGATATGCGCTCTGTTCCTGGCGGATTTTGTGTTGGAATGGTTTCTGGCAGAGAAGAAGGGGCACTATGTAGCCACACATTTCATTTTCCTACTGGTAGCCATACCTTACCAAAATATCATTGCCTATATGGGATGGACTTTCTCACCGGAAATAACCTATATGTTGCGCTTTATCCCATTAGTACGGGGTGGATATGCCATGGCTATCGTAGTGGGTTGGCTGACGTACAACCGTGCATCGGGACTGTTCGTTTCCTATCTTACCATGCTGCTGGCCACCGTCTATTTTTCCAGCCTGGCCTTTTATGTCATGGAGCATGGTCCCAATCCTCTGGTCAAAGGATATGGAGATGCTTTGTGGTGGGCATTTATGGATGTGACGACGGTAGGTTCCAATATCATAGCAGTCACTCCCACCGGACGAGTACTGTCCGTACTGCTGGCTGCGCTGGGCATGATGATGTTCCCTATCTTTACAGTGTATGTAACGAGCCTGGTCGAACGGCGCAACAAGGAAAAAGAAGAGTTCTACAAGAAAGTTGCACAGAAGCCTGCGCCCCCAACCGAGGCTTCCTGAACAGTTAAAACCGGAACTTTCACTTATCCGTTGGGAACAACTCCCTCCAAGTGTTGTTATAGACGCTGATTATGAATATATTTTTCACCTAAAACCTTAACTTATGGCAAATATTAAACAAACAGTGAAGCTGGGTGTATTTACCCTGGCAATCATGAATGTGACGGCAGTAGTATCCCTGCGTGGACTTCCTGCCGAGGCCGTGTACGGAATGAGTTCGGCCTTCTACTACTTATTTGCAGCCATTGTATTCCTTATCCCGACATCACTTGTCGCTGCGGAACTGGCTGCCATGTTTCAAGACAAGCAAGGCGGTGTGTTCCGCTGGGTGGGCGAAGCCTACGGAAAAAAGCTGGGTTTCCTCGCCATCTGGGTACAATGGATTGAAAGTACAATCTGGTATCCTACCGTATTGACATTCGGTGCCGTATCCATTGCTTTCATCGGCATGAACGACGTACACGACATGTCACTGGCCAACAACAAGTATTACTCGCTCGTCGTTGTCCTCATCATCTACTGGCTGGCTACGTTCATCTCCATGAAGGGCATGAGCTGGGTAGGTAAAGTGGCCAAAGTCGGCGGTCTGGTCGGGACCATTATCCCTGCCGCACTGCTGATTATCTTAGGAATCATCTACCTTGCCACCGGCGGACACTCCAACCTGGACTTCCACAGCAGCTTCTTCCCCGACTTGACGAACTTCGACAACGTGGTGCTTGCTGCCAGTATCTTCCTCTTCTATGCCGGTATGGAAATGGGCGGTATCCACGTAAAAGACGTGAACAATCCATCCAAGAATTATCCGAAGGCAGTGTTCATCGGTGCGGCCATTACGGTTATCATCTTCGTGCTCGGTACTTTCTCACTGGGTATCATTATCCCGGCCAAAGACATCAGTCTGACACAGAGCCTGCTTGTAGGCTTCGACAACTACTTCCATTACATCCGTGCTTCCTGGCTGTCACCGATTATTGCCATCGCTTTGGCATTCGGCGTACTGGCAGGTGTATTGACATGGGTTGCCGGTCCGTCCAAAGGTATCTTTGCCGTAGGTAAGGCCGGTTATATGCCTCCGTTCTTCCAGAAAACCAATAAATTGGGTGTACAGAAAAATATCCTGTTCGTTCAGGGTGGTGCTGTTACCGTATTGAGCCTTCTGTTTGTGGTTATGCCTTCCGTACAGAGCTTCTATCAGATCTTGTCACAGCTGACAGTTATTCTTTATCTGGTGATGTACTTACTCATGTTCTCTGGTGCCATCTACCTGCGCTATAATATGAAGAAAGCTAACCGTCCGTTCCGTATCGGTAAAAAAGGTAACGGCTTGATGTGGATCGTCGGCGGCCTCGGTTTCCTCGGTTCATTACTGGCGTTTATCCTCAGCTTTATCCCGCCCAGCCAGATTTCTACAGGTAGCAACACGGTATGGTTCTCTGTATTGATTATCGGTGCTTTGGTTGTTGTGATTGCTCCGTTTATCATTTATGCAGCTAAAAAGCCATCATGGGCTGACCCGAACAGTACTTTCGAACCGTTCCACTGGGAAACACAAGCTAAACCACAAGTTGCTCCGGCAACAGCAACTACCGCCGGTCCGGCAACAAGCAGCACTACCACTGTCGGTAGTACAACTTCTGCCCCATCGACAGGTTCCGGCTCTGTTTCATCCGATAAGGACACCCCACAGAAACAAAGTTAAAAGTGTATCTATCTACCTGAATGAAAGAGGTTGTATCCGAAAGTTTATTCTATATTCTACCGGATACAACCTCTTATTTTTCATAAATCTGCTCAGGATTTCAAAGGAAGGGTAAACCAGAAGGTAGATCCTTTTGTCACTTCCGATTCGACTCCCATTTCTCCCCCCAGATTCTGTACGATAGTTTGTGAAAGAGTCAGTCCCAGCCCTGTTCCGGGTACTTCATGGTCCAATTTGGTAAATCGGTCGAATATTTTATCCTGTTCTCCGGCAGGAATGCCAATACCTGTATCAGAAACATAAAAGTAAATCTCGTCCTCTCCTTGGGGACGACATCCGAAACAAATCTCCCCACTGTGGGTAAACTTCATCGCATTATGTACCAGATTTGTGATTATCTGTACGATACGATGTTGCTCGGAATAAATGATCCATTCATCTGTTCCTGCCTCACAATTCAGTTTAATTTCGGGCTTGTCTTTCAGACGTATGTTTAAAATGCCATGCAGACCACACAACAAATCGTTTACATCAAATTCGGAATAATGGAAATCCAGGCTACCCGACTCTATTTTTGAAAGGTCGAGTACATCCGTCACTATCTGCAATAAACGATCATTGTTTTCCGCTACAATATCCAGATACATCTTTTTTTCCGTATCATCATCCGCAGAAGCCAACAAACCGGAAAAACCGACAATCGCATTCAGTGGGGTACGAATTTCATGACTCATATTAGCTATAAAAGCAGATTTCAACTTTTCGGCAGAAACAGCGTTCTCTTTTTCAATATTCAGCAACCGCTGCATATTCTTCAATTCAGTAATATCATAGACAGTCAGTAACATCTGTTCGTGACCTTCATTATTCAAGTAAGTACCCGAGACAGAAACATCACAAGGAATAATCTGTTGATGATCCGAACTGAGCAGCCTCATGGATGCTTCTAATTTATGGAAACCCTTTTTATGGCAGAATGCATTCTCAATAGTATGGCGAATCATGCAATTTTCGCAATTTTTATGTGCCCCGCATCCTCCGCCACTACGAACAGCGTTTTTACAATTCAGCAGATCACCGACTCTACCGGAGGACGCAGGCTCTTCTAAGATTCCACTCAAATCATAATAATTGGTCCTTATCACCACCAAGTCACTATT
>ENA-OYWK01000790-OYWK01000790.1-human-gut-metagenome-genome-assembly--contig:-NODE-790-length-16559-cov-29.515208_pt1 | contig 16559 bp, 13 predicted proteins | sample MGYA00244808_ERZ653392 | MGnify/ENA primary metagenome ERZ653392 (study PRJEB26926, sample SAMN06165125) | human gut metagenome | biome: ENVO:00009003; feature: ENVO:2100002; material: ENVO:00002003...
TCCTCCTACTTAAGCATATACCACGGAAGCAGCAATGCTCTTATATATTTTGCAAATGGCACATATGCCGTTATGTTAATGAATACCGGACATAATATAAGACACGCTATAAGAAGCACCGGTATTATTGAAATCATTGCATTGGCTCTCCTTACAGGTATTGCCACAAGCCATGCAAATAAAGTAACTGCTATTACATACACAGCTATATGCAGTATATCTGCTGCCCCCTTAAGCTGTCCTGCCACCGCAAGTGTTAACATTGCTGATACTGCAAAAAGTACACACGATATGAATGCATACAGCGGCTTTCCTGCAACACGGTACATACGAGGCAGTGTTATAAATGTTCCTGAATTCTTATCAAGATAATATTCCACGATTCCAAAAAGTCCTCCTATATATACAAGAATTATAAGCAATGCCCTTAACGGAAACTCTCCTGTCTTATCTTCAAGCTGTGTCCCATTATCCTGTACACCATCTAACACTTTAAAATCAATTCTGAATGTGTCATCTCCGGATATGTATTCCTCGTACCCTTTTCTTATCTCTTCCTCTGCCTTTTCTGAATGCTTTTTAAATATGTCTACAGAATTAACATAATTAACTGCAACCTCAGGCGAATATGCCTTAAACATAGCAGAAAAGAATATCTCATCAGTCATTGAGCTGACAAAATCTGACCTGCATATGATAAGCTCTATAATGTCTCTGTAGCTGCCACTGTCAAGCTTATCCTTAAGCCCGGTACCAACCACATAGCCACACTCTGTGTATTTATTCATTATATCCTGTTCAAGCTTTTCCTGCGATTCTGCTTCGTAAAATTGAACTGAATAATCGCCATTTACAAGATAATCTCTTGTCATTATGGCAATCTTATCGTCATCTTCAAGCACTATTCCAACCCTTACAGGCCCTGTTTCCTTAAGAGACGCGGTATGCGTAATTATTAACGCTGCAACCGGCATTGCAATAAGCGCCACGACAATCACAGGATTCTTTAACTGCCTTTTAACAAGCAGATACAGCCAGTATAACAATCTCTTCATTATCTGTCTCTCCTTATCTTAACCGCCAATGCCCCTGCTGTCTGAAATATAATTATCCACAAAACATTTGTCATAATGGTACTGATATCCACAGTTCCCTTGATTATCTGACATGCAAGTGTGAATAAGCCGTTAGTCGGAAGATACATGCCAATAACCCTCACACCCGGCGCAAGAAATGCTGATGAAACAATACATCCGGATGCATACATGCACGCCATTCCAAGGATACACACCGTAATAACTGAATACACCGTGTCGTCAACTACTGAGAATATACAGTTTATAAATGAAACTGCCGCATACACAAGCACCACAATCCCCAGTATGGAAGCAATGAATTCTCCAACTGTCGAAACTGCCATAACTCCTGATATTGCAGGTATCCCCAGCCTCATTATATTAATTAAAATAAAAAGCACTTCAAATATCACTATATACACAATGCCAACTCCGGTAGTTCTTGCAATTCCGGTATCAAATGCTGATATTCCCGCACCTTTAAGGCTCTTTGCAAGCGACCTGCTCTCCCCCTTCATATTACCGGCACATGTTATTCCACTAAGTAAAAGTATCATCACAATTGCTGTGCATACATAGAACTGTACTGTACTCAAGCCTTCTTTAACCGATATATCCCTTGTCTTAAAGTATATGCTTCTGTTAAGTGCATACGAAAGATATATGTCATTAAGCTTATTCTCATGTGTACCCCGCAAGCCCCTGTAATTCTTAAGCACACCATTGAACAAATCGTCAAATGTATATATCCCCGCCTCTGCAGTTGCAAGGTCAGAGCCTCCTGCCCTCACCATCTCACGGAATATCATCGAAGTATTATTAACACCCTCTGACTGACACACAACCTCAACAGGTGTATTCTCGCCCGACATAATATCACTTATCATATTCTCTGGCACAATAATAGCCATAACATAATAATTATTCCTTAAACCATCTATAGCCTGCTGTCTGTCAGTATATTCAAATGTACAGACATTCTTAATTGTGTCTATCTCACTGACATAATTGAATGCCATCTTAATATATCGAAACTCCTTATTATTATCTGCCGAATCAGAGTTTTCTGTATCATCATAATCAGGATACACAACAGCAACCTTCATCCTCATGTCGCTGTCCTGTGCCGTTGCAATGCCTATGCATGTACTTATTGCAATAACAAGCACTGCCGTCACTATCGTACCCAGAATTATCTTCGGTATAGATAAAAATGCGGATTTAATCTGCAATTTTAATAATTCCAGTTTCCTTCTCATCTAATCCCCCAATTAAATCTATCTGTGAATAATCTCTAAAAGCTCATTGCCGGTAACCGGATGGTCAAGTTCATTAAGCTTACCATTCTTTAAAAGATACATTCTGTCAGCAAACTTTAATTCACCTTCTTCGTGGCTTGTTATGATGACTGTACCTCCGCTTTTCGTGTAAGCAGACAGATAATTCATAATATCCTGTTTACACACAATATCTAATGAAGCTCCCGGCTCATCTAATATAAGTACGGGTGGATTCTTAGCCAGTGCACAGCATATGCTTAAGCGCTTCTTCATGCCTCCTGACAGCTTATCAACACGTTTGTCAAGATATTCTGACACTCCTAACACTGCAGGAACACCGCCCTGTAAGTCTGCGTCCATGTTTCTTCCTGTATCACAGTACCAGAATTTAAGATTATCCCTTGCCGACAGCTTCTCCATAAGTGGATTCTCCTGCGGCACAAAACCAATATATTTCTGAAACATCTTCGCATCTGCAAATGCATCTCTGCCATCTATCTTAAGACTTCCGCCATCTGCCTTAAGACTTCCTGCCAGTATCTCCAGAAGAGTAGATTTGCCACAGCCGTTGGCACCGACTATGGCAATATACTCTCCGCTGGCAGCATGAAACGAAGCGCCGTTAAGCACTATCGTTTTCCTGCCATATGATTTTCTAATATTCTCCGCCTCTATAAACATACATATATCTCCATATTAATTCTGGGCTGCTGTATCAAACTGGCTGTAATACAGCTTGTGATAGAATCCATTCTTAGCCAGTAATTCTTCATGATTACCCTGCTCTATAATATGTCCGTCTTTCATAACAAGAATAACATCCGCAGACTGGATAGTTGAAAGTCTGTGGGCTACAATAAAGCTTGTTCTTCCCTCCATCAGCTTTGCAAATGCATTCTGTATCTTTATCTCTGTTCTTGTATCAATAGAAGATGTAGCCTCATCAAGTATAAGCATTGGCGGCTTTGCAAGCATAATTCTTGTTATACATAAAAGCTGCTTCTGTCCCTGTGAAAGGCTTCCGCCATCCTCGCCTATAACTGTGTCGAATCCGTTAGACATTCTCTTGATGAATCCATATGAATGGGCTGCCTTGGCTGCTGCAATAATCTCTTCTTCTGTGGCATCCGGTTTGCCCATAACAATATTTTCTCTTATAGTTCCTGACTTTAGCCATGTCTCCTGAAGAACCATACCAAAGCCCTGTCTTAAAGACTTTCTCGTCATCTCTCTGATATCAGTTCCTGACACATCAATGCTTCCGCTGTTAACATCGTAAAATCTCATAAGAAGATTAATAACTGTTGTTTTACCACAGCCTGTAGGTCCTACAATCGCAATTCTCTGTCCCTTCTTGACATGAAGATTGAAGCCCTCAATAAGCTTCTTATCTGGCACATAAGAGAAGCACACATCATTAAGGTCAACTGTTCCATCAACCTCATCAACAACCTTTGCGTCTTTTGCATCAGGAATCTCAGGGTCTTCTTCAATAAGTTCAAATATTCTGGCTGCACATGCAAGAGCATTCTGAAGCTCAGTAACAACACCTGATATCTCGTTAAATGGCTTAGTATACTGATTGGCATAGCTTAAGAAGCTCGATAACTGGCCAACTGTAATCCCGCCATTGATAGCTGAAAATGCACCAACAATAGCAACACTCGCATATACAAGACTGTTTACGAATCTTGTTGAAGGGTTAGTGATAGATGAGAAGAAGATTGCCTTTAAGGAATACTTCTGAAGTCTTTCATTAATCTCATCAAATTTTCTTACCGCCTCATCTTCATAGCCGTAAGCCTTAACAACCTTCTGTCCACCAATCATTTCATCAATAAGTGCTGTCTGCTCACCTCTTGTCTCAGACTGGAGCTTGAACATGCTGAAGGTCTTCTTGGCAATAAAGCTTGCAACTAAAAATGAAAGTGGTGTGATAACAACAACAGCAAGTGTAATCTTAGCACTGATTGTAATCATGAATATAAGTGTTCCAAGTATAGTCATTACACCTGTAAAGAACTGTGTGAATCCCATAAGCAGACCATCTGCAAACTGATCAACATCAGCTATTACACGGCTCACAATCTCACCATATGAATGTCCGTCAATGTACTTGAGTGGAAGCACCTGAATTTTTTCTATAGCCTCATTTCTTATATCTCTTGTTACTTCATATGTGATTCTGTTGTTACATATGTTCATAAGCCACTGTGAAAGTGCTGTAATTCCAACAAATATACCAATTCTTATAAGTATATTCACAATCTTTGCAAAATCCACATTATTCACACCGATAATGAAGTCAATTCCACGGCCTACAAGAATTGGTACATAAAGTGTAGTTGCAACAGTTACTGCTGCCATAATAAGCGATAATATTATAAAAAAGCTGTGCTTCTTAATTCTTTTAAGGAGTTTTACAAATGTTGATTTATTCTTCTTCATTATGCTACACCCCCTTCTGAATCTGCTTTCTTAAACTGTGATTCATATATCTCTTTATAAACCTCACAATTTGCAAGAAGCTCGTCATGTGTTCCCATTCCTGCAACCTGTCCGTCATCTAATACGATAATGAGATCAGCATACATAAGTGATGCCGCTCTCTGTGAAACTATGAACACAGTAGGAGAATTGTTCATTCCCCTTATAGCTTTTCGAAGTGCTGCATCAGTTGCAAAATCAAGGGCTGATGCACTGTCATCAAGAATAAGCACATCCGGCTTTCTTACGATTGCTCTTGCAATAGTAAGTCTCTGTCTCTGGCCACCTGAAAGGTTCTTACCTCCCTGTTCTATAACATAATCCAGACGTCCCTGCTTAGAATCTACGAATTCCTTAGACTGTGAAATCTCAAGTGCTTCATCTATCTGCTCATCAGTAGCACCCTTCTTTCCCATCCACATATTCTCTCTTATAGTACCTTTAAAAAGTACTGCTTTCTGCATGACGATACCGACCTTATTTCTTAAAGCCTCAATATCATAATCTTTAACATTTACACCATCAACAAGTACTTCACCCTGTGTAGCGTCATACAGTCTCGGGATAAGATTAACAAGACTTGATTTACCTGAACCTGTGCCACCTATAACACCGATTGTCTGGCCTTTCATAGCCTTGAAATTAATTCCTTCAACTGAAGGTGCACCTGAACCACTGTATGTAAGTGAAACATTCTTAAATTCAACACCTGGCTGTTCTTCCTTAGCTACAGCTTCCTTAACGCTGCCATCTGCCATTCCAGATGTTACACCGAATACAGACTCAATTCTTCCTGCACATGCAAGTGCCTTAGTTATTGTAATGATAAGATTGGCAAGCTTGATAAGTTCAACTAATATCTGTGACATATAATTGTAAAGTGCAACGACCTGTCCCTGTGTAAGCGCACCGGCGTTAACTCTTACTCCACCAATCCATATAAGTGCAATTATTGATACATTTACAACAACATAAGTAAGCGGATTCATAAGTCCTGATATCTTACCAACATATTTCTGTAATCTGTTAAGACTTTCGTTATCGTTTTTGAAACGCTTAACCTCATCCTGTTCCTTATTGAATGCTCTGATAACTCTCACACCTGTAAGATTCTCTCTTGTTATTCCAAGAATCTTATCAAGTCCTGACTGTACATTTTTGTACATAGGTCTTGTTGCAAGCATGATACCGAATACGATAAGTGCAAGTACCGGGATTGCCGCAACAAATACAAGTGCTGCCTTCACATCAATAGTAAATGCCATAATCATCGCACCAAATACAATAAATGGTGAACGAAGGAACAGTCGCAGTACCATGTTGATACCATTCTGTACCTGATTAATATCACTTGTCATTCTTGTTACAAGTGTCGATGTACCAAGTGTATCCATCTCTGTGAATGAGAATGTCTGGATATGTGCAAATAAACTGTGTCTCATTCCTGTTGCTGCACCAACTGCAGCCTTGGCACTGAAATACTGTGCTGTGATGGCACATACAAGTCCTATGATTGCAAGAAGTATAAGCATAAAACACATCTGCATAATGTATCCCTTGTCTGCATTAACAATACCCTTATCGATAACTGATGATACTACCAACGGCACAAACAGCTCAAATATTGCTTCGAGCATCTTAAAAAGCGGTGCCAGAACACATTCCTTTTTGTAATCCTTAAGGAATCTCATAATCATTTTCATAAGAAAACTTCCTCCATTAATTCAGTGACACTAAAGCGTCCATAAGAAACTTATATGAATAACATCTCTTCATGCCAAAGTACTCTCTATAAACTTCATAATTGTAATATGAATGTTCAAACTGTCTTGAATACAAATGTGCTATATCAACGCGCATTGTAAAATCTGGCATACAGCCGGACGCCTGATTAGCTGCTGCCATAATGTCCACTGCAAGTATGCCTATAACCGCATTCTTTGCTTTAAGCAGGATATCGTAATCATTCACTGCATCAAGCATGTATCTATACACATAGTACATTGCAAGCTGCTCATATTCATGTGCAAATGCTTCACTTCCCGCATGGTAAGTTTTCATTACCGCTGCAAGCCCAGAATCATCCGTCAGCCCGTCTAGGAACCGTCTTACTCTCGCCACATGAATATTCCAGTCAGGATTGATTACCTCCATTCCTTTAAAGTCATCAAAGAAATGCCTCAATCCCTTTATCAGCCTTGTGCCATGCAGCTTCGCATCCCGGCTTTTCAACCTGTCAAGCAGCTTCTCTCTGTAATCAGCTCCACAGAACCGCTTTGCAACACCAGCTATAAGCTCGTCCCTTTCAGCATCAAGATGCTTCTGGATACGCTTTGCATAATCAAGATAGAGCATCAGTCTCTCAAATATACTTATATCCCTGTCTGATATTATTCCAAAAGCCACTATTCTTGCCTGCCGAAGATGCATATATGTATATGCATCTATATCATTAGGCTCCAGCGTAAGACTGTTATCCTCAACCGTATCAAATGTAAGTTCATCTTTATATGAAAACATCAGCTCACCAGCCGTCTTACACGAAGGTGCTATGCCAATTTCTCTTATATTGCCATAATCGTTAATAAATCTTGGAAACTCTGCACATGTTTCACACAGCTTATCCTCTCCAAGTTCTATATATAAATCGCACAGATTATCATCATTAAGAAAAGGACATCGTCCTCCTTCTTGCAGTGTAAATGTACATTCTCCGTCCTGGGATGGTACCATTACACTCTTCAGGCGCTTTCCAAAAGCACCTTTAACTGTTTTATAATATTTGTAAGAATCCTTATCAACATCGACATCCCACCCGGCACAGCATGTATCTGTACAGGCTCCCGCAATGCATCTGAAATCCTTATAATAATGTGGTGTCATTACTTTCATTTTATTATCTCCCGCATATAAACCGGCATATTAAGCGCATCTGTTAACTGCGCAAAAATTGTCTGCCACACCTTATTAGTGCAGCAGACACATTTACATGTACATATTATTATAATTACTGTTCTTTTTCTTGTCCACAATATACTTATACACTGTGACACACGCAAGAATAATCATAAACCCCTCTGCTGCCATGTATGTGTAGAACAGATATGGCTGTCTTAACGCTGACACAAGAAGCTGTGAGTTGACTGCAAAATCATACATTCCAGTATCGCCTATGTATTTAGACATAACGACTGTACTCATGATTGTTATATTAGGAAAAGACATATTACCAAGCACAAGTGCCACAATCAGCACCGTATTGCGTATCAGAAAAAATGTCCTGCTCACCTTAGCCTTACTAAGACAACTCATAACAATGCCTCCAATTATACATACAAGAAATAAAAGAAACATCATATACATCTCAGAAGCTGCAAATGCAGACACTTCTGTTGTCGCAGTCTCATATCCTGTAAGCAGTGCAAAGAACCCAAATATAGAGCGGCCACCCACAACGCATGCCGCCAGAACAAATAATAATAGTAATAAATTCCTTCTGATTAACTTCCTGTTATCCATAATTCCTCCATTTGTATTATTATCGCAATTATGGAGGAAGATTTCAATAAATATTTGCGCAAACTTCATATTTTATTGTCACCCGCCGCCACTCACCCCTCAGGCACGCACTGGTCCACAGGGATTGGAACGATTCGTTAGAATTGCGTTAATTTATCAGGTGGTGCTTTTGGCTTAATGTTTGTGTCCATTCGCAGATGAACATTTCTGGCATTATGTCCGCCTGTGGCATACGCCCTCAAGGATTGCTGCACTTAGTGGGAGTAAATGCCGCTATCTACAAAGCTTATTACGGTGTGCTAAATCAAACGCGCTCCGCTTGAACGTGCTTTAGCACACCGCCCTTATGTATATAGCGGCATTAACTCCCACACAGTTCGCAATATATCGGGCGTAGGTCACAGGCGGACACAATGACGGAAGTGTACAGATGTCGAATGAACACAAACAATAGAAAAAGCCAAAAGCACCACTTGCTAAATTAGCAATTCTTAACGTGTTCCAGACCCCTGTGGACCAGTGCGTGCCTGAGGGGTGAGTGGCGGCGGGTGGCTTAATAATATAAAGTTTGTGTCTATATGAACTTGCTGCGCCACTTAATTGCCTCATCCCTATACGCAATCGCTGTCTCCATAAGCTCATTATACTGTGCCTTTACACTTTCTATTGTTGCCTCAAGCTGGCTTATTGTCTGTATTGCCTGTCTGTTTTCCTGCATATATGTATTAAGCTGGTTTTCGTACTCTGATATTTTCTGTTCACTCTGCATCAGCATGTCTGTATCCTGACATTTAATGAATTTCCCATCTGATGTTATTTCGTAGAAACTGTCTACATACAAAAATGCTTTTCCCTGCATTCCAAACACTTCATACATATCAACATTTTCACAATCAACAGGAATATTAAGACTGTCACCTTCTTCCAGTGGGTAGACAGCTCGCAGCGACAGTCTGTCCGTAAGCGGGTTTGTCACCATATAAAACAGCATTAACCTGTCTTTATTTACTACAAGCTGTGGACAGTGCATATCTGGGTTCTCGCTGCTTTTCACACGAAAAAGCGCTTCGTTGTTCATCACATTTTTAACAAGAATATCTCCGTTCTGGTTCTGATATGCATAATATATTGTGTCTCCCAACACTACATCTGAAAGTCCGTCCAAAAAGTCTGACACAAGCATTATCGGGCGTTCTATACCGTCTATGTACGCCGTTCTCAAAAATATATATCGTGATATGCTATAGATTATAAGCCGTCTGTCACTGCCTGCTGTGTATACATTTGCCATAAAAGGACACTCCCGTTTTTATATTATTATATGGTCACGTGAATGTAGATAGAACATATAATGTAGTAAAGAAACGAAGAAGGAAAAGATAATGGCTAAATGTAAATGCAGCAAATGTGGTTCTACCCGCATTGTAAGCAATATCGTGCAGAACATGCCTAATGGCTGCTTTGATGTATGCACGAACCCGATATGCGGTTCCCCCGATGAACTCAGTATTCTTGCCCCTCTTATCTATGATGAGATAGGTATTAATCTGTGTACCACATTCGCTGTCGGCACAGATATTTCAACGACTTATCCAACAGCTACCAACGCATCAGTCAGTGTTATAGATATAGCCTACACTTATGGTGATGAAAATGTTGAAATCACCCAGATAGCCGGAAGGCCTAACTGCTACTCTGTGAAACTTGCCAACCTTACTGTAACATTTGCAGTAACGCTTTATGATGAGTCATGCAGGGCATTAGCAACTCTTACCCCAACGGCAGTCTACCTTCCTAACTCAACTACTGCTGCAACTTATGATGAAGATACCAATCCGACATCTGTCACCCTTGAAATATTCGCTCCTTACGGAGTTTCCTACAACTCGAATAACGCAACTCCACCTGTTTATACGCCTGCACTTAACAGTATAGGTTTCTTGTCATCTGCCAATGTTGTAACCCAGGGACTCAACCTTTATGCAATACCTAAGCTTTTAGGTCTTGATACTACAGATGACGAGGTTACTGTAGGTCTCACTCTCATCTTACAGAGCCTTTACTTCTGTGGATACCGCGTAACAAGTGCCGGCAGAATCTCAACGCCTAAGGGAAGCATTGTTTCCGGTGAAGAATCTGACTGCATCAAGTTTGTTTGCGGAAACCTCTTAGACAGAGCCATCAAGCCTCTCGATTTAAGTCCACCTTCATGCGAAGGTAACTTAAAGAAAGACTGCAAGAAGCCTTGCATGAATGACTGCACCGACACTCTTAACACTAACAGCACAGCCTGCCAGAACTCTTGTAATAATGGCAATAACAGTCAGACTTCCTCTGGTGCATGCGCTGGACCTTGCAATGGCATATGCAGCAAGACTAACTAATAACCTCAATCTGTGGGAACAGACGCCTGCCTGGCGGCTGTTTCCATGTACATATTTTCTTCTTTTGGACTTCTGCGCGCCTTTCCTCCGCTTCAACGTCCAATCCACCGCTCTTTCTTGCTCCTTTTGGACTTCCTCCGTGCATTCCTCTGCTTCAACGTCCAATCCACCACTCTTTTCCATTCCTTTTGGACTTCCTCCGTGCATTCCTCTACTTCAACGTCCAATCCTAATCTGTACGCTCACATTTTCTTCTATCGCAAATATTTTAATTGCTAATTCCCCTACTATGTGTGTATAATTAATGAAATATATTATATTGAACTGTTTTATACACAGTTGCAAAGTGAATATATTTAGCTGTGGATGCTCTTTGGAGCAGCCGGCACTTAGTAAACCGCAAGCGGCTTTTGAAGAAAGCCTAATTGCGGTGAACTTAGTGTCCGTTGCTAGCGACAAGAAGCGAAAGCGTGCTCCACAGCTAAATATATTCGCTTTGCAGCGTCCGTATACACCACAGTTCACATGGAAAGGAGTTACTAATGAATTTTAAAAAGTACAGGTCGAGATTCCTTTTGGTTTTTGCGACCCTCACTCTCTTGTTCTCTTCTGTTCTTCTTACTTCATGTCAGGGCAAGAAGATTAAGAACACTGTATTTTCTGTAGATGATCTTGCAGGCAAGACTATTGGTGTTCAGTTAGGAACAACTGGTGATACTCTCGTAAGTGATTACGAAACTGACGGTTCTGGCACAACAGTATCAAGATACAACAAAGGTTCTGATGCTATACAGGCTTTAAAGCAGGGTAAAGCTGATGCTGTTGTTATTGATGAACAGCCTGCTTTAGCATTTGTTAAAGCTAATCCAGACCTTACAATTCTTGAAGAAGAATTTGCAAATGAGGATTATGCCATCTGTGTTGCTAAGGGCAATTCCCTTACTGCAAAGCTCAATGAGGCTATTGAAGTACTTATGGCAGATGGAACTATCCAGAAGCTTATTGACGATTATGTTGGCGATAATGCTACATTTTCAGGTTACAAATCACCAGACGGTATAAGCCGTACTAATGGAACTCTTGTTATGGCTACAAATGCTTATTTCAAGCCATACGAGTACTATGAAGGGGGTTCTATTATTGGTATTGACGCTGATATTGCACAGGCTATTGCTGATTACCTCGGAATGAATTTAAAAATTGAGGATATGGAATTTGATTCAATTATCACTGCCGTATCTTCTGGTAAAGCTGATTTCGGTATGGCTGGTATGACAGTTACTGATGAGCGTAAGAAAAATATCGATTTCACAACTACTTATACAACTTCTAAGCAGGTTATTATTGTCCGTGACGACAATGCTTCTTCATCAGGCATGAGTTTTGCTGAGAAGTTCAAGACAGACTTCATCAAAGAAGCAAGATACACTTATCTTCTTAAGGGTCTGTTAAATACAGTAATTATTGCATTCTTTGCAGCACTTATGGGTGTTGTTATTGGTTTCCTTATTGCAGTTGTCCGTTCTAACCATGATAAGACAGGACACATGAAGGTTCTTAACTTCATTTGCAACATTTATCTTACTGTAATCAGAGGAACACCAACTATGGTACAGCTGCTTATTATCTACTATGTAATATTCAGTTCTGTACATATTGACAAGCTTATTGTTGCGATACTTGCATTTGGTATCAACTCAGGTGCTTATGTTGCCGAAATATTCCGTTCAGGTATTATGTCTATTGATAACGGACAGTTTGAAGCAGCACGAAGCCTTGGTCTTTCTTATAAAACAACTATGATAAGTGTTATTCTTCCTCAGGCATTCAAGAATGTTCTCCCAGCACTTGCTAATGAGTTCATTGTTCTGTTAAAGGAAACATCTATCAGCGGTTATATCGGTCTTAACGACCTTACAAGAGGCGGCGATATTATCCGAAGCATAACTTATGATCCAATGCTTCCACTTATTGGTGTTGCCATCATCTACCTTGTAATGGTTATGGGACTTTCACAGCTTGTTAAGAAACTTGAGAGGAGGTTAAGAAACAATGAGCGATAATACTAACGAAATCATTCTTGAAGTTAAAGATTTGAAGAAATCTTTTGGCGACCATGTTGTATTAGAATCAATCAATACAACAGTCCGCAAAGGAGAGGTTATTGCAATTATCGGACCATCTGGCTGCGGTAAATCAACATTTTTGCGTTCACTTAACCTTCTTGAAACTCCTACAGAAGGTCATGTATTATTCCATGAGCAGGATCTTACAGATAAGAGTGTAAATGTGGATGAATTAAGAGAGAAGATTGGAATGGTGTTCCAGCATTTTAACCTTTTTCCTAATATGACTATAAGAAGAAACATAACTCTTGCTCCTACTAAGCTGGGACTTATGAGTAAAGAAGAAGCTGATAAGAAAGCTGATGAGCTTCTTGCAAGAGTGGGACTTTCTGACAAAGCCGATGCTTATCCTAACCAGTTAAGTGGTGGTCAGAAGCAGCGAGTTGCTATTGCAAGAGCACTCGCAATGAATCCTGAGATAATGCTTTTCGATGAACCAACATCTGCACTTGATCCTGAAATGGTTGGTGAGGTTCTCGCAATCATGAAGGAACTTGCCGCATCAGGAATGACAATGATTGTCGTAACTCATGAGATGGGATTTGCAAAAGAAGTTGCCAACAGATGCATGTTCTTCTATGATGGAGTCATCAATGAAGAGGGGGCTCCGGAAGAATTCTTTGGCAATCCTCAGAGTGAGCGATTGAAGGATTTCTTGTCGAAGGTGCTTTAATTAGTACAAAGGTGGGCATTGAAATAGGGAGATGTTATACAAGACCTCATGGATGCCTGCACCTAGTGTAAGTAAATGCCGTAATATACAATGTTTTTTAGCTGTGTAAAAATCAAACGCGCTTCGCTTGAACGAGATTTTTACACAGCACTTTTTGTATATAACGGCATTAACTTACACACGGTTCGGCATAAATCGGTCTTGCATAACATCTCCCAATCTCAAAGCCACCACCCCGCTACTAGGCAGCCAAAATAAGTGCAGACATGCAGTACAGTATACATTACATCTCTATTGGTATTCCCATATGTTCATTCCATATTTCTTCTGCATTATCTGCAATAGATCCCTGCACTATATGCAAAAAGTTATGAAAAATTTTGTTCAAGTCCATCAAAACAAACATATCCACACCCAAAATGCAATGCTGCAGGCGAGCATTCGTCCGGAGGCTGACTACTTGGTGAAGAAGTAGTCAGCCGTACAGTATGCTGTGGGATAGGTGTGTGGTGTCCTTAGGTGTATGCCCGAATATTCTTATGTCGTGTGAAAGTTAATGCCGCAATCTGCTAAAGGTTGGGACTTGTAATCTCGTTCAAGCGAAGCGCGTTTGATTACAAGTCCCATTATAAACTTAGCAGATTGCGGCATTTAGTTTCACTAGACATAAGAATCCTGAGGGCAGATGCCTAAGGACACCACACACCCTTCCACAGCACACTGTACGGTGTCCGGACTATCAAGCCTCCTTCGAGTAGTCAACCTTCAGAAGACACAGTCCCTTCGCCGGCGCAGTTGCACCTGCAAGGCTTCTGTTTCTCTCCTCTAAAAGTTCATACATACTCTCTGGTGTTCTCTTTCCCTGTCCAACTTCAAGAAGTGTACCACTTAAGATTCTTACCATGTACTGCAGGAATCCGCTTCCATGATATGTAAGATTAAGGAATGAACCCTTTAAAGAAACATCTATCGAATATATCTCACGGACTGTCGATTTCTTCATCTTGGGATTGCCACAAAATGATGCAAAATCATGTTCTCCTGTAAGTATATATGCTGCCCTCTTCATGGCATCAACATCCAGCTTACCCTCAATTATATTGACATATTTTCTGTTAAATACAGGCTTCTTATCCCCAACATAACATGTATAGCAATAAGTTTTCCCTTGTGCATTGTAACGGCTGTGGAATCTGTCAGATGCAACACGGACCTCCTGCACACAGATATCTTCTGGAAGATATCTGTTCATATAATCGCATATCTCATCTTCCTTCATCTTAGTTTCCATATGTACATTGGCAACCATTCCTTTTGCATGCACTCCGGCATCTGTTCTTCCTGCACCTATAACCTCAACATCAGTTCCTGTCATGGCAGAAAGCACTGATTCTAACTTGCCCTGAATTGTCATATCTGTAGTTGGCTGATGTTCCCAACCATAATACCTTGTACCATCATAAGTTATTATCATCTTATAATTCTTCATTCATATCTCCCATTCATTCTTCTGATTTGAACCCACATAATTTCATACAATTAACATCTGTAATCTCATCTCGCAAAATACTGTCCATAAACACTTTTATATCATCTTGCCAGATTCTGCTTCATTCCATCAAGGAAATCATATATCTCATCCATAAATACCTTACCATAACGCTCATATTTATTTTCGCCGACACCGCTTACTGACAACATTTCTTCTTCACTGAATGGTACTTTAATACACATGTCTATAAGCGTCCTGTCTGAAAATATTACATATGGCGGAACGCCTACTGAAACAGCTATCTGTTTTCTTAACTCGCGCAGTCTGTTAAACAACATAACGCCTCTGTCATTAAGTGCATCCTCAGGCTTCTTTGATTTAGACGTTGCATATGCTGATTTTGCAGCTGCTGCAGAACGCTTCATCCTGTCTGCCACCATTGCAGCATTCCTTGATACAGGTGCACTAAAACGGTTGCCCGGATACATATAAGCTTCGTCTGCTTCCTGCTCTGCCTCATCAACAACACAGTTAGAACAGTTATGGCAGTTGTATCTTCCACCCTTTGGATTGTCTGGTCTTTCTCCAAAATATTTAAGTATATACTCTCTTAAACAGCCTGTTGTCTTACAATAATCAACCATTGCATTAAGTCTTCTTTTATCAAGAATCATCAGCCTTGCCTGTTCTTCTGCATCAATATCAGGATTAGGCTCTCTGTGTTCTATGAAGAACTTGTTGATCATAATGTCCTGCGGTGAATAGAGCAGTACACATTCTGAATCCTCGCCGTCTCTTCCTGCGCGTCCTGCCTCCTGATAATAATTCTCTATGCACTGTGGCATATTATAATGAATTACGAATCTTACATTGGACTTGTCTATTCCCATTCCAAATGCGTTGGTTGCCACAACAACAGGCTTGATATCATATATAAATGAATCCTGATTCTCTTTTCTCTCTTCTGCCGAAAGCCCAGCGTGATACTTAGTTACAGATAGTCCGTTGGCATTAAGCATGTCATAGACTTTCTCAACATTTTTCCTTGTAGCACAATATATAATTCCGCTGTCCTGTCTGTGACTTACAAGATAATCAAGTATATAAGAATCCTTGTCCTTGATATGCTTTACCTTGAATGTCAGATTACTTCTGTCAAATCCAGTAGTGAGTATAACCGGTCTTTCAAGAGAAAGAATCTGCAGAATATCGTCCCTTACCTTACTTGTTGCTGTAGCTGTAAATGCGCTTATTATCGGGCGTCTTGCCAGCTTCTTCACAAATGACAATATATTCAGGTAGCTTGGTCTGAAATCCTGTCCCCACTGTGATATACAGTGTGCCTCGTCCACGGTAATCATTGATATCTCTACATGTGTGGCAAAATCAAGAAAGCCCCAGGTTTCCAGCCTTTCAGGTGCAACATATATAATTTTATACCGTCCCTGCTTTGCAAATGCGAGTGCCTTAGTTATCTGATTATCTGTCAGTGAACTGTTAATATAAGCTGCATGTACACCAG
>ENA-OYWK01000815-OYWK01000815.1-human-gut-metagenome-genome-assembly--contig:-NODE-815-length-16222-cov-3.586503_pt1 | contig 16222 bp, 20 predicted proteins | sample MGYA00244808_ERZ653392 | MGnify/ENA primary metagenome ERZ653392 (study PRJEB26926, sample SAMN06165125) | human gut metagenome | biome: ENVO:00009003; feature: ENVO:2100002; material: ENVO:00002003...
CTCCACACCACTGTTCTCCTCAGCCGCCTTTCGCTGCTCTCTGCGCTCCATGACCTGTTCGCGCCATGCGATTTCCCAGTCTGCGAGTTGTGAGTTATCCTGCTGCTCTTCGACCTGCCGCATTCGCTCACGAGTTGCCGCCTTCTGCGCGAGCCACGCCTCCTCCCAGTCCGCGAGCGGCGCGTTTTCCTGCTCACAACTCGAGCCGTGAAGGTTCGCCGGGCTGAGGTAGCCGCCATCGTCCGCCTGCTTTGGTCTGCTCTGCTCCTTCGGCCTGGACAGGTCCGCCGCCGTCAGCACGCCGTTTTTCAGCCGCTCACGCAGTACGGTCATAAAGTACGGCACATAACCGCGGCTGTCGCTCCTGGCATGCCCAACAGCATAATGCGCAGTAGCCGTTATCACCTCATCGGTCATTCCTAATGACCTCATCTTGGCAATAGCAGAGCGGTTGGCCTTGTTCAGCCGTTCTCCTAAAATTTCCTCCACATCGCTGTGTAGTAGAGTAGAATTACTATCTATATTTCTATCTTTTTCTTTTACTTTACTATGTGTACTTTCGTCAGAGGGAAACTGGGGTTTCTCGTTTGCGAAACTGTGGTTTCCCTCGCGGGAAACGAATTTTTGCAGCAAAACACTGCGAGAGCTGATCTCCCGCATTTCCTGCTCGGTCAGAAGCCACAGTTCCCACTTTACCTCCGGATTGGTTCGTCCGGCAGTCGCAAAATAGTAGTGCTCCTGAATTCTGTGCGAGGTGATAATGCCCTGCTGGAACAGGTCGCCGTCGAAAAGCCCGTGCGCCGCCAGACAGTCTATCATCTCTGCAATTTTTTCTGCGTCCGGCTCATAGCGTCCGGACAATACTTCGCTCTTAATGGACCAGATCACGCCGTCACGGTCGTTCTCGCCGTAGGCTAAATAATAGCCTTTGTCGCGGTACGCCATCACAAGCAACTGTAAATACACCACGATCGCCGCCGCGCCGTACTTGCGCCGTGCGGTAATCAGCTTCGGGTCACTCATCAGTCCAATGTCGTGACGGAAATAATCCAGTCCGTCCTTGGTCGGTCTGCCCGTAGTATCACCTCCGGTTTTTAGGGCAGGAAGGGCGGGGTTGCCGCCCTGTGCCTTGCCTGCTTACGCCATAATGATAACGTCCTCGCGGAGCTCCTGCGGAATGTGCTGCTCGAACCAGTCGCGGATATTTGCGATGGCCTCGCGCTTCCATGCGTCCGCATCAGCCGCAAAGAGCGCTGCCTGCACCTCATCGCCGGTCTGGCGAATACGGAACACGAACGGACTGTTCGGCTGCTCGACCTCGGTAAAGGTGCGGTACGGTGCCAGCACGACCGGGTTCGGCACGCTCACCTGCTTGACAAGCGAAATACCGCTGCGGGCCGTCACGCGCTGCGTCATGCCGTCGTCTGCCAGCGATACGCCGTTCTCGGTCGTTACCGTGCTGATGAGCTGCACCAGTGTGTCGCGTACTTCGGTCGGAACAAAATGCGTCTGCATATTGATGATGAACTCCTCCACGCCCAGCCAGCGGCCAAACGGGAACGTCGGTACGGACAGCTCGGCTTCCAACAGGCACTCACGCGCCTTGTCGCTGTTCAGCTCACGGTACAGATACACCTCGTTGTAGTCCGCAACGTGGATAACGAAACGGCGGCTGAGGCTGTCCTCGTCCTCGGCGCACTCATCCGCGCCGCTCTCGATGTAGTCGCGCACCGCCGACAGCGTATGTACCGCCAGCGGCGATGCCGTCAGCTCGTTCGGAATGCGGTGCAGCACGCGATCTGCATAATGGCTGCCATTGCGAAACTCCAGATGCGGAGCCGAAAGGTTTACGATATATTCCAGTGCTTCCTTGATCATTTTGAATATCCTCCTTGTGATTTACGCCAGCTTGACGACCTTGGGTTCGGTGTCAACGGACGGGTCGAACGACTGCTGACCGGGCACCTGCGGCGTGTACTCCATCACGATGGGTTCTGCATCCGTACCGCCGAGCAGCAGTGCGCCGTCGATTGGCTTGACCGGAACCAGATTGCTGCTGACCTCCGCACGGACAGCCACGCTGTCGCGGTTCTCGGTCGGCACGATGGACAGCTTGATGGTCAGTATCCGCGCCTTTTTCGCCTCGGTGTTGAAGTCGCGGCAGTTTTTCATGATGCGCGTCAGCTCGTAGGCCGCGCGCTCACCGATTGCGCCATTCATCATGTCCAGAATGCTGATCTCCTTAACTTCGCCGGTGTTATTAAAGTTGCTCATGGTTGTACCTCTCCTTCATTGCACGCTTGTAGAATCTCATCAGACTGTCAACAACCTCGCCAGGCTCGATTGCCCAGCGTTCCGCATAGCGCAGGATTGCACCGGCGGTACGGTTATCGACTGCAACAGTCATAGTCAGCTTTTCGCCCAGCTTGTACTGCACAGCAGCAGATTTCGGCTCCGGTTTCGGTGTAATTGGCACCGGTTCATCCGGTACGATGTACTCCGTCACCAGCATTTTGCTGTGGCAGCCGCTGCACATATCCATCCGTGTCCGTTTGCCGGTATATCGGATGTCTGCACGTTTCTGTAAAGCCTGTGCGCAGGTCAGGCATAATTTCTTACGCATAGTTACTCCTCGCAAATCCGAATGGTGATACCCGGAAACTCCCGTTCAAACCGCCGCTGCCATGCCTCTGCCCTGCTGTTTCCAGCCGAGAGGTGCAGCAGCCAGATGGTGAGCACGCCGCTGAGATCCTGCTTGTGCAGCCATTTGATAACGTCCGACACCTCGAAATGGCTGTGCCGGATACGTTCCTTGAGCACCGAGGGAATGCGGTCGCTGCGGTTCAGCAGGCTTTCCTCGTAGTTGCACTCGACGGCGATGTAGGTCGGGTGCTCTACCTTATAATGCAGGCTGCGCGTGTCGGCGGCGAAGAACAGCCGTTCCTTTGTCCTCGCATCGTCCACCAGATACCCGACTGGCTGTGCCGCATCGTGCGTAACTGGAAACGCCATTACGCGCAGCGCACCGAGCATGACCGGCTCACCCGGAACAATGATTTCCGCTTCACTAAGATCCAGCGCCCGTGCTGTGCCCTCCGAGGCGTACAACGGGATGCCGTGCTTGATGAGCTGCTCCGCCGCTGCGCAATGGTCCTTGTGCTCGTGCGTGATAAAGCAGGCTGCGATGTTCGCCATCTGAAAGCCGGTGCGCTTTTCAAGCTGCTTGTAGCTGATGCCGCACTCGAGCAGAATGGTCGTGTCCGTATCGCTGATTAAGTAAGCGTTGCCTTTGCTGGAGCTTGCCAGACTTCTAAAAATCATATCGGACAATCCTCTTTCGGCATATCGAGCGGCTGTTCCGTCGCCTCCTGCTGGTACTGCTCGGATTTCATGCAGGCATCGCGTACCCAGTCGGGCAGTGCGTCCCACTTCTCGCCCGAAAAGCCGTCTTCCTCGACCGAGTACCACTGACGCGGCGTATCAGTCTGCGGCGTCGGAATGCCGTCCGGCAGGCTCATCACGTTCTCGATGTTGTTGCGCTGGGTTTCCTTGTTGATGGTCACGCGCACCTGACACGCACGGCCGAGATAATTCGCCGGGTCGATGTCGCCAACGTCCTCGGCGGTGTAGCTTTTGTTGTCCAGACCGCCCAGAAATTCGAGGAACGCGCAGCCTTTCTTGCGGCCGACCGTCAGCCACTTGGAAAGCTGGCGCGGCTTGCCGTCTGCGTCCTTGACGCTCGGAATATCAAACTGAAAGATCAGTTTATGACCCGTGTTGTGATATTTTTCGTTGTAGTGCTGACCAACCTCATACACGCCAACAACGACTGCGAGATAGGTTTTCTCTTCCAGCGGCGGCGCGCTCGGCTTCATAATGTCCTTTAACTTCACTCTATCCTCAACTCCTTATCCTGCTCCGAAACCACCAGCCGCACGACCTGCGAGCCGATCGGCTGCAAATGCGTAACCGATTCCGCATTGTCCACGAAAAGCGGCACGCGGCGGCCAAAATGTACGGAAAGCGTGTCGATAATGTCCATGCCGATGTTAATCTTCATGGCGTTGTTCGTGCCCTCGAACGTCGAGCTGTTCCTGTCCATCGGCTCACAGCAGTCCGCCAGACCGCCGTTGACCTGCTCAGTGAACAGCCGCCAGCGTGTCAGACGGAACTTGCTGTTGACGCTCTCGGTGATGGCCTGCACGCGGTAGCGCGTGAACTCCTCGCACATGGCGATGAGCCTGTCCATCTGCTCGACCTCGGCGGCGGCAGTGCGCTGCTCGGCCTGCAATTCAGCAATGCGGCGGCGCGTATCAATGAGCGTCAGCTCCTTGGCGAGAACGGCATCACTTTCCAGCTTGCGGCGCGTCAACTCGGCGTGCTCGGTTTCCAGACGGCTTTTCTCGGCGGCGGTGTCACTGTTCAGCCGATTGATACGCCCCTCCGCATCCGCGATGAGCGTCAAAATCGCGCCCTTGCGGCGGTCATAGTCCGGCAGGTTCTCCGGTGTGATTTCGACCGGCGGCGTGTATCCGTCAAGGGCAATCTGCGCTTTCTGCACCTCGTCCTGTGCGGATTTCAGCGCTGTTTCGGCACTCGCAAGGCGTTCCTGCGCGGCGGCAATGCCCTGCTTGACCAGCTTGCTGTCCTCAAGGAGCGCGTCCTTGCGCTGCTTCTGGTGCTCGGCAAACGCCGCACGAGATTCCGCAAGCCGTTCCGCCGGGAACACCTGCCCGCAGGTCGGACAGCGGTCGGCGGTGAAGGGTTCCGCGTCAATCGCACGCCAGCGGGCACGGTAGTCATTCAGGCGGGTTTCGCCGTCCGCGATGTACTGCTTTTCATGGTCAATGGTACTCTGCAAACGGTCAACGTCTTGCCTACGCTCGGAAAGCGCACGGTGCAGCTCGGTAGTCCTGTCCTCGACCGGCACACGCTGGCTGGCAAGATGCGCGTTGTTTTCGGTTTCCAGCTCGCGGAGCTGATTTTGCAGTGCGCCCAGTTCGTTGCGTGCCTGCGCGGCAAGGGTGTTGTTCGTGAGCTTCACTAACTCGCCCTGCACCCGCTCGCGCTCGGCCTGCAAACGGTCGCTTTCGCTGTGCGCTGCTGCGAAGTCGAGGCTTTCCAGCTCCGCTACCATGCGGCTGCACTCGTCCACGCGGACCGGCAGGGTGTTGAGGTTTGCGTTCATGTCCTTGCGCTGCTTCATCAGCACGGACTTGTATTCATCCACTGTCCGGCGGCCGACTTTCTCGTTAAGCTCGGCAAACTGCGGTGCAGCCGCAAGCAGCTGCTTGTCCTCCGGCAGGCCGCAGATTTCGGCGAGCAGCGTGCGGCGGTCTTTCCAGTGCATCTTGCTCGTCACCGCCCAGACGTCAGTCAGCAGCTTGAACTGCTGCTCGTCGATCAGCTCCGCGATGCGGCGCTTGTACTCGTTTTCCGCGAGCGGCACATCATCGATGTAGTAGTCGCGCGTGTCACCGGCATAGCGCTCGATAGATGAGCCGCGCGGCTTCTCCCACTTCTCACGCAGCACCTTGCGCAGCTTGATCGGCTCGCCGTCCACCTCGAGAACAGCGGTGACCTCGGGCATCGTGCCTGCCGGTGCATGATGCGGCTTGATGTCCGGGCGCGCGTTGCCGGCGCTGTCCTTGTTGAACATCAGCCACGTCAGCGCGTCATAAACGCTGGTTTTGCCTGCGGCGTTCTCGCCGTAGATATTGTTCACACCCTCGTGGAAGTCGAGGTGCAGCTTTGGAAAGCACTTGAAGTGCACCAAATCCAAAGATTTCAGAAGGATGTTCATGCTTCCATCTCCTCCAGCAGGCTCTTTACTATGTCCTTCGGCGTGCCGCGGCGCAGCAGGTCGGCAATGTCGTCGCCGGTCAGCTTCGCGCCCTTGCGGACGAGTGCTGCATCGAGCGTTGCGTCCTCGCACGGCTCCGTGCTCCACGTCGGCGTGCCTTTGCTTGCAATCGCGCGGATCAGCTTGACGCGGAACTCCTCGGCTGCGTTCTTGTCCTGCTCGCGCACGTTCGTGTAGATGGTCTTGATAGCGTAGCCGATCTGGCTGACTACCAGATCCATGCCGCCGGACAGCGCAACCGCAGTGCGGTTGTTGTCGCCGTTTTCCGTACAGATAATCTTTACCATTGAAATTCTCCTAACTTCATGCTATTATGTGGTTGAATATATTTTTCTTTGCCGCTGATCGGGATTGCCGTCCTGACAGCGGCGTTTTTCATGTTGCTTGCGGCATACGCCTTTGCGCGGATACGCTCGGCATAGGCCTCGATGCTGTCAATGTAGATACGCCGTCGTCCGGCGTGGATCGTGGATGCCAGTTCTCCGGCTTTACAGAGATTGAAGATCGTGTTCTTGCCACAGTCCAACATCTCGCAAGCGCCTTCGTAGCTGACAGTTTCCTGGATAAGACGGCTTTTCATGCGGTTCACCTTCCTTCATGATGAGAGCCAGATAACAAACAGAATTGTTATCACAGCTGCATACAGTCCTCTCCGCAGCCATTTTGTACGGATATTGTCGATTGCGCTCCACAGCGTTTCAAAAATAAGAATGCTGATGACGCAGGCAATCAGGTCAACGATTTTATTCTGCATTGCCCCTCCTTGTGCTGTATGATATACTAAGGCCGAAAGGATGACTAAAATGTATAATGCACCCGAGCAAATGTGGAACCTGTTGAATATTATCACGACGCTGTTAACCACAATCATTGGCGCTTGGTTCACCATGCAGGTATTTCATGGCGGTAAGAAAGCTGATGCTGCTAATATGCGTCTTGAAAAAGTCTATGGCCCTCTGTTTACGCTTGTCGAGCCATACCTTTTTCATAAAATGGATCGCAAACAATGCGCAGTGCTTGTCGATCAGATCGAGCAAATCGTTCTTAATGGCAGTTATCTCGCAGATCCTACACTAAAAGCTCTCATACATAATTTTCGTACAGCAAATGACTGCACTCCAAAGCAGTATAGTGAATACCAGTACAAATGGCGCTATGTTTTCACAGAAACTCCCGACCACTACTTAGAATACTGGTTTCGGATTTGCAATCATATTGATCGCACGTATGATAAACTATGTCTAATCTGCTCGTATCCGCTGCGCAACCGAAGCTATCGACTTGATCGTAAGCAGTACGTTAACTCATTTCGGCTGGCTTTTGCTTGGGTTATTTTCTTATTGCCGGTTTTGATTTGGTTTGCCATTATACTGATAGTCCTAATAATGTCTGCATTGCATGCAGCATGATCGCGTATACCAGTAGATCGAGTGCTAACGCTGCCAGCCGAATTTTCCACAATTCGTATCTCATCGAATAAAGGACAAGTCCGACTGACACTATTGCTCCGGCAATCCATACTGTACCTTGGGTTATCAACATGTATCTTCCTTTTCGCTTATCTTTATCGGCCTTCCGTAGATAGCATCGACAGTTCTCTGCAGACGAGTAAGCATTTCTTCCGACACAGCTTCAACAGCCGAAGTATTTTGCCGTTCTTGTACCGTTATTGCAAGGGCGGCAATTTCTTTTGCGCTGCCTTTGATGATTACTTTCATCGCTTCTCACCTCGCTTTCTTGATCTTCGTTGCCCCTCCTCGGCCTATGTGATATACTGGATGGCGAAAGGAGGTGAAAACAAATGAATAGAACTGTTAATTTCGCTATGAATCTGCCGAATGAACATATTATGAAACAACTTGCTGCTATCCAGCGTACGTTGAACCAAAACAATTGGTATACGCAAGTTCCATCATCGCTGATTGCTATACAAAATACATTCGCTAGTTCTGACTGGTATCAACAAATTGCGAATATTACGTCTTTCATGCAAACATTGCAGGAAAGATTTGTGGATGTATCAAAGATAACAAGCCATATTGATGATACATGGCAGCAGCAAATGCAGATGATACAGTCTTCCGCTGCACGAATTTCCCAACTTCAAACTTGGTTATCGCAACTAACCGAGCAGGAATTTCAACGTGTTCAAGACGAATTTGAGCCATCAGATGAACTGATTGAAGCTCTGGATACTACATTCGAGCAGGCTGCCAACATTGATAATAGCGATGTAGCACCAACTATGTTTCAGCGTGCCACGCAGCACATCCAAACGAATTTTTGGAGCATTTTAGCGGTGCTTATTTCTCTATATTCTCTTTACGTTAATCTCCAACCCAATCCTCAATTACAAACTCTCATTGAGCAAAACAAAGAATCCAAATGTCAAAACGCTCAAGAAATCGAGCAAAATAAGGAAGAAATTGAGTTAACCAAAAAGGGCAACCATTTTCTCGAGCATATTGCAAATACTCTCGATCTGCTGGTCGATGACAGTGACGTGGTCAGAAACGCTCTGGATACTTTGAGTGACCAAGAGCAGACTGTCGCTGTTGAGCCTGATGAGGCTGTACATTCTCCAGCTCAAGACCAGAACGTTGACTGCCAGCAAGAAAATGGCGACTGACTGTATCTTCGTCTTCTGTTCAAGTCGGCTAATCCGTTCACCGTCCGACAACGGTGGGCGGATTTTTTTGTTGATGTGCATTGGTTGTCACCTCGTTTTCTTGTCACTATTCGTGACTATCCGTGTCAAAAAAAAGAGCCTGTACGGTCGTGTGATAGTAATCCGCCAGTTTGACCTTAATCTCGTCACGCGGTACACGCTGTCCATTCTCATACATCGAAATAGCAGATAGCGAAATTCCTACCGCATTAGCTACAATATCACGCGGAATGTTACCTCTTGCCTGCACAAGCCGTTCTGCAATCGTCATTTTTGTCACCTCCCTGTGTGTCACTTTATGTGACAATGCTATTATAGCAACCTCGTCAATCTTTGTCAACACATTTCGTGACATTTTTCTATTTACTTTTGTCACGGGTCGTGTTATGATACCAACATAAGGAGGCGATCCATTTGGCACAACTTAGTGATATGCTCACTTATTTGCGAAAAAGAAAAGGACTGTCCCAGCAGGAGCTTGCAAACACCCTGAAAATATCCCGCAGTGCGATCGGTATGTATGAAACCGGCAAGCGCGAGCCAGATCTGGAAACCCTTGAAGTCTTTGCCGACTTCTATAATGTAGACATGAACACGCTGACTGGCAAAGCACCTGTCAAGGAACAGACAAACAAACTTCCGGACAATGCTATCCCTGTTGATTTCTCTCACTTAAAGCGTATCCCCATCCTCGGCCGTATCGCGGCTGGTGCGCCGATCTACGCCGAGGAGAACATCGAGGGCTACACCTTTACCGACCTCAACGGCGGTGCAGAATACTTCGCTCTGCGCGTGCGCGGCGACAGCATGAATGCTGCCCGTATAAATGACGGCGATCTGGTTATTATCCGTCGTCAGGACATTGTGGAGAACGGCGAAATCGCAGCGGTGATGATAAACGACCAGGATGCAACGCTCAAGCGCTTCTCGCGTGAGGGCGACATCGTAACGCTTATGCCGCAGTCCACCAATCCCAAACATAAGCCGTTTGTTTACGATTTGAAAGAGACTAATGTCCAAATTCTGGGCTTGGTCGTCAAGGTTGAATTTCGACCGAGCTAAAACAAAAAAATCCCCATTCACCGGCAAAACCGTGAACAGGGATAGGATATTTATGCTGCTGCACTGTACCGCAGCGTGTACTTCTTGCCCCGGTACTCAAAGCAGTCCGGGTATTCGTGGCGTTCCAGCCACAATCTGACCTTAGCAACGACCGACTTCGTATACTGCACGTTCGTTCCGGCGTGGCCGCTGTCGGCGCTCTGGAACGGCGCAAGCTCCTTTTCCTCGGGCTGTACGTCCACCTGCGCGATGATCGCGGAGACTGCGTGCGCGTGCGGTTTGCCCGATCGGGACAGAACGCCGAGCTGCTTGGCGATTGCAGTCGCATCGAACAGCTGCTTGTTCAATGTTACGCCCTCGAGCGGGATCTCCACACCGACCGGTGCGTACAGGCTCTTCATGGCAACGGCAACAAACTGCGGCGCCATACCGGCCTCCTTGAGCGTCTGGCGGATGATGCGTGCCGCGCTGTTGACCTCACCGAGCCGCTTCTGCGATACCTTCGGTGCCGTGTACTCGCCGTGCTTGCGGATCGCAGGCAGCACTTCGGACGTTACCCAGCGCTTGAACGCTCTGGCCGTCGGCAGCTTGCTCGACAGGATCAGGCTGTACAAGCCGGATTCATTGATGATGGTCAAGTCCTGTGCTCCGCCAAGGGTGTCACATTTCGTTACCCCCTTGTCCTCATCGTCCACATGGTCAATGATAGCTTTGCGCGGATTGGTATAGCCTAAAATCTCGGCTGCATCTTTGCCGACGAACCACGGCTCGCCGTCCTTGTTCAGCGTGCGTACTTCGCCGAACTGATCGTTCGAGAAAATCTGAATTTCTTTGCTCATTGCATTGTCCTTTCGTCCATAAATGGAAAGGAGCGGTGGGAACATACCCCGCCATGCGTTACTCCAATGCTGTCCCTCATTTCGAGGTGAGCGCGCTCAGTTGTAATTACAGGTGGTATCTTACCGCAAGACCTCAATTCTGTAAATTGACAAAATGACGGTGAAGAAACTTCAATCTCGCGTTTTCAGAACTTTTCGGAGATATTGAAAAATATAATCGTGTGCCTAATCGTTTTCTATCACGTATATCCCGTTGTGTCCGCTCAGTAGCGTTCATCGTCATTCAATAATTTCTTGTAAGTTTTCAACAAAATAATTTTCAAAAAAAAATCCCGCTCCAGTGCGCCAACACCGGAACGGGACGGGGTACTGATAAACCTTCCACAGCAATCAGTACCCCTATTTTACCATACTTTTTTCATGGTGGAAAGGGGTTTTTATATTATGGTATGGAATGAAAAAGGCAAAGGCTGGGGTGCACGTGCTGCATGGCGCGACGAGAACGGCAAGCAGCACCGCAAGTCCAAGACCTGGTTCCGCACAAAGCGCGAAGCGCAAGAGTGGGAACAGCAGTACATCAAGGACCACGCAAACCGTGCTCCCGACGCCGATACAATGACTGTCCAGCAGCTGCTTGAAGCCTATATCACCTCGTGCAAGCTGCGCGGCCGTGCCTCAAATACGATCCGCGGTTACACGCATTGTGCAGACCGTCTGAACGCGTATCTCGGCAGCAAGCCGATCTGCAAGCTCAATCGTATCACACTGGAAACCATCTATGCACAAATGATTGCACAGGCTGTGGATAACGGCAAGCCAATCCGCGCCGGCACCGTCGCCTACGCGCACCGCGTCCTCAAGGCCGCCTGCAATTACGCGGTTGAATGCAAGCTGCTGTCGGACAATCCTTGCAGCAAGGTCATGCTGCCGAAAGATGACGAGCCGTTTGTGCCCTCCATTCTCAAGGCAGAGCAGGCCCACAGTGTGCTTACCGTGCTCCCCCAGCATGACGGTCAGCTATATCTTGTCGTGCTGCTGTGCGTTGTCTACGGCCTGCGGCGCGGTGAGGCTCTCGGTCTGCGCTGGTCAGACATCGATTTTGAGAACGAAACTATCACTATTGCTGGACAGTATACCTACGACGGCAACGAGCAGCCGGTCTGGAAACCCAAGCTGAAGACTTCCAACAGCCATCGCACGCTGTACCTGGTCCCCTACATCAAAGAGGAGCTGCTGGCCGTGCGTGCAGCGTTCCCGAAGGATCGCATCGTGCAGTATGTCTGCGAGCTGGACGGCGTGCTCCCCACGCCCAACGCCATTACAAAGCGCTGGGAAAACTTCCGTGCGAAGTACGGCTTTGACAAGGTGCGTGTCCATGACCTGCGGCACTCGGCAGCGACCATGCTCATCAAGTCCGGCGCGGATCTGAACACCGTCAAGAATATGCTCGGCCACACGAAGATCGAAACCACCGAACGCTACCTGCATACCGACTTTGAAACGGCTGCTGCCGCCGCCCAGAAGGTCGTTGCCGGTATCTTTCCCGAAACAAAAAACGAACAAAAAGAGAAGTCCTCCGGCTCGTAACCGGAGGACTTTTTCAGTGAAGTTGTGCCACTTTTGTGCCATTTTCGATTTTTACCCTGTGTATGTCAGAAATTTACTTGCAACTATTTTTCTGCATAGAAATACAAAAAGGACTGAAACCTTTCGATTTCAGTCCTCTATGGCGGAGAGTTAGGGATTTGAACCCTAGAGACGCTCATCACGCCTACACGATTTCCAATAAAACGCAAAAGAATTTAATAACATTTATTTGCCGTTGTCAGTCGTTTTTCTCCGCATTCTATCACGTTTCTGCAACATTTACAATCGCACATATTTAACTCCGGACAAAAGTTGTGCCATTTTTGTGCCACTTTTCAAGGTTACTTCTCCATCGCTTCCGCCAGCTTCTTCACGAGGTCCTCACCCCACTGATAGTGGAGCAGGTACTCGATGGTCTGCTCCTCCAGACCGGCAACCTCCTGCACGGTTTCGATGGCCTCCTGCACATCCGGCGTGCCGTCCGGCACGAACGTGCGGCACTGCGGCGCGGTGATGGCCGGCATCTGGCGCACCGCATCATAAACCACGGTAAAGCCCGCCTGCTGCAAGCTGCGCATCTTGATATAGTTTACATCATCCCGGCAGATGCACTCGCAGGTGTAAATCTTGCCGTTGAGCAGAACGTTCTTCTTCTCTACCACTTCGTCGTCCTCCTTCTTCGGTTCAGGTTCAACAGGCGCGGTCAGCCGCGCCTTAAACTTACGCCACAGGCTCTCGTCACGCACCCACGGCTCCGGGCACAGCTTGCCAGTGACATCATAGTGCCGCACGACATGATCTACATCAATGCCGTACTTCGCCATCAGCCAGCGCACCAGCTCGACAGTACGGTCTACCGTCTGCGGCGTGATAGTATACTTGCCGCCTACAATGTCGCTGCACATCTCCACACCAAGCGAATTGCGGTTCATGCAGATACCGCGTAACGGGTGATGCGAACTTTCAAGATCACCGCCGCAGTGCCAAGCAGCGTCCGTATCGCGAACAGACTGCGTAACGCTGTCTTCATCGACGAAGTAGTGTGCGCTTGCCCGTCGGCCTGCGCCCTGGAAATAGTGCGCATTGCCCTCGTCGGTATCGCCATCGTTGGCGGTATAGTGCATGACGATGTACTTGATCGAATTGCCGCCGCGACCCGCGTAATAGTTACTCGGGTCGGCCGGCACAAATGGAATGTTCATCAATCATTCTCCTCCCCTAACTTATCCACTGCGTCCTTTGCCGCGGACAGCATCTTCTTGAGCCACTGTGGCACGGGTGCGCCCAGGTTAACTGCGTTTTCGACGATCGAGCCGAGCTCCGTGAGCGTGTACCACACCGTCACCAGCGGACACAGCAGCACGGTGTACTCAAAAGGCAGCACCACGCCAGGCAGATGACCGAGCATCGTGCCGATCAGCAGATCAGCCGCACCGGCCACCATTACTACAATGACTGAGCCGATCTTGTGGAAGATGCCGTCTCGTGCCGACTTGCTCGACCACTCGCCGCGGTGCATTGCTGCTGCGGTACCAGTGAGATAGTCCACCGCCATGCAGCCTACAAACAGCACTACAAGCCAGCCGAACCAGCCCCAGAGTGAGGTCAGCAGCGCGACAACTGCCGTCACGGCCAGCTTAAAATCGTTTACTTTATCCATGGTTTTTACCTACTTTCTTACGCGATAATGCGGTTGTATTCATACTGTACGCGGATTGGATTGATCTCCGCATAGATGAGTGTTGTCTTCGGATCCGTGTGCCCAAGCAAATGCTGAATAACTGTCAAGTCCATACCGGCCGACAGCGCGTGCGACGCAAATGTGTGCCTCATAAGATGAGGATAGAGCGGGCGCTCCATGCCAATCCGTTTACCCAGTTTCGAGATGATCTTCTCGATACCCCTATCACTCAGCGGCTCGTAGGGCGCACGGCTGCTGGAGAAGAGCGCCTCTCCTCCCTTGCGGCCCTTGATGTAGAGCTGCAGCATGAGTTTCGCACGCACCGAAAAGTACACGGTGCGCTGTTTACCGCCCTTGCCGAGGACTTTGCACTTGCGCTCCTGCCAGTCGATGTCCTGCACGCGCAGACCAGCGACCTCGGACACGCGGCAGCCGCTGGACACCAAGAATTCAACCAAGGCTTTCTCCTTGTAGCCCTTACACCCGTCGCGAATAAGTTCCAGCTGCTCTGCGGTCAGAGGGTGCCGCGCACGCAGTTTGTCGATACGCAGTGACTTGATCTTACGCATAGGGTTCTTCCTGATGACGTCCTCATCTGTCAGCCACTGAAAGAATGACCGCAAGCAGTTGATGTGCGCTTGCACAGAATTGTCCTTGAGGTGGCGCTCATCGACCAGATAGGCGATGTGCTCTCTCAAGTCATCAGTCGTGATCTTCTGCACAGGCTTCTTGCACCTGCCGATGAGCACCTTGAGCCGCTCACGATAGCCCTCCAGCGTCCGGGGACGGCAGCCGTCGATGCGCTTCGCCGCGAGGAAAGCGTCAACACGCCTCGGCAGATTGCTCCGCTCATACACCTTGGCAGGCATAATCTCGTAGTCATGCAAGATTTTCGCGATCTCGCCCGCACATTCGGGCATTAAAGCGGTAAGTTTAGCTAACAGGTCCATTTTTGCAGTCATGGCGCACACACTCCTTTGCAACCATTGTAGCATAATAGTGATAGGGCGCCTACGGCAAAGCGAGCAGTGGGGACAGGCGTACTCGGTGACGAAATCGACCTAAATGATGTCGATACATCTGGTATGTTCCGTGTTCAGAAGCCTAAAAACGGAGTATATGACTATGGTCAGTTGCTTGTGGTACATGGCTATGGTGATACCATTGCTCAGGTGTGCTTTGACTATGCTGCGAACCGGTGCGCAGTACGCTGTGCACGTGGACTCTACGGGGCATCCCCCAAGTGGGAGGACTGGACAGCCATCGCGCTTTGTGCCGCTCCCGAAGTGCATGATTTGCCACTCGCAGATGGCTGGCAAACATACGGAACATCGATAAACTGGTATAGCAAAGACCAGTTTGGTCAAGTCACAGTCTGCTTTCGTTTGAAATCCACAAGTGAAACCGACTGCAATGGAGTAGAAATTGCTGTATTGCCAGAGGGATTCAAACCACAAAACGGTAGAACTGTGCCCGGGTTGATAACCTTTGCAAACTATACACGAATGCCATGCCATGTTGACATCAACGCTAATGGTGTTGTACAACTCTATGCCGATGGTTCAGTTCCGTCTGATCAAAAGGTGATTGAGTTAACCTGTGCAGAATTCCATTACCCCGCAGGATAGGTGATCTCGCCGTAGACCCATTGCGTTTTGTTCTCTGAGCGGTAAAAGATGAGTCGTCCACCTGAGTCTACATGTAGTTCTGACAGTGGGAAATCATTTCCCCATAGAGCTCCATTGCCACCACAGTGAGCGACCACCGTTGTCGATGGTCGAAAACCTTCTGGGAGAGTGCAAATAGTTTCAGATGAGGTGTAGGCAGTATTAGAGCCGCGAAAAATGCAGAAGTTCAAGTGCACGATGCCCTCTTGGGTTTTATAGTAGCTGTTTGAATAGGGCTGTTCAGGAAAATCGCTTGCTAAGGGTAGCTCATGTATCTCTGGTGTTTCACATTTAGCTAACTGCACCCAGTTTGTCCATCCGCCTTGATCGGTGCTTTGGATCCATATACTTTTTCCTGCATGCGATAGACAGATGATGGAACACCATTTTTCTTCTGCCGAGCGTGCAGTGCATAAAGCCACGCCTTGTTGATATTCTGTCAGTCCAGCTTTATAAGGTGTGTTTGACGTATCAGCATCGCACCAGTACAGCTGCCCGCTAGTAATTTTGTGCACATCCAGCGCCTTTGGGTACTGCATCAAGGGTCGCTTTGCCATAGCCGCCCTTAATGTTTCCGCATCATCGGCACCCATAGCAATGTCATCGCCCGTCAGCGTGACGTCCGCGCTCAGCGCCTTCCCGTTGATCTTTCTCGCCAGCGGTACAAACAGCTTGCCGAGAGCCGCCTTAACATTCGACCACAGCAGGCGCTTGGCCTTGCCGCCGTCCGCGCTGTCCGCGATCATTACGCCATCACCGTCGGCCGGTTCGACCTTGGTGGTGATCTTGGTCGGGTCGACGGCATCCAGCGCGTTGTTGATGCGCTCGACATCCTTGCTATGCTGTTCTTCCAGT
>ENA-OYWK01000821-OYWK01000821.1-human-gut-metagenome-genome-assembly--contig:-NODE-821-length-16076-cov-4.551838_pt1 | contig 16076 bp, 12 predicted proteins | sample MGYA00244808_ERZ653392 | MGnify/ENA primary metagenome ERZ653392 (study PRJEB26926, sample SAMN06165125) | human gut metagenome | biome: ENVO:00009003; feature: ENVO:2100002; material: ENVO:00002003...
CGAGATTCCTCTACGTCTCGTGGGCTCGGAGATGTGTATAAGAGACAGATGCTGCTGATCAACGGTATGCCGGTTTTCCATCTGGAATTAAAGCGCAGCGGTGTGCCGGTGAGTCAGGCATATAACCAAATCGAAAAATACGCCCACGAGGGTGTGTTTACCGGGCTGTTCTCGCTTGTGCAGATTTTTGTGGCAATGAACCCGGAAGAAACCGTCTACTTCGCCAACCCCGGTCCCGACGGCAAATTTAACACCGATTACTACTTCCACTGGGCGGACTTCAACAACGAGCCAATCAACGATTGGAAAGAGATTGCCTCCAAGCTGCTGTCCATTCCCATGGCGCATCAGATGATCGGCTTTTACACCGTGGCCGACGATGCGGACGGCGTGTTGAAGGTTATGCGCAGCTATCAGTATTATGCTGCCAGTGCGATTTCGGATGTAGTTTCCAAAACGAAATGGGACAGCGGCAAGCAGCGCGGCGGGTATATCTGGCACACCACCGGCAGCGGCAAGACGATGACTTCCTTCAAGTCCGCACAGCTGATTGCCAATTCCAACGATGCGGACAAGGTGGTTTTCCTCACGGATCGTATCGAGCTGGGGACGCAGTCGCTGAAAGAATACCGCGCCTTTGCCGATGAAAACGAGACCGTGCAGGCAACAGAAAACACCTATGTATTGATTTCCAAGTTGAAAAGCATTGCCACCGCAGACACGCTGATTGTGACATCTATTCAGAAGATGAGCAATATCCGTGACGAGGAGGGCGGCAAAAATGCCCGCGATATTGAGTTGATCGGCAAAAAGCGATTGGTGTTTATCGTGGACGAGGCGCATCGCTCCACCTTTGGCGATATGCTGGCAATTATAAAAGAAACCTTTCCTCGCGCGATTTTCTTCGGCTTTACCGGCACGCCCGTGTTTGAGGAAAACGCCAAAAAGAACAACGCACAAACCGATGTGTTTGGCAATGAGCTGCACCGTTACAGCATAGCAGACGGCATCCGCGATAAAAATGTGCTGGGCTTTGACCCGTACAAGGTACTTACCTTCCGCGACAAAGATGTGCGGCAGGCTGTTGCACTGGAAAAAGCAAAGGCAGCTACGGTTGCAGATGCCCTGAACGACCCTGCAAAAGCAGCTGTGTACTATAAGTACATGGACAACACGCAGGTGAAAATGTACGGCGAACCGGGTCCGGACGGAAAGTGGATCAAGGGGATTGAGGATTATCTGCCCAATACACAATATCTGACGGCCGAGCATAAGCAGACCGTTATCGAGGATATTAAGGAAAACTGGCTGACCTTGAGCCACAACGGTAAATTCCACGCGATTTTTGCCACAAGCAGCATCCCGGAGGCAATCGAATATTACCGCATGATGAAGACCACCATGCCGGAATTGAAAACAAGCTGCCTTTTTGACCCGAACATTGATAATAACGGCGGCGCGATTTACAAAGAGGACGGGCTTGTTGAAATTATCGAGGATTACAATAAGCGCTATGGGCAGGATTTTACAATACCCACCCATGCACGGTTTAAGAAGGATCTGTCGCTGCGTTTGGCGCACAAGGAGCAGTATAAGCGCATTGAACGCACCCCCGACCAACAGCTTGATTTGCTGATCGTTGTTGACCAGATGCTGACCGGCTTTGACTCCAAGTGGGTTAATACCCTCTATATGGATAAGATGCTGGAATACGAGAACATTATACAGGCGTTTTCCCGCACGAACCGATTGTTTGGACCGGATAAGCCGTTCGGCGTGATTCGCTATTACCGCAAGCCGCACACAATGGAGCAAAATGTGCTGAAAGCGGTGAAGCTGTACTCCGGCGACCGCCCAATTGGATTGTTTGTTGACCGCCTTGCCCACAACCTTGAAAAAATGAACGAGGTGTACGGCGACATTGCGGAGTTGTTTACGAGCGCGGGTGTGCCGGATTTTGAAAAGCTGCCGCAGGACAGGAGCGTCTGCGCCAAGTTTGCAAAGCTGTTCCGTGAGCTTAACGACTACATGGAGGCAGCGCGTGTGCAGGGCTTTACATGGAATCAAAGCGTATATCATTGCCCGGACGATGCTACCGATGAAACCATTGATGTCGAAATGCTGTTTGATGAGTCGGCCTATCTGATTTTGGCACAGCGCTATAAGGAGCTGTCCGCCGAGCCGTCGGACCCTTCCGATGATAGCGATGCGCCGTATGATTTGGTGGGCTATTTGACGGAAATCGACACCGGTGTGATTGATTCCAACTATATGAACAGCCGCTTTGATAAGTACCTGAAGCTGCTGAATCAGGCGGGTGCATCGGGAGAATCCATAGAACAGGCAAAAGCTGAACTGCATAAGTCCTTTGCCAGCCTGACACAGGAAGAACAGAAGTTTGCCAACATCTTCCTGCACGATATTGAACGCGGCGACGCCACACCCGAACCCGGCAAGACGCTGCGGGATTACATTACCGAGTACCAGTGCCGTGCGAAGAATGACCAAATCCACCGCTTTGCCGTTGTGTTTGGCTTGGATGAAGAAAAGCTCCGCAATATGATGGGTCTGGGGCTTACGAAAACCAATATCAACGAGTTTGGCCGCCTTGACGAACTGAAGAAAAGCGTAGACAAAGCAAAAGCAAAAGCCTATTTTGAGAAAAAAGAGGGCGTAAAGCTGATACCGCCCAAGGTAAACCAAAAAACCGACAGCCTGCTGCGGGAATTTATTGTAACCGGCGGCTTCGAGGTGTAAGGCTGCATATTTATAGGCGATAAGTCGAACAAAAGGGCCAAGGAAAATCCGAGGCCCTTTTACTTTTGCTTGGGAACAGCGGAAGTTTTCTGACTTATATGCTCCTTTGGTAGAACGCAACTCGGATTTATTACCATATAATAAAACACTTTCCGTTGCGACCATGACATATAAAACTGATGGTAATGGTGCCGCAGATAGTTCACTTGCAAATTATAAAAGATTACGTACAGGCGATATTGCGTTTGAAGGGCATACAAGCAAATCTTTTCGTTATGGTCGTTTTGTACTAAATGATGTGGGTGATGGTATTATGTCTCCCAGATTTAGTGCATTAAGGCCTCTCGCACAGATGCCGACAAACTTTTGGAAATATTATATTCACTATGAGCCGATTATGAGAAAAATCCTTGTAGCCTCAACAAAAGCGGGCACAATGATGAATGAACTGGTTATTGATGAGTTCTTGAAAAGTTCTGTACTGGTTCCGTCTATAGAAGAGCAAACACGGATTGGCAGTATCTTGAAGAATATTGACAACCTCATCACCCTTCATCAGCGTAAGTTTTATATTTATGGAATGTCCAATTTTCATATGCGTAGATTGTCGCAGTTCAACCACATAATCTTCTATGCAAGATATTGCTTCTGGTGGAGTTGAAGCAGGACGTCCGTGGCTCTCAAATCAAGATAAACTACCAAAGGATGAAAAACTTCAGGCTTTGTGCTTGGTGTTAAATGAGTGCGGAAATGCCAGATTGTGAATTTACAAGGGACGATATGCGCACACTTCTCGATTCTTTGAATACGATTGCAATTCATACAGTATATATCGCTCAGATTGACAATGCTATGCGAGAAATTCTAAACGGGAGTCAAAAACTTTTTATTCCGAGCTAATTAAAAGCTGAAAGAACGACCAACTTTAATCGTCAGTTGCTTTTTGCTATCAACAAACCTCGGGCTGGACTTCGTCAAGAGGTTTTCGGTAATTTTTCTAAATTCATCAGGTTGTCCGCAAGGAAGCCCTTGTAATTTCGTGTCTGCACATATTCAGCCGCTACACTGTCCTTATCGGTGCAGAGGATGATGCCGATGGGCGGATTGTCTTCCGGGTCGTTGACCTCTGCGGCATAGTAGTTCAGATACATATTGATCTGCCCAGCAGCTTCGGGCGTGAGTTTGGTGGTTTTCAACTCGATCAGCACATAGGCGTGCAAAATCTTGTTGTAGAACACCATGTCCACATAGTAGTGGGTGTTATTCACAGTGACCCGCTGCTGCGTGCCGACAAACATAAAGCCCCGACCAAGTTCCAGCAGGAAATCTTCGATTTACCGCACCAGTGCCGCTTCCAAGTCGCTTTCAAGGAACGGCTTCTCCTCCGGCAGACCTAAAAATTCAAACACATACGGGTCTTTGATGATGTCCTCCGGCTTGGTGTAGTCCACACCCTTTTCGGCCAGCGCCAAAACCTGCTCCTTGTTGGCATCACTGCGGGACAGGAGTAGACGCTCAAACAGCGAACTATCAATCTGCCGCTTCATCTCACGGACAGACCATCCGGCGTTGACTGCTTCCTTTTCATAGAAGCTGCGCTTTTCCTTATCGGAGATGGACAGCAGCTTGCAGTAGTGCGACCAATTCAATTTTCCAGACACTGTCTGGAAAATTGGATAGCTGAGATAGAACTGCCGCATCTTGTGTGTAAATATTTTAATTTGTTGACATCTCCCCGAAATCACGATATAGTAATAGTAGAAAACGGCTTGGGAGGGATACTGGATGCCGAGCGATTACCAACAGCAAATAAAAGAGATTTTTGGCACGTCTGATTTGGATGAATTGCGAGAACTTGCAAAGACACTAAAAATCGGTAATTCCAACCCTCGCAATGCAGGCCGCAAAGCGCAGCTTACCCCCGACCAGACCGTAGAGGTTTTGGAACTGCATAGAAAAGGCATCGGCAACACCGAGATTGCAAAACAGTTCGGCGTGTCGCGCCAGACCATATACAAGTATATCTATAACGCCGAGCATTTCAGCAAGGATCCGGATTTCACCATGCGGATGAATTTCATGAATGGTCAGCAGCTATGTACGGTCATCGATATTGATTTCAAGCACGAAGTTGTCCGCATGAAGAACTACACCGACCGAATCCCTTTGCGGGCGTTTGGCGTTGTAGAAAATCCGTCCTGGGCAGATTTTGAAGAATTTTTGAAAGAAAGATGCCTGCCCGCCAGCCGAGCCGGTCTGAAAGGCATCCTCCGAGAGATGGATGTTCCTTTCTTTGACCCGTTGCTGATTATCGAAAAGACCAATGGGCGCATGGCTGGGGACCATCAGTGGATTCAGATTATAAAAGCAAAATCCGTTTGTGCAGCAGATAGATAGGTTATTCAACATTGCGTGTAAAATGGCATTTTGGATAGGCACTGCATCCCCAAAACTGACCGTATTTTCCCTTGCGCAGAACCAATGGCTTGCCACAGTAAGGGCACTTGGTTTGTAAATCCTCAATATGCTGTTGCTTTTCTTCCCGAGAAACCTCTGTGAACGGCTCTAGTAGCCCAACCATTTGTTCAATATCCGCGTGAGAATAAATAATCGGTGCGTCCTTCAGACGCCGCTTCAAAAAGTACAGCATATTCTGTCTTTGGAGAATGGTTACATCTCCATCAACGAATAGCGGAATCTTTTTCAGTTCGCATCGTTCTGAAAACACAATATAGGAAGAAAAAGCATCTTCCGGCATATTGAGGAAAGTCGCCAAAGCCCTGATATGTGTACGATTTTGCTTTATAGGATTGTAAAAATGTTCGCGCTGACCGCTTTTGAAACATTGTGTCCACTTTAGCTGATCTTCGCTGCCAAAAATCCAACCGCTGTAGTTTTTGCTCTCAAAAACGAAAATGCCTTTTTCGTGAATCATCAGCAAATCGATTTCAGTGGTTTTTCCTTTCATTGGTAGGTACAAATTTTTCAATACAACATAGTACCCTTCCATACTGCGGCTAAGCAGGGCATACTCTGTAAGATACTCACCATACTGCCCCACATTTTCATAGTGCAAAAGAGACTTTATTAAACCGGGCTGTTCACCCTTTAGAATCTCGAATAGACCCATTTCGCGCCATCCTATCAACTTATGATATAACCTATTTTAATCTATTGCGACACGGTTTTCAATACTAATTATTAACTGTGATTCGAGCAAATTCAAGTTCCACTTGAAACAAATACGTTGCACTTTATGCGTTGAAGCTATATAATAAAATTTAATATAGTCCTTTCTTAGTGCCTAACAATAAAGTGAAAAGAGTATTGTCAGATCAATTGGATTGAATTGAATTTATACATCGAAAAACAAGGTGGAGGAATTTTATGGCAAAGACAGCAAAAGCTAAAAAAGAAGTCACGATGGAGGAAGCTCTTTGGAAAAGCGCTGATAAACTTCGTGGTTCTGTAGAACCAGCGGAATACAAACATGTTGTTCTCAGCCTTTTCTTTCTGAAATTTGCCAGTGACAAATTTGAAGCGCAGAGAAAGATCATCATCGAAAAATATGGCGAGAAGTTTGTTAATACCATTGCTTTCTATACAAAAGATAATGTATTTTTCTTGCCGGAAATTAGTCGTTGGTCTTACATCATGGAAAACGCCAAGCAGTCCGATATTGCGCTGAAAATCGATACTGCACTTTATACTATTGAAAAGTCCAACCCATCATTAAAGGGCGCTTTGCCTGATAACTACTACTCCCGCCTTCACATTGATACTACGAAGCTGGCTTCTCTGTTAGATGAAATCGATAAGATCAACACTGGAGACAAAGAAAATGATATCATCGGACGAGTCTACGAATATTTCTTGAGCAAGTTTGCACTTGCGGAAGGCAAAGGTAAAGGCGAGTTCTATACGCCGAAGTGTATTGTCAATTTGATTGCGGAAATGATCGAGCCGTATGACGGCATTCTTTATGACCCCTGCTGCGGTTCTGGCGGTATGTTCGTGCAGTCAATGAAGTTCGTAGAGGCGCATCACGGCAATAAGAAGAAGGTCTCCATTTACGGTCAAGAATACACAAACACAACGTACAAGCTGTGCAAAATGAATTTGGCCATTCGCGGTATCTCTGCAAACCTCGGAGAAATGGCAGCAAATACATTCACCAATGACCAGCACAAGGACCTCAAGGCAGATTACATTATGGCAAACCCGCCTTTCAATCAGAAAGAGTGGCGTGCTGATAACGAACTGACTAACGATCCGCGCTGGGACGGCTATGAAGTTCCACCCACGAGTAACGCAAACTATGGCTGGATTCTGAATATTGTTTCAAAGCTCTCTCAGAACGGCGTTGCCGGTTTCCTGCTTGCAAACGGCGCACTGTCTGACGATGGTACAGAGTTGAAAATCCGCCGTCAGCTCATCGAGAACAATCTCGTTGAAGCAATCATCATCCTTCCCCGCAACCTCTTCTACACCACCGACATCAGCGTTACGCTTTGGATTCTGAACAAGAATAAAAAGGCTCGTGTGGTTGAAGAAAACGGTGAGGTAAAACGCTTCCGTAACCGTGAGCGCGAGATCCTTTTCATGGACTTGCGGCAAATGGGAAGCCCTTATGAAAAGAAATATATTGAGCTGACAGATGAAGACCGCAAAAAAGTTACGAGCGTCTATCACGCATGGCAGCAGGAAGGCTATGAAGAAACTTATCAGAATGTGCCTGAATTTTGTTACAGCGCATCCTTCGATGAGGTTGCAGAAAAGGGCTTTACCCTTGTTCCGAGCCGTTACATTGAGTTTGTAAACCGTGATGAGAACATCGACTTTGATACGAAAATGAAGACGCTGCAAAGCGAACTTCGTGATCTGCTTGTTGCAGAAGAAAAGTCGAAGGCAGACCTGTTGACCGTGTTTAAGGAGCTTGGCTATGAAATCGAATTATAAACAACTTGGTCAATTTATAAGACAGGTTGATGTCAGAAATGCCGCAGGTAAAGAAGAAAACCTTCTGGGCGTTTCGGTGCAAAAAACATTTATCCCGTCTATTGCAAACACGGTCGGAACAGACTTTACGAAATATAAGGTTGTCCGCCGTGGGCAATTCACCTACATTCCTGACACATCCCGACGGGGAGACAAAATAGGCATTGCTCTACTTTCTGATTACGATGAAGGACTTGTTAGCAACGTCTACACCACTTTCGAGGTAATAGATAAAAATGAACTTTTGCCGGAATACCTTATGCTCTGGTTCAGTAGACCGGAGTTTGACCGGTACGCAAGGTTCAAGTCTCATGGCAGCGTCAGAGAAGTTATGGACTGGGACGAGATGTGCAAGGTAAAGCTTCCTGTTCCTCCTATTAGTGTGCAGCGGGATATTGTGAAGGCATATCAGACGATTACGAACAGAATTGAGCTGAAAAGGCATGTAAATGATAATTTAGAAGCGACAGCGTCTTCTATCTATCACTCATTATTTGATGAGCAAACCGCATGGGCTAAAGGCAATGTTTCTGATTTTGGAGAAGTTGTTGGCGGCGCAACCCCTTCTAAAAACATAGATGAGTATTTCTGCTCCAATGGGATTGTATGGCTTACCCCAAAGGATTTAACTTCAACCGGAGAGAAATTCATCTACAAAGGTGAAACAGATATTACCGAAGCGGCTTATCGTAGTTGTAGCACAAAGCTGCTACCCAAGGGGAGTGTGCTTTTGACTTCAAGAGCCCCCGTGGGATGTGTAGCTATTGCCATGACAGAACTCTGTACCAATCAGGGCTTCAAGTCTATTATTCCCGACAATGAATTTGGTACGGCATTCGTGTACTATTTTCTCAAGGAAAACAAGCAGCTTTTGGAAAGTCATTCGTCAGGAACAACTTTTATGGAGATTTCGGGCAGCGTATTGAAAACCATCCCGGCTTATATTCCACCCAAAAATCTGACAAAGAGGTTTTCGTCAATATGCGAACCAATATTCACATATCAAGCGCAAATCGAGGCAGAAATTCATCAGTTACTTGAACTTAGACGCATGGTGTCGAGCCAACTTTCAAGCCGCTAAATTATCATTTACCTACGAAGGGAGGGATGAAAATGGACAAGGATACGCTGATCAGAATTGCCGAAGAGCTTCATCAAGGAGCTTTTGACGCAAATGCCTATTACCTCATCTTACAGCAGTATCGCAAGAACCAGCTTGAATACGCGGAAGAAATGAAGCTGTCACCGGCGTTCTATCAAACGATCCACGGAGCTTTGATGAAAGCCTGTTTTATGGAGATCGCCAAACTGTATGATAGCTCAAATGGAGTCGTGTCCATTGGAACCCTCCTTGCAAAATGCGCGGGAAACCAAGACCTATTTCCTGAGTACAGAGAAACAATGACCGTAGAACATGATGGAACTGCGTTTTCCTATCAAATCCCGTACCAGCATCAGCTCAAGCCACAGGAAGAGCGTTTTTTCAAGGCTCAGGTTGAATCTGACAGGAAAATCTTTGCGATATTTAACATTCCGGATGCAGAGAATGCTCCGGTTCGGGTGGATTTGACATTTCCAGAGTTCTTAGCTCTGTATCAGAAACGCTTCAATGCGTTAAGCAAAAAGAGAGAGAATATCCGAATGCAGCGGAATAAGCTCTACGCCCACAACGATGAACAGCGTATATTGAGCAACGAGAACCTAACGGATCGTCATCCTATTTTATATCCGGACATACAGGAAATGATAGACTTTGCACTCGATTGTACAGGGCTGATCCTCGGTGTTCTCACAGACGTAAACCGTGCAACGCAATACTCAAACATTGATGACTGGGAAGGTACACTCATGCTGGCACGTCTGGGTTTGAAGTATCAGGAGTACGACTTCCAGCAAAGTGAAAAAGCCTTTGAAGCAGAAATGCAGCGGCAGTTAGGGGGAAATGATAATGGCGAACTTCAATGAGCATTCTCTTGAAATGTCCATCATGGAGTTGTTTCAGGATGAAGGTTATATCTATTTGAATGGTGAGCAGATCCACCGCGAACGCTCTGAGGTTCTGCTTATCGACGATCTGCGGAAATACCTCCTGAACAGGTATGCCTCAGAGGGACTTACCCCAAGCGAAGTTGATAGCATCATCCTTCGCCTGAGGTCTATTTCCGGCACGATCTACGAAGCAAACAAAGCTGTCTGCAAAATGATTTGTGACGGCTTCATCTTCAACCGTGAAGATCACACAAAGAAAGACCTATATATTGAGTTGATCGACTTTAATGAGCCGGAGAAAAATGTGCTCAAGATCGTCAACCAATTTGAAATTGAGGGCATTAACAACCAGCTACGCATACCTGACGGGATTGTCTTCATCAATGGCATTCCTGTTGTTGTGCTTGAGTTCAAGAGCGCAGTCAAAGAAAATACAACAATCATGGACGCCTATACGCAGCTCACCGTGCGTTATCGACGCGATATTCCCGAACTCTTCAAGTACAATGCCTTTATCGTCATAAGCGATGGCGCAAATAATAAATATGGTTCTTTCTTTTCTCCGTATGACTTCTTCTATGCGTGGAGAAAGATTGAGGCTGACGATAAAGAATTGGACGGCATCAATTCCCTTGTAACTATGGTGAGCGGACTGTTCCGCAAGGAACGAATCTTGGCGGTTATTAAAGATTTTGTCTATTTCCCAGATAGCTCGGATAAGGATCTTAAAATCGTATGCCGTTACCCACAGTATTTTGCTGCGACCAAGCTATTCGATAACATCAAAACACATCTCAGACCAGCAGGAGACGGCAAGGGTGGTACATACTTCGGTGCAACTGGCTGCGGGAAAAGCTATACCATGCTTTTCCTTACGAGGATGCTCATGAGGAGTACAATCTTCCATAGTCCTACGATTTTGATTATTACCGACCGGACGGATTTGGATGACCAGCTCTCGAAACAGTTTATATCATCCAAAAAGTACATTGGTGATGAGACCGTTGTAAGCATTGATTCCCGCGAAAAGCTCCGTCAGGAACTTCAAGGCAGGACAAGCGGCGGCGTGTATATGACTACTATCCAGAAGTTCACTGAGGATTTGAAGCTTCTGACGGATAGAGCGAATGTGATCTGCATATCCGATGAAGCACACCGTAGTCAAATAAACCTCAATCAGAAAGTCAAGGTCACTACTGAAGGTGTGGAGCGAACCTATGGATTCGCAAAATACCTACATGATTCTCTCCCCAACGCAACCTATGTCGGGTTTACCGGGACTCCCGTAGATGGCACAATCGAAGTCTTTGGTCCAGTTGTTGATGCCTACACAATGACAGAGGCGGTCAAGGACGGCATCACAGTCAACCTTGTCTACGACGGACGCGCTGCACGGGTCACCCTTGATCAGGCAAAGGTTCGAGAAATTGAAGATTATTATGACCGATGTGCTGTTGAAGGCGCAAATGAACATCAGATTGAGGAAAGCCAGAAGGCAGTTGCTCATATTGATGCGATCATCGGTGATCCTGACCGGCTTCATGCGGTTGCGGAAGACTTCATTAACCACTATGAGACCCGTGTTTCCGAAGGAGCTACCGTTGCAGGAAAAGCAATGTTTGTCTGCTCTAATCGCAAGATTGCATACGCTTTTTATCAGATTATAGTTGGAATGAGACCGGAATGGGCAGAGAAAAAGGGTTGCCCTGACGGAGTAGAGTTGACAGAAAAAGAGAAAAAAGAACTCAAGCCCATAGAGAAAATCAAACTCATTATGACGCGAAATAAAGATGATGAGCCTGAGCTTTATGAAATGCTGGGAACGAAAGATGATCGCAAGGAGTTTGACCGTCAATTTAAGAATGTAAAATCCAACTTCAAAATTGCGATTGTCGTTGATATGTGGCTGACTGGCTTTGATGTGCCGGCACTTGACACAATTTACATCGACAAGCCTATCCAGCAGCATACCCTTATTCAGACAATTTCCCGCGTCAACCGCGTCTATACCGGCAAGGACAAGGGCTTAATTGTGGACTATATCGGTATCAAGAAAAACATGAATCTTGCCCTCAAGAAGTATACCAACTTTGAGAGCGATGAGTTTGAGGGCGTCGAACAATCTGTCAAGATTGTCAAAGATCAGCTTGATGTTTTGGCTCAGATGTTCCACAATTTCAATAGCACGGATTACTTCAATGGGTCACCGAAAGAGCAGCTTGCTTGCCTAAATCGTGCTGTTGAGTATGTCCAGCTCACGGAAGACTTGGAAACCCGCTTTATGGCTGCGGTGAAGCGCATGAAGCAAGCGTTTAATCTGTGCAGTTCAAGCGATGCGATTTCTGATAAAGAGAAGGACTATCTGCACTTCTACTGTGCTGTGCGCTCTATTCTTTTCAAACTCACAAAGGGTGATGCCCCTGACATTTCACAAATGAATGCCCGTGTCCGTGAACTTCTTGAAGGTGCAATTCAATCTGATGGTATAGAGGAACTGTTTGAGACGGGAAAGCACATCTCTGTTGATATTTTCAGTGACGAGTATCTGGATAAGATCAATGCAATCCAACTTCCAAACACAAAGATAAAGGTGTTGCAGAGGCTTCTTTCTCAAGCGATTGATGAGTATAAAAAAGTCAACCGCATTATGGGCATGGAATTTTCAGATCGCCTCAGAAGAGTGGTCGATGAATACAATAATCGCCGCCGTGATGAGGCTTTCGCTAACGAAGTTCTTGATGATGTAGCAGAACAACTTGCAAAGCTCCTTGAAGAACTCAAGAAAGAAAAAGATTCTTTCAAAGGACTGGAAATCAACTACGAGGAAAAAGCTTTCTATGATATTCTCAAGGCTGTTGCAAAGAAACATGAATTCGAGTATCCGGAAGATAAAATGATTGAGTTATCAAAGAGGATCAAGACAGTTGTAGACGATAAAGCAAAATACACTGATTGGTCTACGCGTGATGATATTAAGGCAAATCTTCAAGTTGACCTTATTCTGCTCTTGGACGAGTTTGGGTATCCGCCTGTAACTATTGATGACGTTTACAAAGAAGTGCTGGAGCAAGCTGAAAATTTCAAAAAATATGCCAATTGAAAAGGGTTTACTACAAATAAAGATATTCCGTGAATACCTCGAATGCTTCTATGGTTATCGAATGTCAAAATAGTAAATAACCGTCTTCCGAACTAGAAAATGTGTTTTTGTCGGACGGAATTCAAGAATGTTCTTAAACTGGAATGGGCGGAGGAAGTGGTGGTGAGGGAGATTGTGTATGCAGAATAAACTCTAATAATACTAGAACAGTATAAAAAGTTGATATTTTAAATTTTATTCTCGATTTTTGAAAAAAATCTGCAAATATTGAAATTAAGATTTGACTTTCCGCCTAGAATAGAGTACACTGGATTCAGAAAATCATCTGGGAGGAATTGCGATGCTGCTTCAATTTTCAGTCACCAACCACCGTTCCATCAAGGATACAGCCATCATCAGCTTAAAAGCATCTACAGATAAAAGTCTGGTCGACTGCCTGATTTCACCGGATGAGAAGAAACAGCTTGTTCCAGTGCTGGCACTGTACGGCGCAAATGCAGCGGGAAAGAGCAATGTCCTCCATGCACTCCTGCTCATGCGGGAAATGGTCTGTGGCCGATATGCCAAGCTGCTGAAGGGCGAACCGCTTCCGCAGGAACCGTTTGCTTTCACAGACCAACCTACACAGCCGACCAGCTTTGAAGCTATCTATTTCTATGGCGGCATCAAGTATGCCTATGGGTTCTCGTTTGACAAGTCCAGAATCTTGACCGAATATCTCTATCACTGGCCTAATGGCCGGGAAGCACTGATTTTTTCCAGAGAAAACAATGACTATCAGTTCCGCGAGAACATTCAAGAGCAGTTCACGCTTGCTGGACGAACTGCCGAAAATCGTCTGTATCTGTCCAGCTCGAACGAGTGGAACTGTCCGCAAACCGAAAAAGCGTATCTGTGGTTCTTTGAAAAGCTGACAGGTTTCATGGGAACAGAAATGCGGCTGGATGCCGCTCTGTCTGCCATCCGGCAAGGCGGCTCCGAAAAGAGCCATATCCTGCATGAAATGCTGTATGCCGATCTAGGCATCAAAGACATCCGCATCACTGGTTCCAAGGAAGAACCTATCATTTCTGCCCTACACACTCTCGACACTGAAGATGGCACATCCAAGGACTTCTGGCTTCCGTTGGGGCAGGAATCCGTTGGAACACAGCGATTTTTTTCTCGTATCGGTATGTGGCTCGCTGCTCTGGAATCTGGGGCTGTTCTGGTGGTAGACGAGATTGAATCCAGTATGCACCCACTCCTGACCCGGCACTTGATCGAAATGATGCAGGATGCCGCCATCAATACAAACCATACACAACTCATCTTCACGACCCATGACACCGGGCTTCTCGACCTAACTTTGCTTCGGCGTGATCAAATCTGGTTTGCAGAGAAAGATGAAAAGACCATGCAGACTGATATTTACGCTCTGACTGAGTTTTCTCCCCGGAAAGGTGAGAACATCTCCAAAGGGTATCTGCAAGGCCGCTACGGCGCGATTCCGTTCATTGGAGAGAATGCAGCATGGGCAGAATAAAAGAGCTCAGCCGCAAGTCTGCTCACACCAGAAAGCGCAATCCGGTGGTGTATCTCATCTGCGAGGGCAGTGAAACCGAGATTCGCTATTTCAAGCGTTTCCGCAGCCGAGGATGCAATATTGACATTATCCCGATTTCTTCGCAGTATAAAAGCCGTTGAAGCCAAGCCTTTTTCGAGATGTTTTGACGAACAGTTAGATGCTGCTGAGGAATTATACGGCATACAGCTTCACTTCAACTTTAGCACAAACGATGTAGAGGCGCTCATCGATAGCCATCGAACCGCCTATAGCCAAGAAATTTGCGACCGCTGTGAAGCCCTTATCCGCCGCCAGATGCGCCATTATGGGTATCTTGTTAAATAGACTTGGGCATAAGCTTCGGGGCAAGCCGCAGGACAAGATAAAGGACAAATCATACACAAGGCCCACAGGCTGGATATAAGATCTAGCCTGTGGGCTTTTCATCTTCCTTGCAATGATATCAAACCGTCTGACTTTTGAATTCTTCATATCTTGCCCCATAACAACCAATAAAAATACATCTTGATCTTTTTTATGTGTTTCAATTGCTTTTTAACTATAAACGCTCAACACTGCGGCTTGATTTTCCGCAAATAAGTTTGAATTTCCGTCTTTTTTTATGATTTTTCAGGGAAAGTATGCTATAATATGTTAAATTGGTTGTCCTTTATCTTTGAATGATAGTATATTGCCGAAGGAGAATCGCTATGGCTGTCAGATACAATAAACTTTGGAAAATCTTAATCGACAAGAAGATGAAGAAAAAAGACTTGCAGGAAGCGGCACATATTACGCATTATCAGATGATGAAACTTGCAAGAGATGAAAATATAACTACCGAAATTATCGGTAACATTTGCAAGGCACTTAACTGTACGCCCGATGAAATCATGGAGTTTTATGACGCATAAGCTGAGTAGAGTATGCTTTATGTGACACAAACTTTGCCATAATTAGGATGGGTGTAGAAAAATGGAGCTTATAAACAATACTACAAAGACTCTAAAAGACGATTTGTCCGTAGAAATCAAGCAAGGCAGCAAACTATCAATTGCAGCGGCTTGTTTCTCTATCTATGCCTTTCAAGAGTTGAAGGAGCAGCTATCACAGATTGAGGAACTCCGCTTTATTTTTACATCTCCAACTTTCGTGACAGAAAAGGCTAAAAAAGAACGCCGTGAATTTTACATTCCGCGCTTAACCCGTGAACGAAATCTTTACGGAACAGAGTTTGAAATCAAGCTCAGAAACGAATTGACCCAAAAAGCCATTGCACGAGAATGTGCAGAGTGGATCAGGCAGAAGGTCACTTTCAAATCAAATGTCAGTGACAAATCTATTCAGGGACAAATTGTAGTTGACGGCGTAGGCTATACCCCCATCAACAACTTTACTACGGTTGAACTTGGTTGCGAAAAAGGCAATGTAATCAGCACCACAATCGTAAAGGACGAGTCCCTTGCCCGCACTTTGCTTGCTGACTTCAATGAAATCTGGAACGACAGCAAGGTGCTTCAGGTCGTCACCGATGAGGTAATCGACAGCATCACGGCTGCCTATAATGAGAACTCGCCCGACTTTATCTACTTTGTGACTCTCTACAATATTTTCAGCGAGTTTTTGGAAGATGTGTCCGAGGATGTTTTGCCAAACGAGGCAACCGGCTTCAAGGAAAGTAAGATT
>ENA-OYWK01000839-OYWK01000839.1-human-gut-metagenome-genome-assembly--contig:-NODE-839-length-15852-cov-5.488384_pt1 | contig 15852 bp, 18 predicted proteins | sample MGYA00244808_ERZ653392 | MGnify/ENA primary metagenome ERZ653392 (study PRJEB26926, sample SAMN06165125) | human gut metagenome | biome: ENVO:00009003; feature: ENVO:2100002; material: ENVO:00002003...
ACCTATTAAGTCGTCGGCAGCGTCAGATGTGTATAAGAGACAGGTATACTACTTATAATATATTAAATATAACTATACAGTTGTGAAATATATAAATATTGCTTCGCACAAACTTGAGATGCGCAAAGAAGCAGCACAAGAATGGAGGATTATTATGATAGATGTAGCACAGAACCTTATGTCACTTGGTGAATCCATAGCTGCAGCACATACTGCCAGCGTCAACGATAATATGACACGTTCGCACTATCACGATTATTATGAATTGTATTTTTTAGATAATGGTGAAAGATATCACTATATAGACGATAAATTGTATAAAACCGAGGCTGGTGATTGTATTATATTCCCACCTCAGACTATGCATCGTTCCTACAGTGAACAAGGATGCACATTTTCAAGGATTGTACTTTATTTCAGACCGGACATAATTTCATCAGATGCCCTGAGGCAGAAGCTTGCAGACTCATACTGTGTATACAAGTCTGATACTGAATCATTAAAAAAGTTAAGAAGGCTTATGTACTATTTTCTTGAAGCCCAGAACTCTGCCTCAGCATACAAGCAGGAACAGATGGAAGCACTTGTGAATCTTATAATTATTACAGTTCTTGGAATGAAAGAGAGCACCATTGGTATTGAAAGACATAACAGAACAACGCATATTATTAACTATATCAACAACAACTATGAACACGACATATCACTTGATGTTCTTGCAGATATGTTTCATATAAGTACTTACTATCTTTGTCGTGAATTTAAGAAAAATACTAACCGTACTGTTGTTGACTATATAAAACGCACACGCATAATGAACGCAGAACGTTTATTCAAGGAAACTGATAAAAATGTCACCGAGGTTGCAACGCTGACCGGATTTTCCAGCCTCACACACTTCAACCGCGTTTTTAAAGAAATAGCTGGAGTAAATCCTTCGCAGTATAAGAAGTTACATACAAAGAATTAATTACTCCTGATTAAAAAGCCTGTCATATGACTGTTCGAAATCATCTAGTAATTTATTTATTTTTTCCCGGTCATATAAACCTTGTACCTTCCAAAACATAAGTATGCTGTTGAATTCCTCTTCCCTTTTATCTATAAATCCAATACACAAATGTCCATTATACATTGCACTATCCGTTTCCTGGCAGGCAAAGCAGCCGGTATCTTCATTCAGTCTTGAACAATCTCCACAGGTAAGCTCCTTTTTTTCAGGAATATAATGGCAGCTATCTTCAACATTTACAACAAACCATTCGCCTTGCGGATATGAACATATTGCAGTTCCTGTTTCCTCTGTATTGGATACATTAGTTTTATATTTACAATTATTGCACTTCAATTCATCCACCCTTTGCTTCCTCCTCGTAAATAAATATTCCATCAAAAATCCTGTAAAACATTATAACACAAAATTTTTGTCTTATACAAAAAGCTGGAACTCAGATTCTATAAATGAACCAGAATTCCAGCAATTTATTATTTTACTCCATTTTAAATTTTATCTGTAAACTTATTTTTCTTACCAAATACTATTACTCCTGCTCCTCCTATTACAAACATAAGAAGCCATGCTAATGTACGTTTGTCATCTCCCGTACCAGGAGTCTGTTCTTTTACTGCTTCTGCCTTAGCTTCTTTATCCGTATCGGTCGCAGGTGTTATATCGGCTGGTGATGTTGTATCAGCCGGTGGTGTTATATCTTCCGGTGGTGTTACATCTGCCGGTGGCGTTACATCTGCCGGTGGTGTTACATCTGCCGGTGGTGTTGTATCTTTAAGCTTTGCAATAACAGTCTGTGATTTTTCAATTTCAACAAACCCATCCTGCCTGATGTAATATCTGTCACAAGCATTACAATACCAATATTCAATATTTCCTTCATCTGTCATAGTAGCTTCCTTTGCCGCTACTAAATGCAAGTCTTCATGTATTTTAAAATCGGAAAAGTTAAAAACCTTTAACTAATGAAAAATAATTTCCATAGGGAAGTATCCCTAACCCTCTTTATATTTTTCTTCGGTTTTCCGTTGGAATACCTTAACCTTTGCTATCGTCTTTGTATAATTTGCTATGGGTAGTTACACCCAAAATTGAATAAAACACGAAACAGACTGTTGTAAAAATCGAACATTTTACAGCAGTTTTTTTGTACCCAAATTTAGAAAGGACGTAGCACAATGGCAAACCGAAACCGCACCAATCCGGTGCAATTTTATCTCATTGATGATGAGCAGTACATTCTCACTACCAAATTCAAAGCATCTGCTTTTTCTGAAAATGCATTTCCATACATGGCTAACTATCCATTCGTGTCCTAATTTACATTTCCATATCACTTTCTTGTGTGAGCCGATAGATACCTCTGTCGGTTTGATTTCATTTTCCTCTGACCACTCCGAAGCCAATTCCGGCTTCAATGTATTTAAATCGTTAATTCCTTCATTCACTCTCGCACCTGAGCATATGTGGCATTTCTCGCCACTGGAACGTGCCTTTATACTTGTTTCTCATTCGTGACCGCAAGCACCTTTCCACCATACCCTTTTATTTGAGCCGAAAGTTATGCTGTCCGGTGTCAGTGGCAAATTCTTTTCCGACCACTCGGCAACCAATTCCGGATGTACTGCCGCTAAGCTGTTACTCATATCAAATCCTCTCCTTCCTTTGGCTTTATTATATGAAGAAAAGGTACTTGCCCCAAGTTTGCGAATATGCGGATAAATTAAAAAAGCCCTTTGAGAAAGGGTATTCCTCTCTCAAAGGGAGTTAATCAAACTGAAATTTGTCGCTTTAATACCCGTGGTCAACATGTTCCCAATTCCCACTGTCATTCCTAATTAGAATCCATTTCCAATCATCATATGTTGAATCCGGATTAAGCGAACCATCCCCGCCTGATGAGTCTACATCGAAAGATGATAATATTACGATTGCTTCATCCGCGTCATATTGTTCAGCCCATTCATCAAATTCATCGGCGTATGTATCTCCGGGATAGGACAGTTTTGTCAGTGTGCAGCCGTCAAATTCGTTGCCGAAATAGTCTTTTACTGTTTGGAAAGCCGCCTCAATATCACTGTCTGAATATATTTCCGATGGTTTCCAATCAGGAATTTGAACATTGTCAATATTCCCACCACTATTCTTTCCACCACAGCCGGCAAGAACAAAAATCATTATCAAAGCTGTCAGAAAACAGAATAAAGTTTTCCTATTCATTTTTCGATACCTCCTACGAATTCAAATTTTCATCCCTACAGACTGAAATTTATTTTTTCCTTGTGGTTATACGAAGTAACAAGCATCCTATCAAAAATCCAACGAGAGTCCCACAAGTATTCATAATCACATCATCTAACTGTGCAAACCTTCCAATAAATGTTTGCAAAAATTCTATACCAATCGAAAATACTGCTCCAAGTATAACGCCATTCCACCAATGCTTGTGGATATTCTTAAAAATAAATACTGGCAAAAATCCATATGGAATGAATAGACATATATTCAAAATAGTTGCCGCATTAAATCCATCCTCAAATAATTTAAAACTAATATAACTATCAAGTGGTGAGGATATTCCAAAACTACCACCAATAATTCCTGTAATTTTTAATATTGATACAACTATTAGAATCCATAAGAATTGACATAACCAATTTAAAATCTTAACTTCAATTTTCTTCTTCTGGATAAATTCAATACCCACTTCGATAATCATAACACCTGCAAAAATAATAAGTGCCATTGGAAATAATCTCACTAATATCCATATTCCAGTCCATATTTCCATTGTAATATAACTCACTATCATTCCTCCATAACTTCAAATTTGTCGTTTTCTTTTATCCCCATTATAACTGTTCTCCATAACCACTGCAATGAAAACCTAATCGGTGATTTACATTTCTCTCTCTTCTAAAAATGGGCAATCCCATTAAGGACTGCCCATTCATTCTGCTTATTATGCGATTTTTTCTTGCTTGCACCGATTTCTGCATCAAATGATGTAAGTTTGATGTAAATCGCTGTTTTTTCAGTTTTTTATCAAATGAAGTACGTCCCGTCTATTTGGTAAAACGGTACATCTTTACATCATCTTAATAAAGCTTTGCACCTGCCGGAATGTGGTTATCAACCATCAGAAGATGTAATTCTTCATCCTCTGAATCCTTCAGGTTATTCACTGCTGAAAGCAGCATACCGCAAGACTCGATTCCCATCATCTTTCTTGGCGGAAGGTTAGTGATTGCGATCAGTGTCTTACCAACTAATTCTTCCGGCTCATAGTAAGAGTGGATTCCGCTTAAGATCGTGCGATCTGTACCTGTTCCGTCATCCAGTGTGAACTGAAGGAGCTTCTTGCTCTTCGGAACTGCTACACACTCTTTAACCTTTACGGCACGGAAATCAGATTTGCTGAATGTATCGAAATCAACCTCTTCTTCAAATAAAGGCTCAACCTTTACGTTGGAAAAGTCAATCTTCGCGTTGTCTTTGAAGAATCCGTTGTTGTCGTTTGCAGTTGCTTCTTCTACTGCTCCGGATTTTCCTGCTTTTTTGTCAGAGTCAAGACTCTTCATCGTCGGGAATAATAAAACATCTCTGATTGCCGGTGAATTTGTCATCATCATAACCATACGGTCGATACCGAATCCGATACCACCTGTTGGAGGCATACCGATCGCAAGGGCATTTAAGAAGTCCTCATCTGTGTGGTTTGCTTCCTCATCACCTGCTGCAAAAGCTTTCTCCTGAGCTTCGAAACGTCTTCTCTGATCTTCCGGATCATTTAACTCAGAGTAGGCGTTTGCCATCTCCCATCCGTTCATGAAGAACTCAAAACGCTCTACATAGTTCGGATCTTCCGGTTTCATTTTTGTTAATGGAGAGATCTCAATCGGGTGATCCATAACAAATGTTGGCTGGATCAGGTGCTCCTCTACATATTCCTCGAAGAATAAGTTTAAGATATCACCTTTTTCATGTCTCTCTTCATATTCAATATGATGCTCTTCTGCAAGTTTCTTTGCAGCCGCTGTATCCGGAACTTCGTTGAAATCGATGTTTGCATATTTTTTGACTGCGTCTACCATTGTGATCCGCTCAAATGGTTTGGAAAGATCCATCGTATGCTCACCGTATGTGAGGATTTCAGAACCGGTTACCTCTTTTGCAATATAACGGTATAAGTTCTCTGTCAGATCCATCATGCCATGGTAATCTGTGTAAGCCTGATATAACTCCATCAGAGTGAACTCCGGATTGTGTCTTGTATCAAGACCTTCGTTACGGAATACACGTCCGATCTCATATACACGCTCCATACCGCCAACGATCAGTCTCTTTAAGTATAACTCTAAGGAAATACGGAGTTTTAAATCCTCATTTAATGCATTGAAATGAGTTTCAAATGGTCTTGCAGAAGCACCACCTGCATTGGATACAAGCATAGGTGTCTCTACTTCCATGAATCCCTGTCCATCTAAATAACGACGGATGCTGCTGATAACCTTGGAACGTTTTACAAAAGTATCTTTTACATCCTCGTTCATGATAAGATCCACATATCTCTGGCGATATCTTGCATCTGTATCTGTCAATCCGTGATATTTCTCCGGTAAGATCTGTAAACTCTTGGATAAAAGTGTGACTTCCTGTGCATGGATGGAAATCTCACCTGTCTGTGTTTTGAAAACTTTACCTTTGATTCCTAAAATATCACCCACGTCATATTTCTTGAAATCTGCATAAGATTCTTCCCCGATCTCATCGCGTGCCACATATGCCTGGATACGTCCTTTTAAATCCTGAACGTTACAGAAGGAAGCTTTTCCCATAACACGTTTGAACATCATACGTCCTGCAACAGTCACTTCCTGGCCTTCCAGGCTCTCGAAGTTGTCTTTGATGTCTGTGCTGTGATGTGTCACATCATATTTCGTGATCTCAAATGGATTTTTTCCGTTTGCCTGTAATTCATGTAATTTGTCATAACGAACCTGGATAAGCTGGTTTGCATCCTGCTGCTGTCCGCCTTTTTTCTGCTGGTTGTTCTGTTCAGCCATTTTCATCCTCCATCCGACTGCTTCTTCGCACATTCTTTCTCCCACCTGTGTTACTACGGGAGCTGATGCACAAAGTCTGTCTTAGTTTGCTCTGTGAATGGAAAGTACTTTGTATTCAAACTCTCCACCCGGTGTTTCAACTTTTACAATATCTCCTACCTGTTTTCCAAGTAATGCTTTTCCTACAGGAGACTCGTTGGAAATTTTTCCTTTTAAGCTGTTTGCTTCTGTGGAACCAACGATTTTATATTCTAATTCCTCGTCAAATTCAATATCTAAGATTTTAATGTTACATCCAATGCTGATCTTGTCGAGGTCAACTTCTTCCTCTACAACTACTTCTGCATTTTTTAAGATTTTTTCAATGTCTTCGATACGGGCTTCGATATCTCTCTGCTCGTCTTTTGCTGCATCGTACTCAGCGTTCTCGGAAAGGTCTCCCTGTTCTCTCGCCTCTTTGATCTTCGCAGCAACTTCTTTTCTTCTTACTACTTTTAATTCCTGTAATTCGTCTTCAAGCTTCTTAAGTCCTTGATAAGTCAGAATGTTTTTCTTGTCCATCTCGTTTACCCTTCTTTGTAATTACTTTCTTATTCCCTTTCCGGCGCTGCCGGATTTTGTATGTGCGGGTTTCTCGCACGCTTGTGCCCGAGTTGTCTCTCTGCTCAGTCTGAGTAAAATGCCTCTTCAAATCTGTCTCTTACGGGCTTTTTTTTCTTATTTTGTCTGCTCTTGACAATCACAGTATTATAACCGAAAGGCACTATGATGTCAAGATTTTCCGCTATTTTCCAAGGTTTCTTGTGGATTGGAATGTAATTCTTTCCCTGAGCCAGAAGGTTGAAATAGCACTGTCCCTCCCACTCAAAATCCAAAACGAGTGTATCTCCCACCCCAGGCCGCATGTCTGCTCTGTCCGCCACACCCTGCGCACCGGAAAACGAACGGCTTTTCAACTGTTTTTTCGTGAAAATGAGCGGCATCAGACCGTTTTCCTCATAGATTTGTTCTGCAAATGCCTGAAAATGCGCCGGACGGTCTGTGTAAACCGTAAGATGGTTCAGTTCATCCGCAAGCTGGTCAAGCACTTCATCCACGCCCACCGGCTCAAAGATACTTTTTTCTTCGGATTCCTCGTCAATAATTTCCAGATGCAGTTTTTCCGGTGCTATCTGTTTCTCTTTTAAAATCTGTCCAAGCACAGGGACGAAATCCCTAAGATATGCATTAGGATAAGACATGTTGTCCCTCCACAGATTTTTAATTATTATATGCCAATACCTCTTCAAATAATGCCTGAAGCTGCTCATAATTTTCCACTTCACAGATTTTTGCACGGAGACGGGAGGAATTTTTATAACCCGCCGTGTACCATGCCGCATGTTTGCGCATCTCACGGATTCCGGTGTACTCCCCCTTAAATCCGATCTGCATCTGTGCATGGCGCAGGATCATGTCCGTGACCTCTGCAAATGATGGTTTTTCCAGTTTTTCACCTGTCGCAAAGTAGTGTAGGATCTGTTTGAAGATCCACGGATTTCCCTCCGCGCCTCTTGCGATCATAAAACCATCACAGTTTGTCTCATCCTGCATACGGATCACATCATCCGCCGTTAAGATGTCCCCATTTCCAATGACCGGAATGGAGACGGCTTCTTTCACCTGGCGTATGATATCCCAGTCCGCTTTTCCAGAATAGAACTGCTCTCTGGTCCTGCCATGTACTGCGATTGCTGCAGCACCGGACTCCTCCGCGATATGTGCCATCTCCACGGCATTGATATGATCGTCGTCAAAGCCTTTGCGGATTTTTACCGTCACAGGTTTTTTGATCGCTTTTGCCGTTTTCTCAATGATTTTTCCTGCCAGAAGCGGATTTTTCATCAAAGCAGAGCCGTCTCCATTATTCACGACTTTCGGCACTGGGCAGCCCATGTTGATATCTAAGATATCAAATGGTCTCTCCTCGATCTGTTTTGCGATCTCACTCATGATATCGGGGTCTGAACCAAAGAGCTGAAGGGACACTGGATTTTCTCTTGGGTCTATGGTCAGAAGTTCCTCTGTATTTTTATTTTTGTAGAGGATTGCCTTGGCGCTGACCATTTCCATGCATAAAAGACCTGCCCCCTGTTCTTTGCACAGCAAGCGAAATGGCAGGTCCGTTACCCCTGCCATTGGTGCTAAAATTAAATTGTTTTCTAAAGTTACATTTCCGATCTGCAGCTTTCGAATTGAATTCATTGTTTTTCCTTATCTGTCCTGATGATTTACAGCTCCCGCTGTGTTTATGACTGATTCTTTGTCATTTTCTGCTGTCGTTATGACTGTTTGATTCTGCCTGATTTACGGTTCTGTTTTTTATAGATCAGGTTCATGCCTTTTAATGTCAGGTTTGGATCGTACACATCGATCATGGAAGTCTCACTCGCAATAATACGTCCAAGTCCACCGGTGGCAACCACTTTGATCTCACCTAAATTTGCTTCCTCTTTCATATGGCGGACAATGTATTCTGTCTGTCCGATCTGTCCATACACCAACCCAGCCTGCATACTCGTGATGGTTTCTTTTGCAAGGATGCTGTCCGGTTTCTTGATCTCAATCTCCGGAAGTTTTGCTGCATCCTCCCAGAGTGCCTTTGCGGAAATACGGATTCCTGGGGCTGTGACACCGGATACGAACGCTCCGGTTGCATCTACAAGGTCATAAGTGGTGGCTGTACCGAAATCAAGTACGAGCACCGGACCGCCATAAATCTCATAAGCTGCCGCAGCATCCACGATACGGTCTGCACCGATCTGACGTGGGTTTTCTGTGACGATACGGATTCCCGTTTTTGTTCCCGGCTCAATCACGATTGGACGGATGTTTAAGTATTTGATCACCGCGCCCTCTAAGGAATGCATGACATTCGGAACTACCGATGCAATGATTGCATCCTGAATCTCATCACAGTGAATGCGGTTCTGCTCCAAAAGATTTGTCAGCAGCATACCGTACTCATCTGATGTACGCGGCATTTTGGTCGTCATACGAAAACTTGCTACTATTTCATCCCCATTGAATACACCTACTGTTATGTTTGTGTTTCCTACATCAATTGTAATAATCATGTTATTCCTCCAATTTATCAAAAATTACCTTGTAATATAATTCCAGTCCACGGAGCAGATCTTCATTTTTCTGGCGGAGTTCTTTGATCTTCAGTCCGCTTCCGATATCATCGTATAAAAGATCGTCCTCATTGCACGCGGTGCGGAACTCCAGATTTCCTTCCTCGTCAAAAACAAGCTGAAGGATTCCTCCGATATCTGCACAAAAAAGCACACACATGACTTTCAACTGATTTTTGATCTCATCCGGAAGATTTTTGAAATTCTCATTGATATAGAATTTCTGATTGTACGCACTCGCACCACAGAGCACAATTTCCTCCGGTGGCTGTATTTGATTTGTTTTCTTATTTTCACTCATATTTCTTTTCCTGTTTTATAAATATTGGTATTTACACGTATCCATAGATTCCTCTTACGGATACTTCGCCTGTGGAGACAAGCTTTCTACTCTCCCAGGTATCCACGATCAGTTCTCCTTTTGGCGTGATTCCCATGGCTTTACCCTCAAACGGTTCCTTAGGATCAAGCACTTTTACCTGCTGATGCATGTTCACAAGATGTGAATTGTATTCGTTTACAAGACCGGAAAGATCCTCTGTCTGCAAAAAAATCTCGTAGTAGTGTTCAAAGGCTTCCCAGATCCGCTCGACTAATTCTGCCCTGTGATAGTGTTCCTTTGTCTCTATAAAAAGTGAGGTTGCGACAGATTCAATGTCTTTCGGGAAACTTTTATTCTGCACATTGATTCCAATTCCCACTACAATATGGTTTACATAATCAAACTGTGCACTCATTTCTGTCAGAATGCCGCACACTTTTTTTCCACTCATGATGATGTCGTTCGGCCATTTGATACCAGCCGGTCTGCCTGTCATATCCGTGATCGCCTTAGATACTGCAAGCGCCGTCACTAACGTGATCATGGAAGCATGGTTCGGATCGATTTCCGGCTTTAACACCAGCGTCATCCAGATTCCCTGCCCTGCCGGGGAGTCAAATCCTCTGCCACGACGTCCTTTTCCTGCATCCTGTCTTTCGGCAATGACATAGGTTCCATTCGGCGCTCCCTCTTCTGCAAGCTGTTTTGCTCTGGTGTTAGTAGAATCCACCACATCAAAAAATGCAATTTTTTCCCCGATCCATCTGGTTTTGCGGACACTCTGCAGTTCACTCTCACTTAAAATATCCGGGACTGAGACAAGCCGATAGCCTTTGTTCTGGACGGCCTCGATCTCGTAACCGGCTTCTTTTAACTGATTAATTGCTTTCCAGACTGCCGTCCGTGAGACACCAAATTTTTCACACAATTCCTGCCCGGAGACATATCCATCTGTCTCACGGAGCAGGGTAAGTATTTCTGTTTTCATGTATTACTCCACGTTTCTACCGCAATTATTTTACATTTGTAATCAAATCTGTATGATCCTGATTGCGCTGCTTTTTAATCAGCCAGCGTTGCGAGCATGACTGCCTTGATGGTGTGCATTCTGTTCTCCGCCTCATCAAAAACAACAGACTGTGCACTCTCAAATACTTCATCGGTCACTTCAAGTTCGCTGTAACCGAATTTCTCGTAAACTTCTTTTCCGATTTTTGTCTTCAGATCATGGAATGCCGGCAGACAGTGCATGAAAATCGCAGTTCCTTTTGCCTGATCCATCACTGCTTTGTTCACCTGGTATGGCATCAGGTCATTCAGACGCTCTGCCCAGACTTCATCCGGTTCACCCATGGATACCCAGACATCCGTGTAGATAACATCTGCATCTTTTGCAGCTTCCGCAACATCCTCTGTCAGTGTGATGGTTGCCCCGGTCTCTTTTGCAACGTTTTTGCAGTATGCTACTAATTCGTCATTTGGAAAATATTTTTTATTGGTACATGCCACAAAGTCCATGCCGAGTTTTGCACATGTTACCATCAGGGAATTACCCATGTTATAGCGGGCATCGCCCATGTATACAAATTTAATTCCTTTTAACGTTCCAAGATGTTCACGGATAGTCAGCATATCCGCTAACATCTGTGTCGGATGGAATTCATTGGTCAGACCATTCCAGACCGGAACACCGGCGTATTTTGCAAGTTCCTCCACGATGTCCTGTCCGTAACCACGGTACTCGATTCCATCAAACATACGTCCAAGCACTCTTGCTGTATCCGGGATACTCTCTTTCTTGCCAATCTGAGAACCACTTGGATCAAGATATGTAACATGCATTCCAAGGTCATGCGCTGCAACTTCGAAAGAACAGCGGGTACGGGTACTTGTCTTTTCAAAGATCAATGCGATATTTTTTCCGATCAGGCTGTCATGTAAGATGCCTTCTTTTTTCTTTTTTTTCAAATCAGCCGCAAGATCGATCAGATATAAGATCTCTTCCGGTGTGTAATCCATGAGTTTTAAAAAATTGCGTCCTTTTAAGTTCATCATTCTACCGTCCTTTTCTGCTTGAATTTTAAAATGCATCCCTTTTTCCACGAATAAAAGTTTACCGGCTGCATTTTCTTATAAGATAGAACGGGCTGCCACGGAATATTTTCCAGCGGCAGCCTCGTTTTCATGCTTAATTCTCTTTTCCGACCTCAACAACAGATTTTGCAAGACCTGCAATTCCCTGAATCTCGGATGGGATAATAATCTTGGTAGCTTTTCCGTCGGCTGCCTTTGCAAATGCCTCTAAACTCTTTAACTGAAGAACGCCTGCATCCGGTGCTGCTTCTTTTAACATACGAAGACCATCTGCATTTGCCTGCTGGATCTTGAGGATTGCTTCTGCCTGACCTTCTGCCTCGCGGATGGTAGCCTCTTTGTGAGCCTCTGCCCGGAGGATAGCTGCCTGTTTCTCTGCCTCTGCATCAAGGATGGCAGATTCTTTTTTACCTTCTGCAACAAGGACTGTGGATTTTTTCTCACCTTCCGCACGAAGAATCGCTTCACGGCGTTCACGTTCTGCCTTCATCTGTTTCTCCATGGCATCCTGAATCGCTGCCGGTGGAATGATGTTCTTTAATTCCACACGATTTACTTTGATTCCCCAAGGATCTGTTGCAACATCAAGAGATGATCTCATCTTGGTGTTGATCGTCTCTCTGGATGTCAGTGTCTCATCTAATTCGAGATCACCGATGATGTTACGAAGTGTTGTGGCAGTCAGGTTCTCGATTGCCATGATCGGATTCTCAACTCCGTATGCATAAAGCTTTGGATCTGTGATCTGGAAGTATACAACGGTATCGATCTGCATGGTTACGTTATCTTTTGTAATAACCGGCTGTGGTGGGAAATCAACCACCTGCTCTTTTAACAAAACCTTTTTCGCTACGCGGTCGATAAATGGTGCTTTGAAATGAAGTCCTACCGACCAGGTGGTAAGATATCCGCCCAGACGTTCTACAACAATTGCATTAGCCTGTGGCACGATCTTAATACATGAAACTGCGATTGCAAGTGCAACCAGAATGAGCACAATAAGTGCGATAAGTAAACCCATAACATTCCCTCCGTTATCTTGTTTTGTTTTAGTTTTTGACTTCAGAGACCCTGCTATTCGTAATCCATCCATACATTTCTGATCACGATCTGTCTCTGTTACGTTCCATATTACTATATTTGCTATCAGAATACAAATAAAAAATTGAGGATGCCTTCCAAAGACACCCTCAACGCTGCTGTTCACCCGTACCCTGTTCCGGTAACCCGTTCAACTTATCTTAATAAAATACATGATTTCCGATCACAACACCTGCATGACCTGAACTTGCACGTCTGAAACAGGTTGCACCGCCTGTATTGTCAGTTCCGTTCAATGCTTCCTGTGCTGCCTGTAAGCAGGACTGCTTTGGTCCTTTTGCCGCTACATTTGCAACTGATCCTGCTCCAGCCGGTGGAAACTGACTCTTCTGGTAAATAACATCATGCACGGTACCTGGATAACCGCCTGATCTGACACGGTTCATAACAACTGCACCGACTGCAAGCTGTCCCTCATATACTTCATTTCCAGCCTCACACTGAATAATTGCTGCAAGCAGTGTCACATCATCCACAGTTGCCTCAACTGCTGCATTCTGTACCGTTGTCACTTCCGTAACCTGTGCTGCTTTTTTTGCCGCCTCTTCCTCAGCGATCCTTGCCAGCTCTGCCTGTTCTTCTTCAATCGTAATACCCTCGCCCAAAGCTAAGGATGTTGTGACATAATCTGCGCTGACATAACGGGTTGTTCCGCCATATACAACAGCTATCCATTTATCATCTGTCTCCACACCGGAATCAACTTTCAAGGTAGTTCCCTCGGAAACTGCTGTGATAACGGAAGCATTCTCATCCGCTTCGCTTCTGATACGAAGTCCATTGGTAAGAACCTCTGCCTCTGTATCAAAATTCTGCTGTGCGTAGGCAAGCGCCTCTGTTCCGATTACACAGTAATCATTGTTCACATATCCGTCCACATTTCCTGACGCAACATGTGTCCAGCCGCTTCCTTCCTCCTGGATCTCTGCGACATCACCTTTGTATAATTTTCCTACAATCTCTGCATCAGCATCTGCGGAAGCTCTGACATATAAATAGTCATTGACGTCTGCCATAAGGCGGTTCTGCCAGAGTTCTTCTTCCTCTGTCTGCTCACTGTCTGCTGTTTCTGTCGAAACATCCGTCTCTGTACCAGATGCCGCATTCTCTGCCTGTACGGCAGTATCCGCATCTGCCACATCTACAGTCATTTCGGTCAGACCTTCCTCTGCAGCGTCTGCATCCTGCTCTGCCGCATCACCGGATGTAACACGTGCAACATTCATCTGCTCCACATTCGCATCTGCCAGCCCGATATATTCGTAGGCATCGCTCTCATACTGACTCATAGATACTGCGATTCCTGCAATTCCATTTGTAGCTAAGTCCGTCGTTGTTGCCTGTGATGCCACACCTGTTTTATAATCCGCTGGTGCAGCCTGTGCGACCGAGGTCATCACTACCACTGACATGGCAACTGCAATGGCTCCTGCCGCTCTTTTCTTTAAATTCATAGAAACCTCCATCAGTGTTCATTACTAAATAATATTACACCTTTGTTGTGTTTTATTCATAATTGTTACAATTGTTACGGATTTATTACAGGAGCGATTATAGCAAACGGATATAAAATTGTCAAGTTTTCAGGAAAACACCTCAGTGAGCACAGCATCGATCAGCTTCTCCGGAGTCTCTTTTTCCGGGTTTTCGCCTGACTTTTGCGCCATTTTATCATCCTGCGCCTGCTGCGTGATCTCCCGTGTCGTCTCGTTCTGCTTTTCGGATATACGGCTCAGTTTTTCTTCCAGTTCAAAAAATTGTTCTTTTTCTTTCCTTTTCCATTTATTTATCTTTCGTAATGTGACAAGTTCAAGCAAAAGCATCAGCCCAACTGCTGCTGCAAGAAGCTCAAGTGAATAGGAATACATCATCTGCATCACCACTTCCATCGTACATTACCTCTTTCTCGTAATTATTCAATCCCCGCCATTCTTCGGCAGCTTCATAATTACTGTCCTTCATGATTGCTATTACTTCATATTTACATTATAAAAATGTTTTTATTTTTTGAAAAGGGACTTGCCTGCAAAATCAATCGCAAGTTCCGACAAGAAAAGCACAAGTCATTTTCTTGACTTTTTTGCATATGGGTATTATAAATATGGAAGAATTGAAGTGCAGAATCCATGCTTTTTTGCACAGAAAGGACTTCTTATGAAAAAAATCGTAATGACCGGAGGCGGTACAGCCGGACATGTCACACCGAATATTGCCCTGATGCCTGCGCTTCGCAGCGAGGGATATGAAATCTCTTATATCGGTTCCTATGAGGGAATTGAAAAGGGGTTGATTGAAGCACAAAAAGTTCCTTATTACGGAATCTCTTCCGGAAAACTGAGAAGATATTTTGATGTAAAGAATTTTTCTGATCCATTTAAGGTGATCAAAGGCTATTATCAGTCAATCCGCCTGTTAAAAAAGATAAAACCGGACGTTGTATTTTCCAAGGGGGGCTTTGTATCTGTTCCTGTTGTTCTGGCAGCAAAACACTGTAAAATCCCTGCAATTATCCATGAATCCGACATTACACCCGGTCTTGCAAACAAACTTGCCATTCCAAGTGCTACAAAAGTATGCTGCAATTTTCCGGAGACAATGGCACATGTTCCGGAGGAAAAAGCCGTGCTTACCGGCACACCCATCCGCGCGGAATTACTGTCAGGAGATGCCAGCCGCGCTTTTGCACTCTGTAATTTTACAGATTCCGCAAAGCCAACACTTCTGGTCGTCGGCGGAAGCAGCGGCTCCCGTGCCATCAATACCGCCATCCGGGATCTGCTTCCGGAACTGATTAAAAATTACAATGTCATTCACCTGTGCGGCAAGGGAAATGTGGACACTTCCCTGAATGCCATCGCCGGTTATGCCCAGTTTGAGTATGCCAACGAGGAACTTGCCGATCTGTTCGCGCTCTCCTCCCTTGTCATCTCCCGCGCCGGAGCCAATGCGATCTGCGAGCTTCTCGCACTGCGCAAACCGAATATCCTGATTCCGCTCCCGGCCGCAGCCAGCCGCGGCGATCAGATCTTAAACGCCAACTCTTTCCGTTCCCAGGGATTCAGTTATGTTCTTGAGGAGGAGGAG
>ENA-OYWK01000849-OYWK01000849.1-human-gut-metagenome-genome-assembly--contig:-NODE-849-length-15778-cov-11.540609_pt1 | contig 15778 bp, 15 predicted proteins | sample MGYA00244808_ERZ653392 | MGnify/ENA primary metagenome ERZ653392 (study PRJEB26926, sample SAMN06165125) | human gut metagenome | biome: ENVO:00009003; feature: ENVO:2100002; material: ENVO:00002003...
CAGACGGCCAATACGACCAAAACCATTGATAGCAACTCTAACAGCCATGTTAATAATACCTCCTAAATGTTCTTACCCTTTTTTATCGGATAATCTCACGGTATCTTTATTGTAGTCCAAAACGCGAAAAGTTTCAAGTGTCTGCTAAAAAATTAACAACTCGTTTGTTCACTTTTTGGCTTTTGTATGATTTTTGTCCCTTATCTGGGCCGGTTTTCAGCAATTCAGCCAACAGAGTGCTGGCCTTTACTTCTTTCTGGCCGCAGGCCCTGCGGTGCGCACGGTGCAGAACACGCCCAGCGTCCCAAGGCAGGCCATGCCCAGACCAAAAAAGATGGAGGGCAGCGCCGTGAGGACGAACTGTGAGGGCATCGCCAGCGTCAGGGTCTGGGGCAGCTCCCAGCAGAATCCGAGGACAAAGGCTGCCAGACCGGAGGCGCACAGAGCTTTTCCATCCGACGTTTCGGGCAGCCAGAGCGCCCGCACCAGACTGGACAGAAAGACGAGCATTCCCAGCAGCACCCAGACCTGCGCCGTGGGTGAAACGCGGTGCCAGCTGGAGCTGTTCTCCATGAAGCGGCTCAGAACGCACCAGTAGAACACCAGTGTGCCCCAGATGCCGGAGGCCATGCTCTTTGTGGGCGGCTGCCAGTCCTTCCGCAGCCAGCTCTTCGCCAGCCGGGCCAGCCATACCGCGCAGAGCAGTTCCAGCACGGCCCGCACGATGGCACCAAACCCGGTCACGCCCACCGCAAGGCGGGCCGCTGCCGCCAGTGCAAAGAAGCCGCCAGCCATCGCCGTGACGATGCCGGACGGTTTGCAATGGCCCTGCAGATTTTTCGGCTCACAGGCCAGCTTCCAGCCCGCAAACAGGCTCACCAGCACCGCGATGCCCAGCGCAGCATACCGCAGCCAGACCGAACCGGCGATGCACAGGCCGCTTTCCAGGTCGGTCCAGAAGCCCAGATCCAGGCCCCGGCCAAGGGCCAGTGCCGTTCCTACAACAAAAACAAGTGTGAGTAATGGATTCATCAGCGTTCCTCGATCGGTTTATATTTCTGGCGTACGCCCAGATACTTGTAGGCGGGCCGGATGATACGGTTGGCGAAGACGACCTCCTCCACGCGGTGGGCGCACCAGCCCGGCACACGGGCAATGGCGAACAGCGGGGTGTAGATGTCCTCGGAGATGCCCAGCATGTTGTAGATCAGCCCGCTGAACAGGTCCACGTTGGCGCAGACGGGCTTCGTGCTGCCCTTTTCCTCAGCGAAGATGCCGGGGGCCAGCCGCTCGATGCTGCACAGCATGTTGTACTCTTCCTCAAAGCCTTTCTCGTAGGCCAGGTGTCTGGCGCGGTTCTTCAGGATGACCTCGCGGGGGTCGCTCATGGTATAGACCGCGTGGCCCATGCCGTAGATGAGGCCGGAGCCGTCGCCCGCCTGCTTACGGAGGATGCGGCGGAGATACTCGCGGACCTCGTCGTCATCGTCGGGGTGCTCGACATGCTTCAGGATATCCTGCAGCTGACGGTTGACCATCAGGTTCGCACCGCCGTGCTTGGGGCCTTTCAGTGCGCCGATGGCCGCCGCGATGGCCGAATAGGTGTCGGTGCCCGAAGAGGACAGCACACGGGTGGTGAAGGTGGAGCAGTTGCCGCCGCCGTGGTCCGCGTGGACCAGCAGGCACATATCCAGCAGCTTGGCCTCCTCGTGGGTGAACTTCTGGTCCGGGCGGTAGGTGCTGAGGATGTGCTCCGCCGTGCTCTGGCCGGGCTTGGGCAGATGGAAGAACATGCTCTGCTTATCGTAATAGCGGCGCTTCATCTGGTAGGCGTTGACCATCATGGTGGGCATGCTTGCAATGAGGTTGATGCTCTGGTTCAGGATGTTCTCCAGGCTCAGGTCCTCGGCGTGCTCATCGTAGGAATACAGACCCAGCACACAACGCTGCAGCTTGTTCATCACGTTGGGCGAAGGCGCGTTCATGGTGTCCATGAAGCCATCGGGCAGTGCGCGGTGCTCGGCCAGCAGCGCACAGAAATCGTCCAGCTGGGTCTGGGTGGGCAGGCTGCCGAACAGCAGCAGCCAGATGACCTCCTCAAAGACGAAGCGGTCGTTGCGGTAGGCTTCTTCCACGATCTCCTCGATGTTGACACCGCGGTAGATCAGCTTGCCGGGGATGGGGATGACATGCCCCTCCTGGTCCTTTTTGTAGCCGACGACGTCGCAGACGTTGGTCAGGCCTGCCAGCACACCGGTGCCATCCGGATTGCGCAGGCCGCGCTTGACCCCCAGCCGCTCACTGGTCTCCGGGTCGATGTAGTTGTTGGCAATGTACTCCTCGCAGAGTGTCTGCATCGTCTGCGGGTCCAGCGTTGCCACTTCTGCATGTTGATAGTTCATGCGCAGATTCCCCTTTCTGTTTCGAATTTCTTATACCTTTCCCTGCCATCCGCGCTGATGGCACATGTCTATCATAGCGCTTTTGTGAAATAATTTCAAGAAGAAGATGAAATCTGCGCTTTTTCTCCGCATGTTCCTGCTACACTGGCCCAAACGAAACTGCCTGTCCGGGAGGGGCTGCTATGAAACGTTCCTTTTTTCTGCTCTGTGCCGTGCTGTTCGTGCTGGGCAGTCTGCTGCCGCTGGCCGGATACCGGCTGGCCAAAACCGTGCTGGGGCCTTCGGCACCGGCGTCGTCCGCCGCGGCCCCGGAACCGGAAACGCCCGATGCCGCCTCTCTGCCGCCCTCCGACCGGGACAGCGAGACCTTCCTCATCGCCGACCAGAGCGATGGCGCGGTCGTGTCGGTGCCCCGCCGGGACTACCTCATCGGGGCCGTGGCGGCGGAAATGCCCATCACCTGGCCGGACGAGGCGCTGAAAGCCCAGGCCATCGCGGCCCACAGCTACGCCCTCTACTGCCGGGACCACACACAGGACCCCACCGCAGGCTGGCTCACCGCCGATCCGGCCCGGCGGCAGGGCTATCTGACCGACGCCGTCCTCCGCAGCTATTGGGGCACGGCCTATGAGGCCAACTACGCCCGGCTCTCGGCTCTGGTGGATTCGGTCCTGACGCAGGTGCTCTACTATGAGGATGCCCCCGCCGGGACCAGCTATTTCGCCATCTCCAACGGGCAGACCGAAGCCAGCGAGAACGTCTGGGGCACCGCCGTCCCCTATCTCATCCCGGTGGACAGCAGCACCGACCAGAACGCCGACAACTACATCTACACCGTCTCGTTTTCTGCCGCACAGCTGCAGCAGCTCCTGACCGGGCTGGGCCCCACGCCCGACCTCTCTGCACCGGAGGGCTGGTTCGGGGAGGCTGCCCTCACCCCCTCCGGCTATGTGGCCTCCCTGCCCGTCTGCGGCCAGACCGTGACCGGCCCGGCGCTGCGGAAGGCGCTGGGCCTGCGGAGCGCCTGCTTCACGGTGCAGTATCAGAACGGCAGCTTTTTCTTCACCACCAGAGGTTACGGCCACGGGGTCGGGATGAGCCAGTGGGGAGCCAGAGCGCTGGCCGAGCAGGGGCAGACGGCCGCACAGATCCTCGCCCACTACTTTCCCGGCACCCAGCTGCGGCAGTGAACCGCGCCGACAAAAAACCGCCGTGTGCATCTGATCTGCACCCGGCGGTTTTTCGGTATCTTTTACTGGAACAGACTGTCCAGCCAGCTCAACACGCTGCTCTGGGTCGTCGTCTCCGTCGTGGGGGTCTGTTCCACCACGGTGGTCTCGGTGGCCGTCTCTGCAGCCGTCTCCTCGGCCACGACTGCGGCCTCCAGCTCTTCCAGACCGATGCCGTCGTCGTTGGCATCGGAAGTGATGTACCAGTAGCAGGACGCCCCAGCGATCGAGATGCTGGCGCTGGACAGCGGCACACGGCCCTTAGAAACGCCGTTCGCCGGGTCTGAGCAGTAGAAGACGCCGTTCGTGTAGTCGGTCAGCAGCACCGCGTGGGGCTGGCTGCGGTCATACAGGACGATGCCCTCCGGGTGCTCCTGCAAGATCCGGATGAGGGCTTCGGTCTTGGCCGCCTTGCCGGAAGGAAGGGTGGCGTAGCCAACGTGCATCGCATTGTATGTAAAACTGTGGGACAGACCGCCGGCCCACGCCGTGCTCTTGATGCTGTTCTCGGTCACATCGACCCATCCGTCCAGACCATCAAAGTAAGCGCGGCGGCGCAGCATCATCGCGGCCGAAGCCAGTGTGCAGGTGCCGCCCCGGCTCTGCTTAAAGTAGAACCCGGCGTCAACGTTTAAGTCCACGGCCAGAGCCGCAGGCAGAAGCGTCATCATCAGCGCCAGCGTCATGAGCAGCGCCGACAGTTTTTTCCATGCGTGATGCGGTGCAGTTTCCACGTTGTTCCATCTCCCTTGAATCGCGTCGTTATTCACTGCCGTAAAGTATACCAGTCTGTTACTCTTTTGTAAACAGTTGCTCGGCTTTTTTCTCATATTTTACACGCTTTGGTCACAATTCAGGAGCAGATTGCACAAAAGACACTTTTGTCTGTTGTGGTTTTCGTACAAAAGTCTGTTTGTTCTTTCCGTTTTCTTTTTGTGCAGATTATGGTATACTTTCAAGCAGGACCAACGAAACCGAAACTTTGCAGGAGCAGGTAGATATGAAAGCAACCATCGTCATCCCCAACATCAACGGCAAGGGCTGGCTCAGGGATTCCATCGAGTCCATCTATGCCCAGACCGAACAGGATTTTGAACTCATCGTCGTGGACAACGGCTCCACCGACGAAAGTCTGGAGCAGGCCCGCAGCTATTGCACCCGCCCGAACTTCACCCTCATCGAGAACGGCCGCAACACCGGCTTCTCCCATGCGGTCAATCAGGGCATCGCCCGCGCCAAGAGCGAATTCGTGGTGCTCTTCAACAACGACGCCTTCGCTGAGCCGCAGTGGCTGGCGGAGCTTATCCGCACCGCCGAGACCGACCCCCGGATCTTCGCCGTGCAGAGCCTGATGATCCGCCACTTCGACCGCGAACTGGCCGACGACGCCGGGGATTACGTCACCTGGATGGGCTTTGCCTGTAAGACCGGCGACGGCCGCCGGGCCAGCCGCTATACCAGAACGAAGCGCATCTTCTCGGCCTGCGGCGGCGCATCACTCTACCGCAAGAGCATCCTGGACGAAATCGGCGGCTTCGACGAAAACTTTTTCGCCTACTTTGAAGACGTGGACCTCAGCTGGCGCGCCAACAACGCGGGCTATAAAAATGTGCTCTGCCCTGCGGCCAGATGCTACCACATCTGCGGTGCCAGCACCGGTGCCGTCAAGTACAATGCCTTCAAGAGCCAGCAGAGCGGCCGCAACAGCATCCTGCTCCCGCTCAAGAACGAGCCGCTGCTCATGCTCCTGCTCAACTTCATCCCGCTGGCGCTGGGCTATCTGCTCAAGTGCTACAAATTCCACAAGCAGGGCTTTGGTGAGGCCTGGGACAAAGGGATGCACGAGGCCTTTGCCCTGCTCCGCTCCGGCCAGCTCGGCAAGCGCCCCTTCCGCCTGAAAGACCTGCCCAACTACATCCTGATGGAACTGTGGATGATCTGCAACATGGTGCCGTATCTGTGGTATCGGCTGGTCATTGTGCGGTTTGATTTGAAGTAAGGCTCATAAAATACAATCACCCCGGCTTGAGACGCGTAAAACGTCCCAGACCGGGGGTGATTTTTGTTTTGGGTTAAATTACGCGATTCAAATCGGTGGCTTTTGCATTGTCATGCCGTTTTGCACTGACAATATATCCGTTGGAACCAGACGCATTCTGTCCACCATAAATGGTGATAGCATTCCAGCTGTTTTCATTGCCGCCATAGTAAACATCGGTCAAATTGGTGCATCTGAAAAATGCACTATCTTCAATGCTCGTCAACGACTGGGGAATGTAAATATACTTCAGTCCAGTATCGTTTGCAAATGCGCCCTTTGCAATCGTCGTCGCTCCTTCCGGAAGAGCAATTTTGCGCAGTCCAGTGCATCCAGAAAATGCGTACTGTCCAATCGTCCGCAGACCTTTTTGCATTTTTACGTTGCGCAGAGAGGTACATCCACTAAACGCACTCTGCGGAAGCGCTGTTACCTTCTGCGGAATTTCAATCGTTTCCAGTGCCGTGCATTGGGTAAACACAGATGAACCAATGCTTGTCAGACTGTCCGGAAGTGTAATATCATACAGCGATTTACAACCGTAAAATCCGCTATCTCCAATCGAAGTTACATCACCCTGCATTTTAACAGACGTCAGCGAAGAACAACCCGAAAAAGTGCCACTCTTGATTTCTGTTACGTTTTTCGGAAGTACAATGGAGTAAAGAGAAGTACAGCCATAAAATGCAGAGTGTCCGATATCATTTACACTTTCCGGAATGGAAATATTTGCAAGCGCAGTACAGCCAGAGAAAACGCCGTTTCCAATCACTTTTAATTTCTGAGGAAGCGTGATTGACTTGAGCGCAGTACACTTTAAAAACATCGCAAAGGAAAGTTCTGTCGTCGCATCGCCCAGTACAACCGTCCTCAGACTGGTGCACTCATTGAAGGCGTACGCACCAAAAGTTGCTTTTCCCTTGATTTCAACGCTTTCGAGTGACTTGTTTCCCTCAAAAGCACGTCCATCTATTGCTACTGCATCCTGCGGGAATACCAGTTCCACAAGTGCATCGTTATTAAAAGCCTGTACACCGATTTTGGTCAGATTTTTCGTGAACTGAACCTGCTCAAGGTTCCTGCAATTTCTGAAAGCCTCCGAATCAATCGTTGTAACAGTTTCCGGGAAAATAATTCCGGTAATATCACCATTTCCCTTAAAGGCACCTAAACCAATTTCCGTGATGGTGTAACCATCCACCTTTGCGGGCAGTTTTACCACACCAGTGGGGACTTTTTCACCGGACGCATCGTAGCCGGTCAGTTTTGCCGTAGAGGTGCCAGTTTTGGTATACTTCCACTTGATTCCATTTGTCTGTTCCGGTTCCTGAGGTTCCGACGAAGCGCTGGACGACGAGGAAGAGCTGGAGCTAGAGCTGGAAGAGCTGCTGGAGCTAGCCGCGCCGTTATTCGGCTTGCTGGAAGGATTTTGCGTGGTGCTGCTGGATGCAGGCTTGTTTGCGTTGCTGGGAGCCTCCGGGGTCTCATTGCCGCCGCAGCCCGTGAGCAGAACGGCCGCAAGCACGACGCTGGCCGAGAGCACCCGCAGAGAACGAGGATTCAAACGCATAAGATTTCACTCCTTCACTGATTTTGTGATTCCAAAGCATTTGGAGAAAACCATTTTCTCCTGTTTGATCTCATTATAGGCGTATTGTTTTGTCAAGTCAAGTTAATCTATTAAATTATTATCCTTTCAGTTTAATCCTGTATTGTCAGTATAAGATACATACAGGAGGTCAACTTCTATGATTGACTATGCTACAATCGGCAAACGCATTCAAACCAGGCGGCAGGAACGGAACATCACGCAGGAAAAGCTGGCCGAGCAGGTCGGCATTTCGGTGGTCTATCTGTCCAAAATCGAAAATGGGCGTGTATATCCCACCTTGGAAACACTCTCCAATATCTGCACCGAACTGGGCACCGAATTGGCCGAGATTCTGACCAACACCGAAATCGCACGTAAAGACTATGCCAATGACCGCGTGGTGGAATTGTTCAATTCCTGCTCCATGCGTGTCAAACCCATTGCGCTGGCTCTGTTGGAGGACCTATCCAAACTATAAGCGACAAGCAAAAAATCCCCGCCACGAGAGGTACTTCCTCTCAAGGCGGGGACTCTGCTTTTCTATTCTGTTTTCTTACCCTGCTGCGCTCTGCGATGCTGCTTCACTGGCGGCACTGTCGGCATCGGCTGCGCTGCTCCCGGCGGCGGTGCTGTCAGCTGGCTCTGAAGCGGGGGCTGCTTCCCCGGAAGCCGCTTCGCTTGCGGCAGCGGAGTCGCCCGCTGTGGCGAGGATGGCGTCCTGCACCTCGCTGTCCGCCAGTGGCATCGGCTCGGCGGCAGCCGACGACGCGGTGCTTTCGGGTTTGGTCTCGCTGTCGGTCAGGCCGGTCAGATACCAGCTGCCGCTCTGGCGGCTGAACAGATAGTCCATATACTTGGTGGGCGTATCGGAAGCCGCATTCAGGATGCTGTCGTCCGCGCTCTGGGTGGGGATATAACCCACCGTGACATGGAGCAGGCCGTCCTTCTTGAACAGCCGGGTGACGGTGGCGCGGTAGGTGCCCACGCTGCCCGTGACCGGGATCTTGTAGCACTGGGTCGTCTCGTCGAATTCGACGGTCATATCATCCATCTCAAAGCTCTTGTGGGTCATCTTGAAGCTGGGGCCCACGAGCTTGGCCAGATAGGCGTCCACATCCACCGAGGGAAGCAGCAGCTGCTCGGTGTCGGGGTCGGTGTTGTAGTTGTCGAAGCCGCCCTGGGTCTCCTGGATGCTGTACACACAGCCCCAGACCGCCGCTTCGCGCAGGGTCAGGTCGTCGATGTTCTCGATGCCGTCAAAGGGAACGGGGTCGAACAGGACCAGGCCTTCGAGCTTGTCCTCATACTCCTGCCGCTGTTGGGTATCGTCGAACAGGTTTGCCACGGTGCGCACACCGGCGCGCACCACGGTCACGGCACCCACCAGCACCAGCACCGCCACCAGCAGGCCCAGTGCCTGCCGGGCGCGGCGGCGGTGGAGCCGGGCGTGTTCTTCCGGGGTCATATAGGTTTTCATATTCTATTCGTCTCCTAATTGGATATCGTAGGGGCCACACTGTGTTTTAGTATACCACGATTCGCCCCAAAGTGCAAAATCCGGCGCGTGGATTTTTTGTGAAAGCGCGTGTTATTCCCAGCTCTTCCAGACATCGGGCTGATAGCCCACGGTGGCCTGCCGCCCGTTGCGGACGATGGGCGTTTTGAACAGCTGCTGGTTCTCGAACAGCTTGTCCTCCTTCTGCCAGTCCACCAGAGCGTCCAGCAGCGCAAGGGTCTGCTTGTCCTTCGCCGCCGGGTCCACCAGCTTTTCCCAGCCGCCCAGCGCGCGGGCCACGTTCTCAAATTCGCCCCGGCTCATGCCTTTTTCCTTCAGGTCGATCATCTGGAACCGGACGCCCCGCTCCTTGAAATAGCGCTGGGCCTTTTTGGTATCGAAGCACTTGTTCGTGCCGAAGATCTGAATGTTCATCGTTTCATCCTCCCGGAAAGTCTCAGCCTATTGTACCATACTTGCATCGAAAAGCATAGGGATATTTCCACGCCCCGGCGGGAAAACTAGCAGCATCCCAAATTGGAAGGAGGAGCATTCCATGAAAGCATTCGTTGACCCGGACCTCTGCATCGGCTGCACCCAGTGTGCAGGGCTCTGCCCGGAGGTATTCACGATGGAGGGCACCCTGGCCGTGGCCCTTTTGGGTGAGATCCCCGCCGAGGCAGTGCCCCAGGCTGTGGACGCCGCCCAGACCTGCCCGGTGAGCGCGATCCGGATCGAGGCGTGAGGCGAAAACTCCCCCAGTCACGGCTGCGCTGTGCCAGCCCCCTCAGTGAGGGGGCCTTCGCGTGGCGGTCTGCTGCAAATGCCTCCCTCTTAGAGGGAGGTGGCATCGCGCAAGCGATGACGAAGGGAGTTCTACATCAAAAATTTTCAAAAAATCCTCCGATATCCTCCGCTTTGTGCTATACTATAAGATGTGAAATTATGTTACGGAGGATCAAAGCCTATGCGTTTACTGGTCATTGACGGCAACAGCATCGCGAACCGTGCCTTTTTCGGCATCAAGCTGCTGACCACCAAGGACGGCCGCTATACCAACGCCATTTATGGTTTTCTGAATATTCTGCTCTCCCTGCTCAAGGAGTACGACCCGGACGAGGTCGCCGTCGCGTTCGACCTCAAAGCCCCCACCTTCCGCCACAAGATGTACGATGGCTACAAGGCCACCCGCCATGGGATGCCCGAAGAGCTGGCGCAGCAGATGCCTGTGCTGAAAGAGCTGCTGGCCGACCTGGGCTACCGGGAAGTGACGGCCGAAGGCTGGGAGGCCGACGACATCCTGGGCACCCTGGCCGCAGCCTGTGATGCCCGCAAAGACGACTGCTTCCTGGCCACGGGAGACCGCGACAGCCTGCAGCTGGTGAGCGAGAGCACCACGGTCCTGCTGGCCACCACCGCCATGGGCCGCAGCAAGACCGTGGCCATGGATGTGGCCGCCATTGAGGAAAAATACGGCATCCAGCCCCGGCAGCTCATCGAGGTGAAGAGCCTGATGGGCGACACGTCCGACAACATCCCCGGTGTGCGGGGCATCGGCGAAAAGACCGCTCTCGCGCTGGTGCAGAAGTTCGGCACACTGGAAAACGTGTATGCCAATATCGACGACAAGGTCATCAAGCCCAAGCAGCGGGAGCACCTGCTGGAATGCAAGGCCGATGCCGAGCTGAGCCATCTGCTGGGCACCATCCGCACCGATGCGCCCATCGACACCGCCGAGGGCGCTTACAAGGTGGGCGATGGCAACAAGGCCGCTGCCGTGAAGCTCCTGCAGGAGTTGGAGATTCACTCCCTCATCCCCCGGTTCGGGCTGGACGGCGTCGCCCCGGCAGCCGACCCGGAGACGCTGCCCGCCGTGGAGGGCACCGTAGACGTCCTGCCCCTGACGCCGTCCGGGCATTACCTGCTGGCCGCGCGGCCTGCAGTGACCGGCAAGCAGGGCACGAAAAACGTCGTGCTTCAGCCGGAATCCTGGTATGCCGTGCAGGACACCACCGTCTATCCCCTGTCGGACGACGCACTGGTCCGCCTGCTGGATGACCCCGCCGTGACGCTGGACGTCTTCGACTCCGCCCCGCTCTATGCGCTGGCCATGGCCCACGGCGGCTGGGGCAGCAGCATCGTGTGGGACGGCAAGCTGGCCGCCTACCTGCTGGACGCCTCGGCTTCGAAGTATCAGGTCTCCGAGCTGCTGACAAGCTACAAGGCACAGGCCGCATTCACCTGTGAGACCTGGCCCGATGCCGGTTCGCTGGCTGACCTCTTTGCCCGGATGAAGGCCGAGATCACCGCGCGGGACGAGGATGCGCTGTACAATGACATCGAGTTCCCGCTGGCTCAGGTGCTGGCCGACATGACCCGCACCGGCATTCTGGTGGACCGGGACGGCATCGAGGCGTTCGGCCTGCGGATGCGCAGCGAACTTTCGGAGGTGCTGGCCCGCATCCAGATGGAGACCGGCAGCACCAGCTTCAACCCCAACAGCCCCAAGCAGCTGGGCGAGATGCTCTTTGATACCATGGGTCTGCCCCACGGCAAAAAGACCCAGCGCGGCTGGTCTACCGACGCCGAGACGCTGGAATCCCTGCGGGATTACCCGCTGGTCGAGGACATTTTGCAGTACCGCGCCTACCAGAAACTGAACTCCACCTACGTGGAGGGCCTGCTGAAGGTCATCGCGGAGGATGGCCGCATCCACACCCGCTTCAACCAGACCGAAGCCCGCACCGGCCGTCTCTCCTCCGACAACCCCAACCTGCAGAACATCCCCATCCGCACCGAGCTGGGCAGCCAGCTGCGGGCCTACTTCATCGCAAAGCCCGGCTGTGTGCTGGTGGATGCCGATTACAGCCAGATCGAGCTGCGCATCCTCGCCCACATCACCGGCGACGAACACATGCAGCAGGCCTTCCGCAGCGGAGAGGACATCCACCGTTCCACCGCCGCCAAGATCTACAACCTGCCGCTGGAGGCCGTCACGCCCCGCATCCGCTCTTCGGCCAAGGCCATCAACTTCGGCATCATGTACGGCAAGGGCGCTTACAGCCTCTCGAAGGACATCGGCGTCTCTGTCAAAGAAGCAGACGCCTTCCTCAAAAATTATCTGGCCGCGTTCCCCAAGGTGAGCGGCTACATGGACAAGACCATTGCCGACGCGCGGGCGTGCGGCTACGTCTCCACCCTGTTCGGACGCCGCCGCGCCCTGCCGGAGCTGACCAGTGCCAACCGGAACATCCGGGCCAGCGGCGAGCGGATGGCCCGCAACACACCCATTCAGGGCACAGCTGCCGACGTCATCAAGCTGGCCATGGTGCGGGTCTGGCGGCGTCTGCGGGACGAGAAAATGGAGAGCCGTCTCATTCTGACCGTCCACGATGAACTCATCGTGGAGGCACCGGAGGCCGAGGCCGAAAAGGCCGCCGCCATCCTGCGGGAAGAGATGGAAGGCTGTGTGCAGTACGCCGTGCCCCTGAGCACCGACGTGCACACCGGCAAAAACTGGCTGGAGGCCCATTGATACTATGATCGTTTTAGGAATCGAATCCACCTGCGACGAGACCGCCGCAGCCCTGGTGGAGGATGGCCGGCATCTGCTGAGCAACGTCATCTCCACCAGCGTAAAAGAACAGGCGCTGTACGGCGGCGTCGTGCCGGAGATCGCCAGCCGCCGCCACTGCGAGTTCATCAGCGCCACCGTGAAAAAGGCCCTGCTGGATGCCGGCAAGACCATCGACGATGTGGACGCCGTGGCCGTCACCTTTGCGCCCGGCCTCATCGGAGCCGTGCTCGTGGGCGTGAACTTCGCCAAAGGGCTGGCCTACTCGGCCAACAAGCCGCTGGTTCCGGTGCATCATCTGCGCGGCCACATCGCGGCGCTCTACCTCACCCACCCGGAACTCAAGCCGCCATTCCTCTGCCTGGTGGCCTCCGGCGGCCACAGCCACATCGTAGAAGTGCAGGACTACACCCATTACCACATCCTCGGCCACACCGTGGACGATGCGGCGGGCGAAGCCTTTGACAAGGTGGCGCGAACACTGGGTCTGCCCTACCCCGGCGGGCCGAGCGTCGCCAACGCCGCTAAGACCGGCGACCCCAAGGCCTACCGCCTGCCGGTGCCCCATGTGGACGGCAAATACAACGTCAGCTTCTCCGGCCTGAAGACCGCCGTGCTGAACGAGGTGAACAAGGCCCAGATGAAGGGCGAGGAAGTCAACGTGCCCGACCTTGCCGCCAGCTTTCAGGAGCGCATCGCAGGCATCCTGGCCGAAAAACTGCTCCTGGCCGCAGCCGACACCGGGGCGAAGCAGGTCTGCCTGGCGGGCGGTGTCGCAGCCAATGGCCGGCTGCGCCAGCTCGTCAACGACGGCGCACAGAAGCTGGGTGCCAAAGTCTACCTGCCGGAGCTCAAGTTCTGCGGCGACAACGGCGCAATGATCGCCGCCCAGGGCTACTACCAGTACATCGCCGGGCACACCGCCGGGCTGGAGCTCAACGGCCTGCCCACCCTGCCCATTGACTACGAATAATATCGTTCAAAAACGAAAAAGAGAGGCGTTTCCGTCTGTGCTGTACCCAGACGAAGATGCCTCTCTTTTGTTGCTGTAAGCTGTTTTTTGAACCCGTTCCGGTCCTGAGAATGTTTTGATGATATTTGTCGATGACTTGTTATTATCTGCGAACGGCAGCCTGTTATCAGGCAGGCTTCTTCGCGTCCAAGGATTTAACTTCGTCAACCGTCAACCCAGAGAACAAAGCAATATCTTCGTAGCTCAATTTCTTAGAAGCCAACATTGTCTTTGCAATTTCAATATTCCGTTCTCGAACCGTTTCATTCCGCATTTCTTCCATTGCTCTGCACATAGTTGCCACTCCTTTCGCATCTTGCTTAAAGTATTGTACTCGCTCTGCAAGCACCGGATAGAACATATCCTTTGCATCGGTACAGAAAAAATCGTGCATCAGTTTCCCAAGCGCAGATTCATCCTTGATCTGCGAGTTCACATAGATGATATGTGACTGGTCATTGAAAACAGCACCTGTTTCTTCCACCATGCGATGAATGTGGTAGATCGGCAATATCGTACCATAAATCATGATTTTTTACAAGCCGCCGTTCCATAGAAGAGCAGATTGCTCCATCGTGTGGAATCGCGGGGCGTAACTCGACCGCCTGCAAAAGCCTGAAAACGGTGCAGGCAAAGCAATGCAGCCCCCAAAAACCGGCTCCAGCAAAAAGAAAAGCACCATACTTCCTGCGAAGTACAGTGCTTTTTTGGTGGAGAATAGCGGGATCGAACCGCTGACCTCTTGCATGCCATGCAAGCGCTCTCCCAGCTGAGCTAATCCCCCACATGTTTGGTTTCGTGTCTTGCGACGTGAGTTATTATACCAGCAATGGAGAGATTTGTCAACTTCTTTTTTCAAGTTTTTTATTTTTTGTGTTTCCGGCCGAAGCGATACTCCTGCCCTGCGCGGATGCGCTGGATATTGGCACGGTGCATATAGATGACCATGCCGCCCATGATGGCCGCACCGGCCACGCAGACGACGAGGTCTCTCACGGCCAGCCCCTTGAGCAGACCGTAGAGGAGGGTCAGCACCGGGTAGGACGCGGCCATGACGATGCTGCCCAGTGAGACCATGCCGGTGGGCAGCAGGCAGAGCAGGAAAATCACCGCCAGAAAGGGCAGCAGAATGGGCTGGATGGCCAGAATGGCACCGCCCGCCACCAGCACACCCTTGCCGCCCTTGAAGCCAAAGTAGAGGGGCTTCAGGTGGCCGACCACGGCCAGGATGGCAGTCAGATAAACGCCGAGGTAGGGCGAAACGGCTGCGTTTTCGGGCAGGAAGCCAAACAGCCACCGGCCGATACAGACCGCCGCCACGCCCTTGAGCACATCTCCCGCAGCGGTCAGGGCTGCGGCTTTTTTGCCAAAGGTGCGCAGCATATTGGTCATGCCGGCGGCACCGCTGCCATAATTGCGGACATCATCGTGGTAGAGGTACTTACTGACCAGGATGCCGGTGTCGATGCTGCCCAGCAGGTAAGCCTGCGCTGCGGCAGCGAGGACGATCAGGATCGTCATCATCAACAGTCTGCCCCCTTATACATCTTTTGCACCGACCGAGCCGGTGCCGCGCTTCTCCTCGGTCACAGCCTGCCGGAGATCGGACAGCTCCTCGCGCGTCAGCGAAAGGTTCTTGCGGCCCGCCTTGCCGAAATTCATCAGGATGAACTCCGCTACGTCCTCCAGAACGATGATGTCCGCGCCCTCGTCGTGCACGAGAATATCGCCCACGACGCTGCGGTCGATCTGAAGTCCCATCAGCGCGCCGAGATAGTCCCGGTGGGTCAGCGTGTCGCTGCGGCTCTTGTGCGCGCGCAGCAGCGCGAGCGGCGCGGACAGCCTTGCGCTATCCTCGTCCATGTAATCCGGGTAAAACAGGTAAATGCCGCGCTCAGCGTCCTCGTAGCCGCCCCAGAACAGCGCGTGGCCGGTCGCCCCGGCCTGATGCACCGCCTCGGTGCAGAGCGCCCGCTCGCTCATGCTGAGAAATCGGGTGCTGGTCGCGTAGCCGCGCGTTTCACAGGTCTGCTCCTTGTCGAGCAGGCTTGCGAGCAGGATCTTTTCCTCGCCGCTGTGCGCGAGCGCGGTCAGTATTTCATGCTTGGTCTTCAAAACGGTATTCTCCTTTGATCCTCGCTCGAAACCACGCTTTCGAGCGAAACTGAAGAAAAACCGCGCCTTTCAGGCACATTTTTTCTTCCCTTGTATAATTTCCGAGGTACACGCCCCCGGAAATTATGAATTTGCTGCGCAAATTCTATTAAATGCGTGCTGCCGCACGAAACACGTAATAGAAAGCTTACTTTTCAACAGGCTAATATTATTATATCTATTGTACTATTTTCGTTTTTCGTTTACAATAGATGAGACAGAAAATCCGTTTGGGAAGGATGAACATACTCATGGCAGTGAAGGACAAGGTGCTCGCGGCGCT
>ENA-OYWK01000858-OYWK01000858.1-human-gut-metagenome-genome-assembly--contig:-NODE-858-length-15685-cov-5.381574_pt1 | contig 15685 bp, 9 predicted proteins | sample MGYA00244808_ERZ653392 | MGnify/ENA primary metagenome ERZ653392 (study PRJEB26926, sample SAMN06165125) | human gut metagenome | biome: ENVO:00009003; feature: ENVO:2100002; material: ENVO:00002003...
GTCGGCAGCGTCAGATGTGTATAAGAGACAGGCTGAAAAAGAGTTGTTACTACAAGGACAGATTCGTTCTTCTCTATTAAAAAAAGAAATGAAAGATATGGAGGTAAGCGTCATGGCTAAAGTGGACAATACATTTGTAGCAGGAAATACGTTTACAGATGAAAACGGCAAATTTCAACTTCCGGTTACTAGTTTTGAAGGAGAAGTAGAAGCGGTATTCCAGATACGCCGTAGGGGATCTAAACATAAGAAAGATGCTTCTGTTATGCTCGACCGTAACTTCGCCCCTACCCCACGCGCCTTCAGCTATGAAGAAGAACATCCACAGTGGATGGACAAAAACTCATGGATCACCCTTTCCAACCGTATAGACTCGCTATATGTAGATTCTATTAGCAAAACTAACAACACCTATTTATTGAGCGAAGTGGAAATAGCAAAAAAAAGAAAAAATAAGAACATCACTACTCAAGTATTCGAGAAAAGCGTAGACGCATACTATGATGTAACGCGATTGGTTGATGAATTACGCGATCAGGGAATAGTAATTAATACTATACCCGACTTGCTTAGTAAAGTGAATCCTAACTTTTCATACGATGTGCAAGACGGAAGCTCACGATATAAAGAGAAAACAATCTGTCTCATTGTTGGCAAACAAGTACTTGATACTTTAACTGCTTGGACATTGTGGAATGAGATAGATGGTATAAAACAGATTATGATATGCGAAGGAAGCAATTCGTATACTAATGAAGTGCTTAATTCAATACACGGTTCAAATATGACAAAAGGACAAAATGTAAAAGACATGATGACAGCAATGAATCCCCCACGTACCTTTGATGACAGTTTCTATCTTTATGGAGATGCTGCAAAGAAAAAAATATCGTTAGACGATACTGAAAAGGCCAAATCAGAACCCCTTTTTAGAAAGAAATCATCAGGAATCAACAATAATGTAAACGTCAATATCGATTTTTCAAGATTCGGACAATATGCTTTATTCTACATAACTCCGCATTTTGACTCCAATTATAGCAGATTAACGCAAAAGTCAATGAAGGCTGCCCATGGAACACGTCGTACAATAATCCAAGGATATTCTCACCCATTAGCTTTCTATTCTCCTGTCTACAAAGACAAAATACCGACTGCAAATGTCAACCATCGTCGCCGTACACTTTATTGGAATCCTACTATACAAACTGACAAAAATGGTAAAATTAGCATAGAATGTCAGAACGGTATGTATGCCAATCCGGTCATTATCCACGCAGAAATGCTGAAAGGTGGAATCCCATGCAGTATTACGATTATTGGAGAGAAGAAAAAAAAATAAACCAGTAAATATCTCCAAAGTCCCTTTTAGGATTTCAATTTAGATGAAATACCGCCATTTCCGACAAATTCCGCTAATGATGTCAAGGGTCGGTCAAGGATAAAAACAATAGTGAGACAATTGGAATACATGAAACAGATATTTAATGAAGAACAAATAAATAAAGCTGCATTCATCATCGAAAGCCCTTTATCAAAGCTTTCTGAGCTTTATCATAGCGAAGTTAAGAATCTTGCTATTTTAATGTCTTGAACTACAAGAAAGGATTAATATCTTTTTTGCGAAACTGGAGAATATTCTCTTTATACTGATTACTTCTTGAATAAACAAATCGAAAGAATAAAAGAAATAGAAGAATAAAAAACAGCCTTCCTCTCAAAACACCATCCTTATATCATGGTATTAACCAAAAGCTGGGAACAAAGTGGGAACATTTTGGATTAAGAGAAAAGAAAAACCCTCTCAGAAATCATCTGAAAGGGTTTTATGAGGTTCCTGGCGGATTCGAACCGCCGTACACGGTTTTGCAGACCGCTGACTAAGCCACTCATCCAAGGAACCATTATTTCTCGTTTGCGGTTGCAAAGGTAGTACAAATTTTGAAACTACCAACTATCCGCAGCAATTTTTCTTTGTACTTTTTTTCTTTACATCACACTCTCTGCGTTTCTTCTCCATCATATCCTTTAGTTCACAGCCACTTACGCAGCTGTCACAAGGATTCTGATTTTCCCGCGTACGACGAAAAAAAAGAAATATTCCATATACGACACGGGCAATGCAGAGCACAACGAGTACTCCGACTACCCACTCTTGCCAATTATTCATACAAACAATCCTCCAATCTGATAAACAGTAAATGATACAAGCCAAGCTAATGCCGTTGTATAACAGGCAGCAAAAAGCGCCCATTTCCAACTACCCGATTCCTGTTTGATAGCCGCCAACGCCGCAATACACGGGAAGTAAATCAATACAAACAGCATATAACAGAAAGCGACCAATGGAGTAATCGGAATACGTTCTGCCAAACTCACCGAGTCAGCATCCGGATCATCTGCATACAAAACGCCTAACGTACTTACCACCAATTCTTTCGCCCCTACACCGGAAAGCAAGCCAATACCTAATTTCCAATCAAATCCCAATGGCTTTATTACCGGCTCTATTCCACGCCCCAACTGACCGATATAAGAATTCTCCTGCTGCTCGGCAACCGTTTCATAAGCATCATGATTCGGATAATATCCCAGAAACCAGATAATAATAGAAGCAATCATAATAATTCCACCCATCTTTTTCAGATACTGCGCTCCCTTTTCCCATGTATGCCGGAAGATAGACTTCGCTGTCGGCATTCGGTAAGGAGGAAGCTCCATCACAAACGGCGTATCATCACCCTTTATCAGAAACTTGCTAAACAAGCGAGCCATTACCACGGCCAGCACAATACCAATCACATAGATACTTAACAGCACCAAACTTGCATTGTTCGGGAAGAAAGCACCCACCAACAATAAATAAATCGGCAGACGCGCACTACAAGACATCAATGGATTCACCAACATGGTAATGAGACGACTCTTCCGGTTCTCAATAGTACGGGACGCTATAATCGCAGGCACATTACATCCGAATCCCATAATCAGAGGAATAAACGACTTTCCGTGCAACCCCATTTTATGCATGATCTTATCCATGATAAAAGCCGCACGAGCCATATAACCAGAATCCTCCATGATAGAAATACAGAAATACAGAATCAGGATATTCGGTAAGAAAACAATGACAGCTCCTACCCCACCGATAATTCCATCAATCAGCAGATCTTTAAATGGACCTTCCGACATATTATTGCGCAACAATTCACCAAGCTGCTCTACCATCCATTCAATCCCCATCATCGGATATTCGCCAATGACAAATGTACCTTCAAACATCAGATACATAAAAAGAAAGAAAATAGGAAATCCCCAGACACGATGAGTTACAATCGAATCCAATACCTTTGTTGTCTGCGCCTGTTCCAGATGATTATCCGTGAACGTTTCTTTCAACGCACCACTGATAAATCCATATTTAGCATCAGTAATAGCCGATTCACAATCCTCATTCATTGTCTCCTGAACACGCTTCGACATCTTGTCGCGGACATGAAAAATTTCATCCGCATTCGGCAATGTGCGTACAATACGCTCAATGTCAGGATCATTCTCCAACAATTTAATGGAGAGGAAACGGGTAGAATATTTATGCCGGATAAACTCGTTCTTGGACACTTCACTTTTTACAGCCTCAATCGCTTTTTCTATATCAGGACCGTGGTTTATATGAATATGCCGGAAGACGCGCCCCGTCTTTTTATGTTCACGCACATAATCTTCCAGATGCTCTTCCTCATGGTTCTTACGGTCTTCCAAAGAGTCATGCCATTCAGTCAAGTCTTTGAGAACTTCCGGATTCATGTTTCCCTGTTTATCGAAGAAGTCTACTCCTTCATACAGATTGATAACTACATGAAACAACGTATCCAATCCACGATTTTTCTTACTGGCAGTAGGCAACATCGGCACCCCGAACAACTTGCTCAACAAATGGTAATCCAATGTATTTCCACTGGCTTCCAGTTCATCATAGATATTCAGAGCCACTACCATGCGGACATTCATGTCTATCAATTGAGTAGTCAGATATAAGTTTCGCTCCAGATTAGAAGAATCGACGACATTAATAATCACGTCAGGAGTTTCATCGATAATATGACGGCGAACATAGATTTCTTCCGGCGTATAAGCAGATAAAGAATAAGTTCCCGGCAGATCGACAATACGGAAATGATAACCTTCGAAGTCAAAATAACCTTCTTTGGCATCCACGGTCACACCGCTATAATTACCTACATGCTCATGAGCACCGGACGCAAGATTAAACAAAGAAGTCTTGCCACTGTTCGGGTTTCCGACCAAGGCAACATTGATGGTGCGACGTTTACCTAACGCCAACCGTTTCATATCTTCTTCTTTTACTGAAAGGTCTTCGGGTAATCCTTCATGATAAACAGTCTTTTCAGCCAGTTCTTTTGCCTCCTCCTCGCTGATTACTTCGATCATTTCAGCTTCCTGACGACGAAGAGATATTTCATAACCTAAGACTTTATATTTTATGGGATCTTTTAGGGGAGCGTTCAACAGCACTTCAACCGTTTTACCTTTAATGAAGCCCATCTCCACAATACGTTTACGAAAACCACCGTGCCCCAATACCTTTACAATAACACCTTTTTCTCCTGTTTTTAATTCGGACAAACGCATAACTCTCAAAATTTTCGGCAAAGATAATTCATAACTTCGGAGCACGCAAATTATTTAGAATGTTTTTAAATAGCAGCCATTTTCTTCCTCCAAAAGATTTAGGAAAAATAAAAAAACTTATTGATAAACTCGTATCTTTGCAGATATGATACAACAACGCGTTACAAAATATATAGAAAAAGAACATTTGTTCTCACTGGATGCCAAAGTCCTGATTGCATTGAGTGGCGGTGCCGACTCGGTGGCACTGCTATGTATTCTGCACACAGCAGGTTATCATTGCGAAGCCGCACACTGTAATTTCCACCTGCGAGGCGAAGAATCAGACCGGGATGAACTGTTTGTCCGCCAACTTTGCAAAAGAACCGGAATCCATTTGCATACAATTGATTTTAACACGACACAATACGCAAAGGAAAAACAGATTTCGATTGAAATGGCTGCACGGGAATTACGCTATGACTGGTTCGAGAAAACGAGAAAAGAATGCCAGGCAGATGTGATCGCCGTAGCACATCATCAGGATGATAGCGTAGAAACCATACTACTCAATCTGATTCGAGGTACAGGAATTACCGGTTTATTAGGAATCCGCCCCCGCAACGGAGCAATCGTGCGGCCTCTGCTTTGCGTCAATCGAGAAGATATCATTCATTATCTGGAGAGCATTGGACAAGATTATGTAACAGACAGTACCAATCTGGAAGACGAATATACCCGTAACAAAATCCGGCTCAATCTCCTTCCTCTTATGCAGGAAATCAATCCGTCAGTCAAAAAGAATCTGATAGACACGAGCAATTATCTGAATGATGTAGCTACCATATATAATAAATGCATAGAGGAAACCAAAAATAATATTGTAACGATAGAAGGTATCCGAATCAGTGAGTTAGTAAAAGAACCGGCACCCGAAGCTATTCTATTCGAAATCTTGCATCCTCTAGGCTTCAATTCTGCACAAATCAAAGATATTGCCTTTTCGCTTCACAGCCAACCGGGCAAACAATTTTGCAGTAAAAAATGGAGAGTGATAAAAGACAGAGAATTCTTATTAATAGAAGCTATTGAATCGGGAAATGAAATTCTTCTTCCTTTTCAAATCATCAAAGAAGAAAAAGAATACACCCCTGATTTCCTAATTCCACGCGACAAAGGAATAGCCTGTTTTGATGCCGACAAACTGAATGGAGATATTCATTACCGGAAATGGCAGACAGGAGACACTTTTATTCCTTTCGGAATGAAAGGAAAGAAAAAAATAAGCGATTATCTGACCGACCGCAAATTTTCTATCAGTCAAAAAGAACGCCAGTGGGTACTCTGCTGTGGAGAACACATTGCGTGGCTGATAGGCGAACGAACAGACAACCGCTTTCGTATTGATGAAACGACTAAGCGTGTCGTAATCTACAAAATAGTTTGAGGCAATTTCTGTTTCTTGAAGCAATCTGACAACAAAGCCGCAAAAGGAGTATCATACACCCGTGCTTTCTTAACGCAGGCTTTTACACAGGCACAACACTTGATACATTTAGCTTCATCTGTATGCAGCTCATCCCCTTTCGTTATAGCCCCTGCCGGACAACGGACCACACACAACCCACAATGGGTACACAAATTCTCATCCTCCACCCAAGGAGTGCGGGGAAGCGGTGTTCCACTTTTACGCAACTTGATAACTTTCCTCAAAAAGCGAAACAAAGGAAAAAATGGCTGGCTCGGACGTTTGATAGCACGTACGTCTACCGGATAAAGGGTATCCATGCTATCGGCAGCCTGTATTTTTTCCATGATTTTCTTCCCAAATTCCGTAGCAAAGGCCAAATCCGACTCATCGGGACGTCCCATCGCAATCGGGTGTTTATCAGTACTATATGAATGCTCTCCAATAAAAGTTGCCCCGGCAATCACTTTCAATCCATGAGGAATAGCAAAAGCATCCAGTTCCATTAAAGCTTTTTCATAAGCACGGTTTCCATACACCACCACCAAAACGGTCGGAGTATCCACTCCCCGGATGTACTGCAAACGCTCCATTGCCAGAGGAGCGACATGCCCTCCATACACAGGCACTACAATAATGGCCAAAGCAGATGCAGGAATCACGATTTCATCTGCAATCTGCTGCGTCACATTGATAGGAAGGATATTTTTTATGCCCGTACCGTGAACAATCGCTTCCGCAACTTGTTTAGATGTGTGTGTAGGCGAAAAATAAATTAAATGAGCTTCATTTACTGTCATACTATTTTCTTTTATGTAGCAAAGATACACTTTTACGTGGAAAAAAATGTTTGATTGTTCATGAAACCAAAAAAAATTATTATCTTTGCCCCGTTGAAACATTCTACGATTCAACATATACATCCCTAATTCAGAATAAAAAACAAAACGTATGCTTGCATATCTGTAGCCATAAGCTGTAGTAATGCTGTCCGTAATTCAGCAAAAAAAGAAATATTAATAACTTACCATACTATATGTATAACATTATCCAATTAAACGACAAAAATCTGTCGGAACTTCAAGTTATTGCCAAAGAGTTAGGCATAAAAAAAGCAGACTCATACAAAAAAGAAGACCTTGTTTATAAGATACTCGATGAACAGGCTATTGTAGGAGCTACTAAGAAAGTTGCCGCAGATAAGCTCAAAGAAGAACGCAAAAATGAAGAACAAAAGAAAAAGCGTTCACGGGTAGCTCCTACCAAAAAAGAAGACAAGGTAGTTTCCACACCAAAGAGTGGAGAGGTTAATAAAACAAAAGAAGCCACTCCTGTAAAAGCACCACAACCTTCCAAGAAAGAAGAAAGTACAAACAAAGAAAAAGAAGCTCCTGTTGTAGAAGCTAAAGCAGAAAACGCTACTACTGCTCCCAAGCGTAAAGTGGGACGTCCACGCAAGAGCGCTGACGCAGAAGAGAAAAAAGAAGTAGAAAATGCAAAACCGGCAGCACCCAAAGTAGTGGAACCTAAACCTGTTGTTGCAGAGAAAGCTACTGGTGCTACGGAAAAGCCAGCTCCGGTACAACAGCAAACAGCTGAGAAGAAAGCAAAAAACAAACCAGCTGCAGAAGCAAATAAGCCTGTTGCAGAAACAAATAAACCGGCTACTGAACCTAACAAACCTGTTGTAGAGAAAAAGGTAATAGATAAACCACAAAAGAAAGCCGCACCCGTTATCGACGAGGAAAGTAATATCTTATCCAGCGTTGACGACGATGATTTTATTCCAATCGAAGATCTGCCTTCTGAAAAAATAGAGCTTCCTACCGAACTCTTTGGCAAATTCGAGGCAACTAAAACAGAACCTGTGCAAACAGCACCTGAACAGCCATCTCATCCTCAACAGCAACAACAATCTCAACAGCAGCAAGCACAGCAGCAACGCCCGCGTATTGTCCGTCCACGCGACAATAACAACGGTAACAACAATGTGAACAATAATAGCAATAACGCTAATAACAACAATAATAATTTCCAGCGTAATAACAATAATCAAAATCAGGTTCAGAATCAGAACCAACAACGCTTACCGATGCCACGTGCCACTCAGCAAAACCATGCGAACGAGAATCTTCCGGCACAACAGCAACAACAGCAGGAGCGCAAGGTTATTGAACGCGAAAAGCCTTACGAATTCGATGATATTCTCAACGGAGTAGGCGTTCTGGAAATCATGCAGGATGGATACGGATTCCTCCGTTCTTCCGATTACAACTACCTTTCTTCTCCGGACGACATTTATGTATCACAATCTCAAATCAAACTCTTTGGTTTGAAAACCGGTGATGTAGTGGAAGGTGTTATCCGTCCACCCAAAGAAGGAGAAAAATATTTCCCGTTGGTAAAAGTGTCGAAAATTAACGGACGTGACGCAGCTTTCGTTCGCGACCGTGTTCCTTTCGAACATCTGACACCTCTTTTCCCGGATGAAAAGTTCAAACTTTGCAAAGGCGGTTATTCAGACTCCATGTCTGCACGCGTTGTTGACCTTTTCGCTCCTATCGGTAAAGGACAACGTGCCTTGATCGTTGCCCAGCCAAAGACAGGTAAGACTATCTTAATGAAAGATATCGCTAACGCTATTGCAGCCAATCACCCGGAAGTTTACATGATTATGCTGCTGATTGACGAACGTCCGGAAGAAGTAACCGATATGGCACGCAGCGTTAATGCAGAAGTTATCGCTTCTACTTTCGACGAACCGGCAGAACGTCACGTAAAAATTGCAGGTATTGTATTGGAAAAGGCAAAACGTTTGGTAGAATGTGGTCACGACGTAGTGATCTTCCTTGATTCTATCACCCGTCTGGCTCGTGCATACAATACAGTATCTCCTGCATCCGGTAAAGTTCTTTCCGGTGGTGTGGATGCAAATGCACTTCACAAACCTAAACGTTTCTTCGGTGCTGCCCGTAATATTGAAAACGGCGGCTCGTTGACCATCATCGCTACCGCATTGATCGATACCGGTTCTAAAATGGACGAAGTTATCTTCGAAGAATTTAAGGGTACCGGCAACATGGAGTTGCAGCTCGACCGCAACCTGTCCAACAAACGTATCTTCCCGGCAGTCAACATTACTGCATCCAGCACTCGTCGCGACGACCTGTTGCTTGATAAGACAACTCTTGACCGCATGTGGATATTACGTAAATATCTTGCAGACATGAATCCGATCGAAGCAATGGACTTCGTTAAAGACCGTTTGGAAAAGACCAGAGATAACGATGAATTCCTGATGAGCATGAACAGCTAATTAGCGGTAAACGATAAATGATGAACGGTGAACAAACTGCGTCCTAATAATTGCAGTTTGTTCACCGTTCTCTTTTTTAGCCACCCCGTTAATCAATAACCACTTGCCGTTCATCCTTCACAATCCAACGTTCATCAGCAATAGTTCCCCCTAATACTCCATCACACATTACATTTTTGTACAAAATACTTTCACTTGCGTCCAAAACTACTACTTCACCCTTTTTTGCATTTCCTTTTTTCCTACTTTTGTTTCAAAATCAACTATTACTTAATTCTAACCAGTAATGAAAACTATTTATCCATTCATGGGATTAGCCCTATGCGGCGTAGCAGCCCAAGCTCAAGAAAAGCCCAATTTCCTGATTATCCAGTGCGACCATTTGACACAACGCGTCGTCGGAGCTTACGGGCAAACACAAGGCTGCACCCTCCCTATTGACGAAGTCGCTTCACGAGGAGTTATCTTCTCCAATGCTTATGTAGGCTGCCCTCTCAGCCAACCTTCACGCGCAGCTTTATGGAGCGGCATGATGCCTCATCAAACGAATGTACGTTCGAACTCCAGCGAACCTATCAACCCACGTATTCCCGAAAATGTACCGACACTAGGAAGCCTTTTTTCCGAAAACGGTTACGAAGCCGTACACTTCGGAAAAACACACGACATGGGCTCCCTAAGAGGATTCAAACACAAAGAACCGGTAGCCAAACCATTCACTGATCCGGAGTTCCCGGTCAATAACGACAGCTTCCTGGACGTAGGAACCTGCGAAGACGCTGTTGCTTATTTAAGCAACCCTCCCAAAGAACCCTTCATCTGTATTGCCGATTTTCAGAACCCTCACAACATTTGCGGATTCGTAGGAGCAAATGAAGGAGTACATACCGACCGCCCCATCAGCGGAACTCTTCCTGAACTACCAGCCAACTTCGACGTGGAAGACTGGAACAATATCCCCAAACCGGTGCAATACATCTGTTGCAGCCATCGCCGCATGACCCAGGCCTCTCATTGGAATGAAGAGAATTACCGTCATTACATTGCCGCTTTCCAGCACTATACTAAAATGGTGTCCAAGCAAGTAGACAGTGTATTAAAAGCTCTTTACTCCACTCCTGCCGGAAGAAACACCATCGTTGTTATCATGGCCGATCATGGCGACGGAATGGCTTCACACCGTATGGTGACCAAGCATATTAGTTTCTATGATGAAATGACAAACGTTCCGTTTATCTTCGCAGGCCCCGGCATCAAACAACAGAAAAAACCAGTAAAGCAACTATTGACACAGCCTACGCTGGATCTTTTGCCTACCCTTTGTGATTTGGCAGGAATTTCCGTTCCAGTCGAAAAGCCGGGAATCAGTCTCGCACCTACATTAAAAGGAGAGAAACAGAAAAAGACTCACCCTTATGTAGTTTCCGAATGGCACAGCGAATATGAATATGTCGTTACCCCCGGACGTATGGTACGCGGACCGAGATACAAATACACGCACTATCTGGAAGGCAACGGAGAAGAACTATATGATATGAAAAAAGATCCGGGAGAACGTAAGAATCTCGCCAAAGATCCGAAATACAGTAAAGTTCTCGCAGAACACCGTGCCATGCTTGATGATTACATCACCCGCACAAAAGATGACTACCGAAGCTTGAAAGTAGATGCTGATCCACGATGCAGAAACCATACTCCCGGCTACCCTAACCACGAAGGTCCTGGAGTTCGGGAAATACTCAAAAGAAAATAAATAATAAAAAAGAGTGAAGACAACAAAGAAATCTTCACTCTTTTTAGTTCTTTCGCTGGCAAACTTACAAGCAAGCACCGCACTAGTATAGCCCAAGAACACCGGCAAACACAAATCATCCGGTTCATATTAAGCCGTAAGGGAGACATACTTCATTCCGAATCAACTAACGATAAAACTCCCGAAGGTCCGGAAATAGTTTTCATCTACCCCATCGCCTCCGAATCGAAATAAAGCACTATCTTTGCAAAGTGTAAACTTAAACGCTTAATTATGTATACCAACAAACAGATTTGGAGTGTCAGTTACCCGATACTACTAAGCTTGCTGGCACAAAATGTCATCAATGTCACCGACACAGCATTCCTCGGACACGTGAGCGAGGTAGCTCTTGGAGCATCGGCTATGGGCGGGTTATTTTATATATGTGTATTCACCATCGCATTCGGATTCAGTACCGGTTCGCAGATTGTCATAGCACGACGCAATGGCGAAGGCCGCTATTCAGATGTCGGCCCTGTCATGATTCAAGGAGTCATGTTCCTGTTCGTGATGGCACTGCTACTATTTGGATTCACCAAGGCATTCGGTGGAAACATCATGCGTTTGCTAGTTTCTTCAGAATCCATCTACGAAGGAACAATGGAGTTTCTGGACTGGCGTATTTACGGATTCTTTTTCTCTTTTATCAATGTCATGTTCCGGGCATTGTACATCGGCATTACACGCACTAAAGTGCTAACCATCAATGCCATTGTCATGGCATTAACCAATGTCGTACTGGACTATGCATTAATCTTCGGAAAGTTCGGTTTGCCGGAAATGGGTATCAAAGGGGCTGCTATTGCTTCCGTATTGGCAGAAGCCTCCTCCATTCTCTTTTTCGTCATCTATACGTATGCCACGGTCGATTTAAAGAAATACGGTATGAACCGCCTGCGCACATTCGACCCTGCATTGCTGATGCGGATCCTTAGTATCTCCTGCTTCACCATGCTGCAATATTTCCTGTCGATGGCTACCTGGTTTGTTTTCTTCGTAGCCGTAGAACGGTTAGGACAACGGGAACTGGCGATTGCCAATATCGTCCGGAGTATTTATGTCGTATTGCTGATTCCGGTCAACGCACTGGCTACGACTACCAACAGTCTTGTCAGCAATGCTATTGGTGCAGGAGGCATCCAGCACGTGATGCCGCTCATTAATAAAATTGCGCGTTTCTCCTTTTTCATCATGCTGGGGTTAGTAGCGGTATCGGCACTGTTTCCGCAGTTCCTGCTCTCTATCTACACCAGTGAAGCTGCGCTCATTACGGAGTCCGTACCTTCGGTATATGTAATTTGTTGCGCCATGCTTATCGCATCCGTAGCCAACGTGGTGTTCAACGGTATCTCCGGAACAGGAAATACACAGGCAGCCCTGTTGCTCGAAACGATTACAATTATCATCTACGGATCATACATCATTTTCATCGGAATGTGGCTGAAAGCACCGATCGAAATTTGCTTTACGATTGAGATTGTGTATTATAGCTTGCTGTTGATAACAAGTTATATTTATCTCAAAAAAGCAAAATGGCAGAATAAAAAGATATAAATACAAGAGATTTTTGTACATTTGCAAGCTCAAATAAAGAGTAGACGGAAAAGTCCCTCTTTCGCCCAAGTAAATTGTAATTAGTAATTCGTAATTAAATAACTATGTTCGATAATTTAAGTGAAAGACTAGAACGGTCATTCAAGATTCTGAAAGGTGAAGGCAAAATCACCGAAATCAACGTGGCGGAGACGCTGAAAGACGTACGTAAAGCACTTCTCGACGCCGACGTAAACTACAAGGTGGCAAAGAATTTCACGGATACAGTGAAAGAAAAAGCTCTTGGCCAGAACGTGCTTACGGCTGTGAAGCCAAGCCAGTTGATGGTGAAAATCGTACATGATGAACTTACGCAGTTGATGGGTGGAGAGACAGCCGAGATCAATATCGACGCCCGTCCGGCAGTCATCCTGATGTCAGGTTTGCAAGGTTCGGGTAAGACCACCTTCTCCGGTAAGTTGGCACGGATGCTGAAAACCAAGAAAAACCGTAAGCCATTACTGGTTGCTTGTGACGTTTACCGTCCGGCAGCTATCGAACAGTTGCGCGTATTGGCAGAACAAATCGAAGTACCGATGTACTGCGAACTGGACAGCAAGAATCCGGTAGAAATCGCACAACACGCTATTCAGGAAGCTAAAGCCAAAGGATATGACCTCGTTATCGTCGATACAGCCGGACGTCTGGCAGTAGACGAACAGATGATGAACGAGATCGCCGCTATCAAAGAAGCAATCAATCCGAACGAAATTCTGTTCGTGGTAGACTCCATGACCGGTCAGGATGCTGTAAACACGGCTAAAGAATTCAACGAACGTCTGGACTTCAACGGTGTGGTACTGACCAAATTGGATGGTGACACCCGTGGTGGTGCGGCTCTTTCTATCCGTTCGGTAGTCAACAAACCGATTAAGTTTGTGGGTACAGGTGAAAAGCTGGATGCTATCGACCAGTTCCACCCGGCACGTATGGCAGACCGTATCCTCGGCATGGGTGACATCGTTTCGCTGGTAGAACGTGCTCAGGAACAGTATGACGAAGAAGAAGCCAAACGTCTGCAAAAGAAGATTGCCAAGAATCAGTTCGACTTCAACGACTTCCTCAGCCAGATTGCCCAGATCAAGAAGATGGGTAATCTGAAAGAACTTGCATCCATGATCCCGGGCGTAGGCAAAGCTATCAAAGATATCGATATCGATGACAATGCTTTCAAAAGCATCGAAGCTATCATCTATTCCATGACTCCGGCAGAACGTTCCAATCCGGAAATATTGAACGGCTCACGCCGTACACGTATCGCTAAAGGTAGCGGAACAACGATTCAGGAAGTAAACCGTTTGCTGAAACAGTTCGACCAGACCCGCAAAATGATGAAGATGGTAACCAGCAGCAAAATGGGCAAGATGATGCCGAAAATGAAAAAATAAAAAGAATTTTATTCTGTTTCAGATAGAAGGAGGTGTGTCAAAAGTCAAAAGTAACTAAACTCCCCTCCTTCAGGAAGCTACCCTTTATACACAAGTCTTAGCTGATTAACTCATACAGTTCAAACTGTGTATTAAATCTATCCAGTCCATTCTTAAAGGTTATATATCCTGGAATGGACTGGCTCTTGTATGCACTCCATGCTCCTAACCTTGCAATAATCCATGCTGCCCATGCCATTGATTCTTTTTTATATGGATTTTGCTGTATTTTTGTATTTCCCTCACTCTTTTTTCCTACTATATGTAATAATGCTATTTCTTTGCTTGTAAAGTAGATTTCTGAAGAGAGTTTTTCATCTTCTTTATCAAAAGAAAGTTTGAGTACCATCACCTGCAGGGCTGCCTGCAAGGAAATTAAGATTAGTTTTTGTAATGCCGAAACTGTTTCCAACTGTGCGTCCTCAATCATGAATCCCTTTCTTTTGAGCACTCTGAACAACTCTTCAATCAGCCATCTACAACGATACCAACCGATACATTCAATTGCTTGTTCTACAGTCTCCACCACATGTGTAGTTAGCAGTCTCCATTCAATAGGGCTCTCATTTACCGGTGTACTGGAAGATTTTTCTTTAACATGTATGCAATAAAGACTAACAGGGGGACTGCCCTTTGCCGGACCGTTAACAGGAGCGCACAAGGTGACTCTTTCAAAGCGAAGTTCCATGCACGCTACCCGTTTCTTACGTCCGCTTCCCGGGAGCACTTCAAAGCTATACTCTGCCCGTAGAACAGCCTGCTCCATTAATGTATTCAGATGGACAGAACAGTCTGGATCATCCAACCGGCAATTCCTTTCATGAACAGAACGTATCAGCAAGTGAACATTATCAGTAGGGATACGGCTGAAAAGCTCGAAAATGTCCGCTTCACGGTCACCGATGATCGTTTTAACTGCATCCCGGGGCATTTGCTCACTGGCAGCCATTCCACTTTCTATCCAACGATATGACTCTTTTTCTTCTATAGGCTGATATCTGTAATTACGTTCTTCACGACTTAAAGCAGCCGGTGAGCGATTCCACTGCTTAACCGAAGAAAAGCCTATAGGAATATGACTGGAGGCATCCACTACCAAGACAGGATGCAAAAAAGTACCACATTGCTTTTGACCGACAATGCCGGGACTGGCTGTTTTTTTCTTCATTCGCTCAACATGAGCCTCATAGTTTATCTCCGAGGTATCTTGAATACACAGTAAATGCTGACGACCGGAAGCATTCTTACAGCAAGTGTGTATCAGACCTGATAAGATAGCATCAGAGCTGACTGAGGAATTGTTCAAAAATCTATAAGCACCCATCTTTTCTTTATGTTCCTTACTAAATTGATTCACTATAGCACTTTGATCGACAACCATCTGAGAGCAAATTAAGTTTAAACGCCTGTCTCTTATACACATCTCCGAGCCCACGAGACGTAGAGGAATCTCG
>ENA-OYWK01000897-OYWK01000897.1-human-gut-metagenome-genome-assembly--contig:-NODE-897-length-15306-cov-8.257950_pt1 | contig 15306 bp, 8 predicted proteins | sample MGYA00244808_ERZ653392 | MGnify/ENA primary metagenome ERZ653392 (study PRJEB26926, sample SAMN06165125) | human gut metagenome | biome: ENVO:00009003; feature: ENVO:2100002; material: ENVO:00002003...
ATATTAAGTAAGTAGCCAGCGGAGTGGAGAAATGAAATATTCCGAATACTCAGTAGTAATTGTAGGAAGCGGTGCTGCAGGTTTATATGCAGCGTTAAAAATATCACAGCAGATAAATTTACCCGAAGGCGTTCTGCTGTTAACAAAATCATATCTTGGAAACAGCAATTCGCTTTATGCACAAGGTGGGATAGTCGGTGTTTTGCACCAAAATCCAGAAGACTGTGTTGAAAAACATGTAGAAGATACATTAACAGCTGGTGCTGGACTAAGTGATAGAAGCACTGTTGAATATATCTCTGAAGCCTCTGATGAAGTGATTAATGATTTAATTGAAAATGGGGTCGATTTTGATAGAAATGCTGACGGCGAGCTTACTTTTACACTAGAGGCAGCTCACAGCATACGTAGAATTTTGCATGCTGGCGGCGATGCTACCGGACGTGGTATTACAGAAGCCCTGTGCCGCGAAGTGAGAGCAGATGAGAACATCGTAGTTATGGAGAATGCTGTAGCAGCAGAACTGCTTGTAGATTCAGATCAGGAATGTAAAGGGGTTATAGTTTATAATGAGCTAACCGGAGAGCATGAAATTGTTTATACTTCTGCTCTGGTGCTTGCAACAGGTGGTTTAGGACAACTATATAAATATACAACTAATCCGGATGGAGCTACCGGTGACGGTATAGATTTGGCATATAATGCTGGTGCAATTATTCAGGATATGGAGTTTGTACAATTCCACCCTACCGCCCTGTATCATCCGGGAGACCGCCCTTCTTTCCTGATAACGGAAGCAATGCGTGGTTACGGAGGCGTACTGCGCACCATGGACGGAAAAGAGTTCATGCAGAAATATGATCCCCGTCTTTCGCTCGCTCCCCGTGACATCGTGGCACGCGCCATCGACAACGAGATGAAGAACCGTGGAGACGACCATGTATATCTGGACGTCACCCACAAAGATCCCGAAGAAACAAAGAAACACTTCCCCAATATCTACGAGAAATGTCTTAGCCTGGGCATCGACATCACTAAAGATTATATCCCGGTAGCCCCGGCCGCCCACTATCTCTGCGGAGGTATTCTTGTCGACCTGGACGGACAATCTTCCATCGAACGCCTTTATGCCGTGGGAGAATGTTCGTGCACCGGATTGCATGGTGGAAACCGTCTGGCTTCAAACTCATTGATAGAAGCAGTGGTATATGCCGACGCTGCCGCCAAGCACAGTCTGCAAGCGGTTGATCAGTATTCTTATAATGAAGATATTCCCGAATGGAATGACGAAGGAACCCGCTCTCCGGAAGAAATGGTGCTCATTACGCAAAGTATGAAGGAAGTGAATCAAATTATGAGTACATACGTAGGCATCGTCCGCAGTGACCTCCGTCTGAAACGTGCCTGGGACAGACTCGATATTATCTACGAAGAGACTGAAAGCCTGTTCAAACGTAGCGTAGCGTCCAGAGAAATCTGCGAATTGCGTAATATGGTGAATGTGGGTTATCTGATTATGCGCCAAGCAATGGAGCGTAAGGAAAGCCGCGGATTACATTATACGATAGATTATCCACACGTGAAGAAATGATTATGAAAACATTGATTCGGACCTTTATTCTTTTCTTCTGCATAACGGGACTAGCTTCCTGCTATGCAGGTATTCCACTGAAAAGCGGAAAATCAGAAAATAACCAGACTTATGAAGTCAGTTATCTGTTCGAGCACGACGGAGTGAAAGTATACCGTTTTCTCGATCTGGGAAACTATGTGTATTTCACGACCCGGGGAGATGTAACCAGTATCAAGAATGATTCAACAAGAAAAAGGACAATTACTATTTATAAAGACAGTATACCAAACCGATAACGAAAAGAAGCTGTCTAACAATTTTTTTTTAACGGCTTCACCTCTATCAAACAAACTCTGACAGATTATATACGATAGATTATCCATACGTGAAGAAATAGGATTTACAGTATCATTTTTATTAAAAAGAAAAAACAAGAGGCTTCCTCAAATTATATTTTTGAGTTTGGCCTCTTATTTTTTTATCTTTATATGTTTCTTTTGCACTCCTCAAAGAAACTATACTATACACTTATGAGAATATAATACACTTCAACGAAGTGCACATCCATCTATAAATCAAGCTTTTAAATAGTACAGCATATAAATCCCTGCCTCTTCTAAAATCATTCCCCAATATCATCCTCTTAAAAACATGTTCTTGAGCATGTGTACACCTCTTTGAGAATATAGTAAACGCTTTCCTGTCTTTCATCTCATACTTTTGTTCACAGAAATAATCACTAATCGAAATATTATGGATATAGCTAAAAGATGTGAGCAGAACCCCCTACTGGCTCCAAAAGATTTAAAAGCGGGAATCAACGGAATGGAAATTACATGTTTGTTAAATCCCGGAGTTTTCAAATATCAAGGCAAAATTTGGTTACTTTTGCGCGTCGCAGAAAGACCTATACAGAAAGAAGGAATTATCAGTTTTCCTATATATAATGAAAAAGGAAAAATAGAAGTGGTTTCGTTTTTAAAGAATGATCCCGATTTAGATGCTTCAGACCCACGCGTTATCGGTTACAAAGGAAAGAATTATCTGACCACGATGTCTTACTTACGATTGGTTTCAAGTACCGACGGTATTCACTTCAAAGATGAACCGGAATTTCCACCTATTTTCGGAAAAGGAGAGCTGGAAGCATTCGGTATTGAGGATTGCCGTGTTGCAACAACCAAAGATGGTTTTTACCTTACTTTCACAGAAGTATCGTCGGTAGCTGTAGGGGTTGGACTGATTCACACCAATGATTGGAAAAACTATACACGGCATGGAATGATATTCCCACCGCATAACAAAGATTGTGCATTATTCGAACAGAAGATAGGTGACAAGTATTTCGCTCTTCATCGCCCGAGCAGTCCCGAACTTGGCGGCAATTATATATGGTTGGCAGAATCGCCCGACCGCTTGCATTGGGGAAACCACAAATGTGTGGCAACCACTCGTGACGGAATGTGGGATTGCGCACGTGTAGGGGCAGGGGCAGCTCCAATAAAGACAGAAGAAGGCTGGCTGGAGATTTATCATGGAGCCGATTTTAATCACCGTTATTGCTTGGGGGCTTTATTACTCGATTTAAATGACCCGTCGAAAGTCATTGCAAGAAGCGAAGAACCGATCATGGAACCTATCGCCGCTTATGAGCAAACAGGTTTCTTCGGAAATGTAGTTTTCACTAATGGGCATTTGGTGGACGGCGATACGATAACCATGTATTATGGAGCAAGCGATGAAGTGATTTGTAAGGCAGAGCTTTCCATTTCAGAGATATTAAACGTATTAAAACAGACACAAAAGAAGTAATGAATAAACTGAAAAAAGAATATCTGTTCTTTAAGCAACAGGAACCTAACATGAGAACACTGTTGGTTACCAATATGCTTTATGCATTGGTACTACCGATAGTAGAAATCTTTGTGGGAGCCTATATCATGAGGAACACGAGCGATCCGGTGATGGTTGCTTTTTATCAGCTGGCAATGTATATAGGCATCATTACTACCTCTCTTGTTAACGGTTATCTGCTAAAGAAATACAGTGTGAAGACGCTTTATTCGGTAGGAATCCTGGTAAGTGGCATTTCCATGTTCGGTATGATGACCATCAAGTCACTTGGCTTCATCGAACTTGGTCTAGCCGGCTTTTTAATGGGAGCAGCTTCTGGTTTCTTCTGGACCAACCGATACCTGCTGGCTCTCTATAATACCAACGACAACAGCCGTAACTATTTCTTCGGACTAGAGTCTTTCTTCTTTTCTATTACCTCCATCGGTGTTCCTTTAATTATAGGCGCATTTATCAGCCAGATAGATGGAAAAGAAGTTTTCGGATTCCTCTTCAATATCAATACCTCTTACTGTGTAGTTACGATGGCAGCAGTAGTCATTACCGTTATCGCCTGCATGACACTGTGGAAAGGTAAATTCGAGAACCCCAAAGAAACAAACTTCCTCTATTTCCGCTTCAACATACTTTGGAAAAAGATGCTGTGGCTAGCCGGATTGAAAGGAATGGTTCAAGGTTTTTTAGTAACAGCACCAGCTATATTGGTATTGAAGCTGGTAGGAGATGAAGGAGCGTTAGGATTGATTCAGGGAGTTAGCGGGGCACTGACCGCTGTCCTGGTGTATGTATTAGGACGTATGGCCCGCCCGCAAGACCGTTTGAAAATCTTTGTAGGAGGATTAATCGTATTCTTTGTCGGTACACTATTCAACGGTATTCTCTTCTCTGCTACAGGAGTGATCCTTTTCGTCCTTTGCAAAGTGATATTCCAGCCTTTGTTCGACCTGGCTTACTTCCCCATTATGATGAGAACAATTGATGCAGTTGCAAAGATTGAGAATAGAAACGAATATGCATATATCCTAAGCCATGAGTTCGGCCTTTTCCTTGGAAGAGCTTTCGGTTTACTACTGTTTATCTTCCTTGCTTATTGTGTATCGCAGGATTTTGCATTGAAATATGCGCTGGTGATTGTTGCCGGATTACAATTAGCGGCATATCCTTTAGCTAAGAATATTACTAATCAAACTGATACTATTGAACATGAAAATGACAAGTAAAGGTGTTTTTGTACTTATGACCGTTTGTCTCCTGGCATCTTGCTCGGGCAACGGAAATAACTTTGGTGAAAAGGTAAAGCAGGTTTCCATCCATAGGGTAGACTCTATGCCTGATATGCCTGAAACTTATAAAATGCTGGACTGGAAACAAAAAGCCCAAAAGTATGACCAGTTTATCTTTGACTGGAATAATAAAAGCGAAGTCGGACCATTAATCTGGTTAGATGACGCCCGCAGAAATATGGACCAGACTACATTTGGCTTATATACTGCCATTAAAGATATTCGTCAGGGAAAGAATGCCAATAACGGAGAGTTCCATGAAAGTCTGAACTCATTGGCAGCTATTCTTGGTGCCGGCCTTGTAGGGATTGACAAGACGAATCAAGATGGATATAACTATGTAAAAATGGTGCAGAATTATTTCAATTCTGATAACGGCTGGAATATAGTCATGAACAATACGACTCCGTCAGTAGCCCTTTTAGGAGGAGGCTATGGCCGCGACTGGTGGTATGATGTATTACCCAATGCCTTATATTATGCTATTTGCGATGTTTTCCCCAATGTAGACGGGGCAGAGAAGATACAAAAAAGTATTGCAGAGCAGTTTGTTAAAGCAGATTCTGTATTGAATGGAAATTACGACTATTCTTATTTTGACTATGCACAAATGAAAGGAATGGTTAATAATATTCCATTGCAACAAGACGCCGCCGGTGGGCATGCTTATGTATTGTTGTGTGCTTATCATAAGTTTGGTGATCCACGTTATCTGCAACATAGTAAAAGTGCCATCGAAGCCCTGCTTGCCCAGAAAGAAAGCCGTTTTTACGAGGCTCTTTTACCACTCGGAGTGTATACGGCAGCCTATTTGAATGCAATAGAGGGGGCTAACTATGATGTAGCCAAACTTCTTGATTGGGTATTTGACGGATGTAAAAGCCCTGCAGGAAGAACCGGTTGGGGAATTATTGTAGGAAAATGGGGTGATTATGATGTAAGTGGTCTGCAAGGAAGTATCACAGACGGCGGAGGATATGCATTCCTTATGAACAGTATCAAACCCGCCTGGCCTTTCATTCCGATGGTGAAATATCAGCCTCAATATGCAAAGGCTATCGGCAAGTGGATGTTGAACAATGCAAGTGCATGTCGTTTGTTCTATCCGGGGGAAATAGATGAAGCACATCAATGGGCTCCGGAATTGAAGGACATTACTTATGATAATGTTTCTTATGAAGGTTTACGAAAAACGGATGACTATGGAAAAGCATCATTAAAAGGGGTTAGTCCGGTTGCAATCGGCGATGGTCCCAAATGGATAAAAGGTAATCCGACGGAGAGCATGTTCAGCGTTTACAGTTCTTCTCCTGTTGGTATTTTAGGGGCCATTGTTTGTCAAACGAATGTGGAGGGTATCCTCCGGCTGGATTGTAATGTCACAGACTTCTATACAGAGAAACCTTATCCGGTCTATCTCTATTATAACCCTCATAAAGAGACCAAAACCATTACTTATCAAGCTACCCAACCATGCGATTTGTTTGATATTGTTGCCAAAGAATATATAGCAAAAAATATAAAGACAAATGGCTCCGTTGAGATCCCGGCCAATGACGCAAGAGTAATTGTGGAACTTCCCGCCGGAACAGAATTAGAACTGAAAGATGGTAAGATTATTGCGAATAAACAAAATATCATTTCATATAATTAAATCTAAGTGTATAAACTATGAGTAAGCATTTATTATTCATTCTTATTCTTGCTGTTTGCACAAATGTCTTTGCACAGCAAACCAAGAGTATTTCGGGTGTGGTATACGACAGTAATACCGGAGAGGCTTTAATTGGAGTTTCTGTTCTTGAAGTGGGAACGACCAATGGTACTATCACTGATTTTGACGGTAAATATACATTAAAAGTATCGTCAAATAAAGTTTCATTCTCGTATGTCGGTTTTAAAACTGAAATTGTAAACGTAACAAATAGCGGAACGTACAATGTAAATCTAGTGTCCGATAATGAATTGGATGAGGTTGTGGTTATTGGTTACGGTACTCAAAGAAAGAGTGACCTTACCGGTGCTTTGGCTTCTATAAGTAGTAAGGATATTAAGAACTATGCAGTATCTAATGCATCCGAACTACTAACAGGTAAGGCAGCCGGCGTATTTGTTGCCGCCAGTTCCGGCCAGCCGGGATCGGATGCAGTGATCCGCGTGAGAGGTTTAGGGACCGTCAATGACAACAATCCATTGTATGTAGTTGATGGACAGTTCATGGATAACATCAGCAGCCTGAATCCATCTGATATTGAACGTATGGAAGTATTAAAAGATGCTTCAGCCTGCGCTATCTATGGTTCGAGAGGTTCTAATGGAGTAATCCTCATTACTACCAAGGGAGGGGTGAAAGGTGAAACGACTGTAACATTAGATGCTTATGTAGGTGTAAAAAACAGTTATAAAGCATTGAACATGATGAACAGCGACCAATACTACAACTTCATCATGAAAGCGTATGAAAATGATGCAAGCTTTCAAAACTCAATGAAGGATAAGTTTACCAATCAGTATCAGAAAGGTTATAATACCAACTGGTGGAATGAAGTAACCCGTACAGCTTTCAACCAGAACTATAATCTAAGCATCCGTAAGGGGACAGATAATTCGAGATCTTCTTTAAGTTTAGGATATGTAGACGATCAGGGTGCAATCATCACTACTGAATTCAAGAGACTTTCACTTAAAGCGAATCTTGAATATGATATTAACAAATTTATCACTGTTGGCGCCAATGTCAATCTGGCAAAGATAAGAAAACGTGACGCAGGAGCAATTCCTTCATTCGATTTCATTCAAAAAGCTGATCCTTTTACCCCTGTTATCAGCCCGTTGGTAGATCCGTCTTCTGAAAATTACGAATATAACAAATATGCGCCTACCGAGTGGTCTTACGACCCTAATCCGGTAGCCATGCTCGAACTTCCTAATAGATACAATGACATATTCAATGTATTTGGTAATGTGTTTGCCCAAATCAAATTGTATAAAGGATTGAGCTATCGGGTACAGTATAGTTTCGAAAGATACCATGATACTTTCAAAGACTTCCGTCCTGTCTATTCGTCTACTTTTTCGGAAGATAACTTAGCGAATCAGGAAAGTAAATATAATAAAGAAACTCAATTGAATAATAATAGCGCTGTTACTTCTAATTATCAAGTGGAACAACGCCTTAATTACAACACGACAATAGGCAGGCATAAACTGGATGCAATGGTTGCCATGACTTATGAGAAGAACAGTAGCGAAGGCATTAATGCATTTAAGAGAAAGGCTTTAGGTAACGATGAAATCTATCAGATACTTGATGCACAAACAGCTGGAGATAACACCTCGGGAGGTAAAGAAACATCTTCTATGTTGTCGTACCTGGGACGTATCAACTATGTATATGATGACAGATACCTTGCTACAGTCAATTTCCGTGCCGACGGTTCTTCAAGATTTGCCAAACGTAACCGTTGGGGCTATTTCCCATCAGTTTCATTAGGTTGGAGAGTGAGCAATGAAGAATTCTTCAAGAACCTGAACATTGAAAATACAATTTCCAATTTAAAACTGCGTGTAGGCTGGGGACAGAATGGTAACCAACGAATTGATAGAGACGCGCCTCTTACGTTGATTGGCACCAATAATGAGAATCAGTGGTACTTTGGAAACGGGTACTCACAAGGTTACGTCCCGACTTATGTGGGAAATGCAGATATTAAATGGGAAACCAGCCAGCAAACCAATGTCGGTTTAGATATGTCTTTCTTTAAAAACAGCCTTGATGTAAGTATGGACTTTTATGTAAAGAAAACAAGTGACATGTTGCTCAATATGCCTATTCCTTCTTTTGGCGCCTTCCCTAACAGCCCCTTCTTTAATGCGGGAGACTTGAAGAATACCGGTTTCGAAATAGTAGTCAACTACCGTAACCAGATAGGAAAAGACTTTAATTACAATGTAGGGCTGAACATGTCTACTTATAAGACAGAGGTAACCAAACTTACATCGGAATATTTGAGTGGAAACACTAGCCGTACGTATGTAGGAGGTCCTATCGGACGTTTCTGGGGGTACAAACAAATAGGAATATTCCAGAATCAGGAAGAGATAGACAATTATGTGGATAAGAATGGTACCAAGATTCAACCTAATGCACAACCGGGTGATTTCAAGTTTGCCAAATTAGGAGAATCAGGCGAATTGAACGATGATGATGACCGTACTTTTATCGGTGATCCTAATCCGGACCTCATTTATGGTTTCAACTTAGGATTTAGTTATAAGAACTTTGATGTAAGCATGGCATTCCAAGGAACTATTGGAAATGACATCTGGAACGTTGCTAAAGGAAGCCTTGCTTCAGCAGGACGCCAGAATGCATTGGCGGATGCTTACACAAAAGCATGGACAAAAGACGGGGATTTGGATGCTGTATATCCACGCATAACCAACTCTGACTCTAACAACAATATGAGAGGTTCTTCTTTCTATGTGGAGAATGGTTCTTACCTGCGTTTACAGAATATGCAAATAGGTTATACATTGCCGAGTCACATTTGCCAGAAGAGCAAACTGTTTTCAAGTTGTAGATTCTATGTGAGCGGTCAGAATATATTTACTTTAACCGGTTATTCCGGACTTGATCCGGAACTGGGTATCAATAACCCATTGGATATGGGAGTGGATACTACACGTTATCCGTCTTCACGTACATTCACTTTTGGAGTTAATTTGCAATTTTAAATCTAGCTAAAAAGACATTACATTATGAGAAAAATATTATTTATAATATGCTGGGCTCTTGCCGGAGTGGGGTTGTATAGCTGCTCTCTCGACGAACCAAGTTATGGTAAAACCACAAGCGATAATTATTATCAGAAGGAAAGCGATATTGAACAAGCCTTGACAGGAGCTTATCTTCAATTACGTACAACTTGGAATGAATATGCATTAAATCATTATTTTGTAGGTGATTGCAGTACGGATGATGCTCTAAAAGGAGGAGGAAATGACGGTGACCGTGCCGAAGTACGCGACTTGTCCGACTTTACGATCTACACAACCAATGGTGAAGTAGGACGTCGTTGGGAGATTCTGTACAGATTAATCAATCGTTGTAACGATGTGATTTATTATGCTCCTGATGCAATAGGAAACGAAGAACTATTGAAACGTTATGCAAACGAGGCAAAAGCATTGAGAGCATTCGGGTATTATTGCCTGGTCACTACATTCGGAGAAGTGCCTTTAATCACTACGCCGATGCAACCCGCTGAAATACTGCAGATACCCCGCTCCCCATTGGAGAAGGTATATGAATGTATTGTGAATGATTTAACCGATGCCTCCGCACTTCCTGCAAAAGGAGATTACTCTGAAGATGATGCTTATCGTGCAACACGTGGCTTTGCTAAAACAATGCTTGCTAAAACGTACATGTTCAAAGGTGATTTTACCTCTGCCGAAACGGTACTTCATGATATTATTGAAGTAGACAAAGACTATACATTGTTGAGTGATTACGGCATGAACTGGCGCACTGAATATGAAAACAGTTCGGAATCAGTATTTGAGATTGCCAACAAAGTATATGACAAAAACATAGCCACAGGTACCAATGTCCCTCACTTCTTCACAAGCAGACGCATCTCCGGTTATCAGGGATATGGATTTCACGTACCAACCCAAGACCTCTATGATGCCTTTGATGCAGATGACCCGCGTATTACTTATGTATTCACACAGACTGGTGATAGATATAAAGGTGATACTGAAGCGCAGGACAATGCTGAATCTCCAAGCGGTTATCATGATTACAAGATGACTGTGCCAGCAGTAGAAAAAACTGGTTTCGACGTCTGGATGATTAGTTACAACATTCGCTTGATCCGTTATTCCGATGTTCTCTTGATGTATGCTGAAGTATTAAACGAAAATGGAAAACCAGGGCTTGCACTTCCTTACCTGAATGATGTAAGAGAAAGAGCCCGCAAAACTAATCCGATAGATCCGAGAAGAGATCAACAGGCGTATATTCCTGCTACAACAACTAATACACTGCCCGACATAACAGAAACCGACCAAGAGCGTCTGAAAGAAATCATCTGGAAGGAACGTCGTTGTGAATTGGCAATGGAAGGATGGAGACGGGATGACCTGATGAGACAAAAACGTTTCGGAACCGTTATGCGTGCTTATGCAACCAAATATAATACATCGAAAGGTGCCAATTTTAGGGACGACAGAGATTATCTGTTTCCGATACCGCAAGGTGAAAGGGATAAGAGCAACAATATTCTTTCCCAAAATCCGGGTTTTTAATATGAATAAAATGAGGGGGCGGATTATAAAATCCGCCCTTTTTTAACAACCAACTGACCATGAAAAAGACATTATTATTTCTCATGAATGAATACTGAATCTAGCAAACGCCTATTGATTATTGATTGGTTGTTGACGGTGAAATCATACACCCTTGTTACCGATGAAAATATGCGCGGAATAAAATAAATTCCTTATATTTGCTATTATCCTAACCGTATAAATAACATTCATTTACATGAGAAACATCTTATACGCACAATTATTTTTTATTCTGATTATTGCATTTGTCACTTCCACAAAGTCTTATGCTTTTAATGTGGCAAAACACATATCAAATGTTAACGGGCTGACGAATAATTCAGTAAACTGTATTTTGGAAGATGCAGAACATACGATCTGGATTGGGACATGGGATGGACTGAATGCATATAATGGAAGAGAAATTACGACATTCAGATATAGCAAAAACAATCCGAATTCTATAAGTAATAACGTTATCCGCCAGATTATCGAATGTAAGGGCAGTTTATGGATAGCAACAGATAATGGAATCAATCGGTTAGATAAACGAACCCGTCAGATAACAAGGTATTATTTAAGAACAGATAATAAAGTACCCAATCAGGAAAAGTCTTTTATTTTAGGAAAGAGTGCGGCAGGAGATATTATCTGCCTCATAAAGGGGCTGGGGTTCTTTGTCTACAATGATTCTGAAGATGAGTTTAATCCGATTAACACAGACTTTGCAAGTCATATAAAGGATTATTCCGTGAGTGATTCCGACCGTATGCTTTTCCTTTTAAATAATGGAAATACTGTGTATCTGACCTACAATCTACTCATTAACGGAGGAAAACAGAGTGATTTACGCACAGTCGACATACAGACTCCTGTAGATAAGATATTTCTGTCGAAAGGCAGATTTATCTTAAACAAAGACAACAAACTTTTCCTTTTAAATCCCGACTTTACAGTTTCCCAATGCATTGAGCTGGATAGTAGCAAACCTGTATCGCAGGTTATTTTAGCAGAGAACAAGATGTACGTCAGCTTTATAGAAGGGGGATGTATTCATTATGATTTAAAAAAGAATACTTTTACCTACCTGAACGAACTATCCAGTCAGTTATCAGTCTTCACTCTTTATTCCGGTAGTCAGAACATATTGTGGATAGGAACGGACGGACAAGGATTAATTCAACTTTATCATTACGACTCTTTATTTGAAACCGTTCACACCAGTCACCCTGTGAGATGTTTCTGTGAAGATGAAGATGGTAATATTCTGATAGGCACAAAAGGAAGCGGAATAAAACTGTTGAATCCTGCAACGAAAGAATTGACAGATTATCTGAATGAGAGTAAAGGATTGATTTCCAATTCTGTCTATGCCTTGAGAAGAAATAAAGCGAATGACATTTTTATCGGAACGGAAGGAAACGGAATCAATATATTGAATGTTGCTACAGGGCGACTGGAAAAGCTTGAGATACCTGATAAATATCCGCCTTTCAAGGCTGTGTATAACATTTATTTTACGAACAATGATTCTCTTTTATGGGTGGGGACATCAGGATATGGTTTGATCAAAATAAATATTTCCAGAGAGCAAGGTCGTTATCACGTTAAAGGATTCAGGCAATATAATTCGTCGGATAAGAATATCTCATTGAATAACGATGTTGTTTATGCCATTACATCCGATCCGGAAGACAATATGTTATGGTTTGGCACACGTGGCGGAGGCTTGAACTGTATCAATATGAAAGATAACAGCATAAAATCATTGGAGGATATGGATAGTCGGATTTTGCTGACTAATAATGATGTATTGTGTTTACTGCGTGATGATGCCAATATATGGATAGGAACAAGTTATGGACTGAACGAATTGAAAAAGGAGGAGAATGATTTTCGCCTGATACAATATGCCGACGAAAAATTGAATAATAAAACGATTCATGGAATATTAAAAGACCACGAAGGAAAGATATGGATCAGTACCAACCAGGGATTGTCTAGCCTGAATGTAAAAAACAATAAAATAGATAATTATACCTTGAATGACGGATTGCAGAATGATGAATTCTCTGATGGAGCTTTCTTCAAGGATCATCGTGACTTCTTGTACTTTGGAGGAGTAAGCGGGTTTAGTTATTTCAATCCTCGAAATATACATTTGCGCGAGTTTAATCCTCCACTTATATTAAGTAGTTTGAAGATATATAATACGGTACAGGACATTAATGAACGTATCAGAAAAGGAGTGTTGAAACTTAGCTATGAAGAAAGATTCATGACTTTCAATTTCATAGCCAAAGACTTTATTAACAATGAAAACTGTGAATATGCTTATCGCTTGAAGAACCATTCGGATGATTGGGTGGAGATAGGTAATAATCCGAATATTATCTTTACCCAACTTCCTCCGGGTGAATACCAGCTTGAAGTGAAGAGCACGAATGGCGACAAAGTATGGGGAGACAACGTTTATCGCTTAACTATAAAGGTAGGTTATCCGTGGTGGCTTAGTGTTCCTGCATTGATTATCTATGCCATATTGTGCATTATTATCTTCTACATCACAAAGTCTGTTATCAAAAATCGCATACGGTTAAGCCGCCAAGTTCTTATAGCCCAGGTAGAGAAACGGCATGAACAGAAGATTTATGAATCCCGGCTCAATTTCTTCACCAATGTGGCACATGAATTCTTTACCCCCCTAACTTTGATTTATACACCTGCACAGCACTTGTTGGAACAGGACGGGTTAGATGGTAGTACAAAGAAATATCTCCAAATAATAAAGAATAATGCCGAAAGGATGCAGAAGCTGATTAGTGAGTTGATGGAGTTTCGTAAAACTAAATCGAGCAATATGGATTTGCATCCTGAAAATGTGGACGTAAAATCATTGATGGAATATGCTTCCAACAATTATGTGGATATCCTGAAAGAGAATAAAATAGACTTCAAGGTAGAGACCCATGATACGTCAGAGATCTATTCCGACCGCAATGCTTTGGAAAAAATTATATTCAATTTACTGTCGAATGCGTTCAAATATACTCCTCGTTATGGATATATTCATGTTGAGATATCACAAAATGAACCTGATAAAACCTTATACTTGCTCGTAAGAAATTCCGGCAAGGGGTTAACCGAGCAACAGATGGCAGAGATATTTGATAAGTATAAGATATTTGATACTCCGAAATTGGGTAACTCTGTAAGCAATGGCATAGGTTTAAATCTAACAAAGAGTCTGGTTGAATTATTAGGCGGGCAGATAAGTGTAAATAGTGAACTGGGAAAAAGTGTTGAATTTTCAGTCGTGATTCCTTCTCTGCCATCCGATCATTCACTTGTTGTAACGGATGAAAAAGATTCGTTGCAGAAAGAAAAGAACGGGCAGGATCACTTATCCCCTCGCAAAGATACTGTCATACTGATAGTGGAAGATGAAAAGAATATCAGAGACCTGCTGAAAGATGTCCTCTTTGATTATGTGATACACGAAGCAAAAGACGGCGTGGAGGCTTTGAAAGAGATAGAACATAATCATCCTGATATTATTATAAGTGATATTGTCATGCCCAATATGGACGGCTTGAGCTTGATTAATAAATTGAAATCCGATTTGAAAACAAGTTATATTCCGATCATAGGAATATCGGCAAAGGCTTCTGTAGAAGACCAGATCAATGCCTTTAACCATGGTGCGGATGCTTATATCGTCAAACCATTTCACCCGAGGCAGGTGATATCCACCATAGAGAATCTGCTGTCGAGACAAATGCTTTTAAAGGACTATTTCAATTCCAGCATGTCTTCTGTGAAAGTAAAAGACGGGATTGTTCTTCATCCGGAAGACGAAGAGTTAATACAGAATGTAACAGACTTCATAAAGAATAATATAGATGATGAGTTATTAAGCCCTTCTTCTATTGCCGAATTTGTAGGAGTGAGCAAAGCTACCTTGTATCGGAAGTTCAAAGAAATAATAGACAAGACTCCGAGTGAATTTGTACGAGGTATTAGACTGGAATATGCAGCCAAGTTGTTAAGGACAACCAAGTTGACCGTATCCGAGATTATGTTCAAATGTGGATTCTCTAATAAATCTTATTTCTATCGGGAATTTTTAAAGCAATACGGTGTATCTCCCAAAGATTACCGGAATCAATAGATAATACAAAAAAGGCTATCCGAAAAATAGGTAGGGATATTCCCTGTCTCTTATACACATCTCCGAGCCCACGAGACGTAGAGGAATCT
>ENA-OYWK01000900-OYWK01000900.1-human-gut-metagenome-genome-assembly--contig:-NODE-900-length-15280-cov-13.226929_pt1 | contig 15280 bp, 12 predicted proteins | sample MGYA00244808_ERZ653392 | MGnify/ENA primary metagenome ERZ653392 (study PRJEB26926, sample SAMN06165125) | human gut metagenome | biome: ENVO:00009003; feature: ENVO:2100002; material: ENVO:00002003...
CCGCCGTGCAGGCGGTCGAGGTCCCAGGGCTGGCCGTTGCCGATGTACTCGTTCAACTTCTGGGGCTGATACTGGGTCGCGATGCCAACGGTATCAATGTTGGAGTTGACGCAGTTGGACAGCGGGAAGTCCACGATGCGGTATTTGCCGCCGAAACCGACCGCCGGTTTTGCCGTTTTCTGTGTCAGCGCATACAAGCGCGAACCACGTCCGCCGGCAAGGATCATTGCCACAATTTCTTTTGCCATAGCTTTATTCTCCCCTTTTACACATTTCCGAGTTGGTTTGGAATTGGAAATGGTCTAACGATGTGAATGGTCTGTGCGCACGGCTCACTCTTTGGGCTCTGCTGCCTTTTTGGCACGGGGCTTGCGGGTGGGCTTTGCCGGTGCAGCGTCTGCCGCAGGGGCAGCTTCTGCTTTGGTCTTGCGGGTGCGCTTGGGCTTTTCCGCAGGCGCAGCCTTCTCGGCCGGTTCGGCCTTTGCAGAGGTCTTTCTGGGTTTTGCGGCCTTGGCCGGTTTCTCTGCCTTGGCGGGCTTTTCCTCCGCGGCCTTCTCCGTCTTCGCCTTGGTGGCGCGGGTGGTCTTTTTGGGGGCCTTTTCTGTCTTGGCAGTGGTCTTTTTGGAGGCTGCCTTTTCGTCGGCCTTTGCCGGGTCTGCTGCCTTGCGGGTGCGCTTGGTGGGCACCTCGAAGTAGAGGGTACTCATGGGCGGCAGGGTGATGGTGATGCTCTGTTCAAAGCCGTGCAGCGGCTTCTTGTGGGTGCGGACGGCCTTGTTGTGGACAGCGCCCGAACCGCCGAAGGCTTCGTCGTCGCTGTTCAGCACTTCCCTGTAGGTACCCGCCACCGGTGCGCCCAGGGTGTAGCCCTCACGCAGGACGGGGTTGAAGTTGCAGACGATCAGGATCTGCTTGCCCGCTGCATCCTTGCGCAGGAAAGCGACCACGCTCTGCTGCGAGTCGTCCGGCACGATCCACTGGAAGCCCTCCCAGCTGTAATCGATCTGCCAGAACGCCGGATGCTCTTTGTAGAAGGCGTTCAGGGTCTTGACGTAGTTCTGCAGCTCGGTGTGCTTGTCGTAGCCCAGCAGCATCCAGTCCAGCTGCTTGTTCTCGTTCCACTCGGCGAACTGGCCGAACTCCTGGCCCATGAACAGCAGCTTCTTGCCGGGGTGGGCCATCATGTAGCCGAAGAAGGTGCGCAGGTTGGCGAACTTGGCCTCGTACTCACCGGGCATTTTATTGATGAGGCTCCCCTTGCCGTGGACGACTTCGTCGTGGCTGATGGGCAGCACAAAGTTCTCGCTGAAGGCATAGAAGAAGCTGAAGGTGACTTTGTTGTGGTTGCCGGCGCGGAAGAGCGGGTCGGTCTTCATGTAGCTGAGCATGTCGTTCATCCAGCCCATGTTCCACTTGAAGTTGAAGCCCAGGCCGCCGTCCGATGCAGGCTTGGTGACCATCGGCCAGGCCGTGGATTCCTCCGCGATCATGTACTTGTGGGGGTGGCGGCCCAGGACGGTATCGTTCAGCTTGCGCAGGAACGCAACGGCTTCCAGATTTTCCTTGCCGCCGTCCTTGTTGGGCTCCCATTCCCCCTGCTTGCGGTTATAGTCCAGATACAGCATGGAGGCCACGGCGTCCACGCGCAGGCCGTCGATGTGGTACTGCTCCAGCCAGTACAGTGCGCTGGAGATGAGGAAGCTCTGCACCTCGCTGCGGCCGAAGTCGAACACCATGGTGCCCCACTCCTTGTGCTCGCCGCGCTTGGGGTTCGGGTCCTCGTAGCAGGGCTCGCCGTCGAACCGGTACAGGCCGAACTGGTCCTTCGGGAAGTGCGCGGGCACCCAGTCCATGATGACGCCGATGCCGGCGGCATGGAGCTTATCCACAAAGGCCATGAGATCCTTGGGGGTGCCGTAGCGGCTGGTGGGGGCAAAATAGCCCGTGACCTGATAGCCCCAGCTGCCGTCAAAGGGATATTCCATGACCGGCAGCAGCTCGACATGGGTGTAGCCCATCTCGGTGATGTACGGGACAAGCTGGTCGGCCAGCTCGGAATAGTTGTAGGGGATATTCTCGCCCTTGGTCTTCCAGCTGCCCGTGTGCATCTCGTAGATGTTCATCGGGCCGTTGATGACATCGGCCTTCTTCTGGGCCTCCTGCCATGCGGCATCGTGCCACGCAAAGCCGTTCAGGTCGTAGACCTTGCTGCCGTTGGACGGCCGGGTCTCGGCGTGGAAGGCATACGGGTCAGCCTTGTAGACAAGGTCGCCCGCGCGGGTGGTCACGCAGTATTTGTAAACGTCATATTCCTTCATGCCGGGGATGAACAGCTCCCAGACCGAGTCCTGATCCACCTTGTGCATCGGGTGGCTGCCCGGCTTCCAGCTGTTGAAATCACCCACCACGCTGATGGCGGCGGCATGAGGTGCCCAGACGCGGAACACGACACCGGACTCTCCGGCGCGGGTCTCGATGTGTGCACCGAAGTAGCGGTATGCTTCGCAGTTATTGCCCTGCTTGAACAGATAGATCGGCAGATCCGATGGATCCGTATGGATTTTTTCTTCCGTCGGTTTCATAAACAGCTCCTCCCCGTACAGGCCGCAGAGGGGCCTATACCTTTTTACTCTCTTATATTAAAGAATTTTGGCACATTTTTCAAGGCTTTTTCCGGAAAATGTACCATAATCTTTTCGAGGATATTTTAGTGATATAGACAACCTAGCCAAATTTATGCGAAAATTATAGGTAAACCTGACGGAATATAAAACAAAAAAGAACATCTGCGCCCATTCTCTGTGCAAAATGCAACAAAGAGCGGGGGCAGATGTTCTGTTCATTCCGTGTGCGGGGAGGGGGTTCCAAAGACTCAGTTCACAACGTAAACATTGACCTGGATTGCCCCATTGATGACCGACTCGGCGTAGGTCTCGTAGAACAGGTCCACGAGGATCTCGCCCCTCTGAACGGCGATGCCAGTGTCGGTCGCGATGGCATAGCCGTAAACGAAGCGGCCATCGGTGGAAGTGATATACAGCAGGGTGCCGTAGGGGATGACGTCCGGGTCCACGGCGACCGTGCCGTAGCCCAAACCCAGACCGGACGAGCCCTTGCCGGATTTGGAATAGTAGCCGGTGGCTTTGCCGGTGAGAACCCTGCTGTAGGAAGCGGGCGCATTGGTGGTGCCGTCCGTGCCGGTCAGCGGCGAGACGGGCGCACCGGCGCCGTAGGTCTTGACGACATGATTGGTGGGCTCCACCGTGGTGGTCACATCGACCACCATGCTGTTTTCCAGCTCACCGTCCACCCAGCGCTCGCGGGTGGTCACGGCCTGCTGGCCCTCCGAGCCGTGCTGTAACGTGGTGGCACGGCCGGTGTTGCGGAAGTACAGGCTGGTGTAGACATACTCGGTATCGTAGGGGATGGCCTGCGTCTCGACCTTATCCTGATAATCGACGCGGTGGACCACGATGCTGCTGCCTGCTGTGACCAGCTGGTCCAGTGCAGGCTCGGTGTAGTCCTCTTCATCCAGGGTGATGCCGGCGCGTTCCAGCGCATCGGCAACGGTGCCAAAGGCCATCTTCACCGGATACTCCTGGTCGTCGGCCTGGATGGTCACGGTGAATGCGCGCTCGATGTTCAGGGAAGCCAGGCTGCCGCTGAACGCGGTGTAATAGACATGGTCGCCCTCTTCGGCCTCCATGCCGGAAAGGCTCATCACGCGGGCGGGGTCGCTGTCAGCGTCAGTGCTGACCACCAGCTGCCGCGCACCATAGGAGTCAGTGACGTAGGTCAGCCGCAGATTCGCGGCGGTCACGGCCAGTGTGAACAACAGGCTCACGGCCATGACGCAGAACGCCAGCACACGGGGGGCGGCGGCACGGGTGCGGCCGCTCAATGCTTTTTGAAATTTGACGGAAGCGATACGGAACAACTCCTCTCTTTTTACAGTTTGGAATACGATGCGGGCCTTCCAATACCCGCCGTGGCACGGAGTTTCTTCACTCCGTATTCGGGAGCCGCAGTGCGGCTTTTCACTTCAATGTGATGAATTTTATACGCTGCAACGTCCGTTGAGCGGAAGCTATTTTAGCAGACCAAAACCGATTTGTCAAATTTGACATTTCCAGTTTGCCAGATTCTTAACATAGTTTTTTGTGAATTTTGTACACAGTTTTCCCGGATGCGCGAAATTTTCGAGCGATTCTTCCCGATTTTTTTGCAAAATCCGGGCATGATTTGTTCATAATTTTTTAACATTCAAGTGCTGTTTCAAAGCCGGAAATCGACCGAATTTCCCTTGATTTTTGTCATCACAAACCATTCACAGACGCCATTTTCCGCCCGAAAATGCACCCAGAATTACTCCCAAAAAGGCCCTGTTCTTCCACTGCTTTTCTGCCCCGGAAACACCCCTTGGCAAAATGCCGAACGGCAAAGATCCGCAAGAAAAAAGACCACACTTCCGCATTTCGTATCCCGGCTGTACAATCGGGACAACAGCAGAAAGGAGGTCTGTTCCATGACACAAACACCGTATCCGACCCACCGCCCGGAGGCCACCCGATGACCCCGCTGCGGGTGCTGGATGTCTCCCGCTGGCAGGGCTGCATAGACTGGGACGCGGTGCAGCGTTCCGGCACCATCGACGGCGTGATGCTGCGGGTGCTGGGCAGCCGAAACGGCCAGCCCTACCCCGACCCGCAGTTCGAGCGCAATCATGCTGCCTGCACGGCGCGCGGCATCCCGGTGGGCGGCTACTATTACACCTGCGCCGTCACCTCCCGGCAGACCGAAGCGGAGCTCAACGCCCTGCGGGCCGCGCTGCGCGGGAAAACGTTCCAGCTGCCCCTTGCCATTGATGTGGAGGACGCCCGGCTGCGCTCCCTCTCCCCTGCCGCGCTCGCGCAGCGGGTGGCCCAGGCCGCCGCACAGCTCGAAGCCTGGAATCTCTACGCCATGGTCTACACCTACACGAATTTTGCGGACACCGCCCTTGCGATGGATGCACTCACCGCCTACGACCTCTGGCTCGCCGATTACCGCGGCAAGCGCCCCACCCGCCCCCACGGGATGTGGCAGTACACCAGCACAGGCCATGTGGCGGGCATCGACGGCCCTGTCGATCTGAGCCGCGCCTACAAGGACTACCCCGCCCTCTGCCGCCGCGCGGGGCTTGGCCGCTTCTCCGGCTGAACCCCGCACATCACCCGGAACGAAAGGAGTTTTTATGAAGCACAAGATCTCGCCCTCGACCATTGCCCGCACCGCCGCGCTGGCGCTGGCCCTGACCAACCAGATCCTCAGCACCACCGGCCACGCGGTGCTGCCCATCGAGTCGGCCCAGCTGGAGCAGCTGGTCTCCACCGGCCTGACCGTGGCCGCCGCCCTCGTCAGCTGGTGGAAGAACAACTCGTTCACCCCGGAGGCCATCGAAGCCGATGACTACTTCTACAAACTGAAGAGCGGCCAGTAAACAGATGAGGGCCCGGTGCATGGCGCACCGGGCCCTCCGTGCTGTCCGGGGCCGCGATGCAGCCGCGCACCCCCGTTCAGCGAAAACCAGCTATAACAAAAGCAACCCTGCCGAAGCAGGGTTGCAAACGTACATTTTGGGTGTATTCCTCCTTTCTGAGAAGATAAATTCGTTTGTCAGCCCATATCGGCGGCAAGAGCCTGGTCGATGAGCTTTTGCAGCGTCTCCGCCTGCTTCTTTTCCGTGATGGCGCCTACGATGGGGTCACCCACGATATTGCCGTTGCGGTCAACCACATAGGTGGTGGGGTAGGCAAAAATGTTTGTAGTGAACTTTCCCGCCTCGCCGTCGGAAGCGAAATACACATTCTGGTAGGTCACGCCCTTCTTGGCCAGTACATCTTTTGCTTCGGAAATTGCCGTTTCATCGCCATCCAATGTGAAGGTGTTGACACCGATGAGTGCGCCGCCCTTCTTCGCAAGTTCCTTGTTCAGTGCGTCCAGCTCGGAAAGCTCGCCCACGCAGGGATTGCAGGTGGTGAACCAGAAATTCACCACGGTGACGGCGTTGGCGGAGAACAGCTCGTCGCTCTTCACCGGATTCCCATCCAAGTCTTTGCCCTCAAATGCGGGGAACTTCTGCATACTGCCGTCGTCGGGCGGATTGGTCATGTCGCTGCCTGCGGGCACGCTCATATCGCCGTCGATGGATTCCTGCATGATCTCGGGGTACTTGTTTTCCAGCTCGGTCAGCTTGTTCTCGATATTGCTGATCTCCGTGGCCGACTCCTTCAGCATCTCATACTCTTCGTCGGTGAACTGGTCTTTGGCACCCTCGATGGTATCCAGCAGGAACTCGCCGTAATTTTTTCCGTCCTCCTGCATGGTCATGCCCTTATCGGCCGCCATGAACACCTTCTCCCAGAGTTCGGCATTTTCCGACAGGAGCGCGTTTTCCCGCTCCAGCAGCTCCTTGTGCAGAGCGAGCGCCTCCTCGGCGGTTTTCGGCTCGCCGGTCATGGCGGAGCTGTCTCCGCTCATATCCGCCTGCTTGTCGTTGTCCTTTGCGCCGCAGGCTGCAAGGGAGAGCAGTATCATCGCGCACAGCATCAGAGCCAGTATCTTCTTTGCGTTCATATTCGTTTCTCCTTAAGCTTTGTTGTTGTTTTCTCGCAGTGTCGCTGCGTTTTCTTTCTCTTTCCCATCGCCAAAGCCGTAGCGGAAGCTGACGGCGTTTGTGGGACAGGCGCGTATGCACATCCCGCAGCGGATACACTCGGTATGGTTGGGTGCCTTCGTCACATCCACATCCATCTTACAGGCTCTGGCGCATTTCCCGCAGGAGACGCACTTGTTTTTATCCACCTTCATCTGGAAGAGGGACACCCGGTTGAACAGTGCATAAAACGCGCCAAGCGGGCACAGCCACTTGCAGAAGGGACGGTAGAATACCACGCTCAGCACGATCACCGCCAGCAAGATACCGAATTTCCATGTAAACAGGCTGCCCAGCGCCGCCCGGATGCCGGAATCGGCAAGGGACAGCGGGATGGCCCCCTCCAGCACGCCCTGGGGACAGAGGTATTTACAGAAGAACGGGTCGCCCATGCCTACATCGTTCACCAGGAACGCCGGCAGCAGGAAAACCATCACCAGCAGTACAGCGTACTTGAGATAGGTCAGTGGCTTGAGCTTCTTTGTGGAGAGCTTCTTCGTCGGGATCTTATGCAGCAGCTCCTGAAACCAGCCGAAGGGACACAGAAAACCACAGATAAAGCGTCCCAGCAGGACTCCCAGCAAAATGAGAAAGCCTGTGATATAATAGGAGAAGCTGAACTTGGAAGACCCCACCACCGCCTGAAACGCCCCGATGGGACAGGCTCCGGAGGCCGCTGGACAGGAGTAGCAGTTCAGCCCCGGCACGCAGACGGTTTTCCCTGTGCCTTGGTACAGTCCTCCTTTGAAGAAGTTCGGCAGGTGCAGGTTGGTCAGTAGCGTCGCACCCGCCTGTATCCAGCCCCGAAAGCGGGACATGGTCTGCGAAACGCCTGAAAACTTTTTACCCAATCCCCACACACTCCAGACATAATTTGATTGCTTTGCTCAGCACTGTCGCCGCCTCGCCCCGCCAGACGCCGAAGCACAGCATGGCGACTCCGGCCATCAGCAGCGCGATCTGCGCCGCAGCCTTTTTCCCGCAGCTCATTTTTCATCATCCTTTCCGATTTTCTGCCCCCATCATAGCGCGGGAGAGTTAAAGTCTCTGTTAAGAACGAAAACTTAACGCAAACCTTATCTATTTTTGCTATAATGAAAGCAACATAAAAACGGAGAAATAAAAAGGAGGGCTCTCATGCACCTTTTAGTAATTGAAGACGAACGCGCTCTGTGTGAAACAATCGTCCGCAGCCTGCGGCGGCTGGCCTACAGCGTGGACTACTGCTACGACGGGGAGAAGGCTCTGGAGTTGCTGGGCGTGGAGTGCTACGATCTGGTACTTCTTGATCTGAATCTGCCGAAAAAGGACGGCATGACGGTGCTGCGCACCCTGCGGCAGACCGACCGTGAGACGAGGGTACTGATCCTCTCCGCCCGCAGCGAGGTGGAGGACAAGGTGCAGGGGCTGGATGCGGGTGCCAACGACTATCTGGCAAAGCCTTTTCATCTTGCCGAGCTGGAGGCCCGCATCCGCAGCCTGACATTGCGGCAGTTCACCCAGCAGGATGTGCTGCTAAGCTGCGGAGCTTTAACCTTTGACACCCGCTCCCGCACCGCCGCTGTCAACGGGCAGCTGCTGACGCTCACCCGCAAGGAAACGGGGATCCTCGAATACCTGATGGTGCATCAGGGGCGGCCCGTGAGTCAGGAGGAGCTGATGGATCACGTTTGGGACAACAGCGTGGACAGCTTCAGCAATTCCATTCGCGTCCACATCTCCGCCCTGCGCAAAAAGCTCCGCGCCGTGCTGGGCTATGACCCCATCCGCAACCGCATCGGCGAGGGCTATCTGATGGGAGGCGAGGAATCATGAAGCGTCTTTCCCTGCAGTGGCGCATCACGCTGATGTCCGTCCTGCTCATCGGCATCACCTGCGTGGCCATGAATCTGCTGCTGTGCTCCTCCGGTGTGTACTATATGGACACCATTGCGGACAGCTTACAGGGCGGCGGCACGGTGATCCTGAATGATAGCGGAGCGGCGAGCTTTGACCCGCAGCTCATAGCGCCCAACGAGGAGTTGACCATCGTCGTCGATGGGGTGCAGGGGCGCTTCCGCACCACCAACTGGTACATCACGGCGGCGGTAACGCTGCTCAGCGGCATCCTCGCCTATTTCGTCAGCGGACGCGCTCTCAAGCCCCTGCGCAGCTTTACCTCGCAGGTGGAGCAGGTGCAGCTGAACAATCTTGCCGATATGAGGATCGATGAAGACTCCATTTCGGAGTTCCGGCAGCTGAGCCGCTCGTTCAACCAGATGCTGGAGCGGCTGAACAACGCCTTTGCCGCCCAGCGGCAGTTCACCGGCAACGCCGCCCACGAGCTGCGCACACCGCTGGCGCTGATGCAGGCGCAGCTGGAGCTGTTTTCCGCGGAGCATCCCGATGTGCGGCCGGAGACGGCGGAGTTCCTCACGCTTTTGCGTGAGCAGACGGAACGGCTGATACAGATGACCAGGACACTGCTGGAGATGAGCAATCTGCGGCAGGTGGCGCGGAACGAGCGAATCCAGCTCGCTCCCATGATCGAGGAGATCTTCACAGATCTTGCGCCGCTCTCAGATAAGCTCGGCGTCACGCTGACGGCGGAGGGCGACGGTATTATGACCGGCAGCGATGCACTGATCTACCGGCTGATCTTCAACCTGACGGAGAATGCTGTCAAGTACAACCGGCCGGGTGGCTCGGTACGGGTTTCTGTCACTCAGGAGTTGGAAAAGCTCCTGCTCCGTGTCTCCGACACTGGCTGCGGCATTCCGGAGGAGTATCAGCGCAGTATCTTCCAGCCCTTCTTCCGGGTGGACAAGTCTCGCAGCCGGGAATACGGTGGCGCAGGACTGGGACTCTCACTGGTATGGGAGATCGCCGACCTCCACGGCGGCTCCGTTTGGGTAGAGAAAAGTTCGGAGAAGGGCACTACTATTGCGGTGGGGTTGCCAACGCACCAATCAACGAAGCCCTAAAACCCTTTTATTCGTTTTTCGCCGCTTCGCTTGCCGCCCTGCATCGGTTGCACAAGATCTCGCCCTCGACCATTGCCCGCACCGCCGCGCTGGCGCTGGCCCTGACCAACCAGATCCTCAGCACCACCGGCCACGCGGTGCTGCCCATCGAGTCGGCCCAGCTGGAGCAGCTGGTCTCCACCGGCCTGACCGTGGCCGCCGCCCTCGTCAGCTGGTGGAAGAACAACTCGTTCACCCCGGAGGCCATCGAAGCCGATGACTACTTCTACAAACTGAAGAGCGGCCAGTAAACAGATGAGGGCCCGGTGCATGGCGCACCGGGCCCTCCGTGCTGTCCGGGGCCGCGATGCAGCCGCGCACCCCCGTTCAGCGAAAACCAGCTATAACAAAAGCAACCCTGCCGAAGCAGGGTTGCAAACGTACATTTTGGGTGTATTCCTCCTTTCTGAGAAGATAAATTCGTTTGTCAGCCCATATCGGCGGCAAGAGCCTGGTCGATGAGCTTTTGCAGCGTCTCCGCCTGCTTCTTTTCCGTGATGGCGCCTACGATGGGGTCACCCACGATATTGCCGTTGCGGTCAACCACATAGGTGGTGGGGTAGGCAAAAATGTTTGTAGTGAACTTTCCCGCCTCGCCGTCGGAAGCGAAATACACATTCTGGTAGGTCACGCCCTTCTTGGCCAGTACATCTTTTGCTTCGGAAATTGCCGTTTCATCGCCATCCAATGTGAAGGTGTTGACACCGATGAGTGCGCCGCCCTTCTTCGCAAGTTCCTTGTTCAGTGCGTCCAGCTCGGAAAGCTCGCCCACGCAGGGATTGCAGGTGGTGAACCAGAAATTCACCACGGTGACGGCGTTGGCGGAGAACAGCTCGTCGCTCTTCACCGGATTCCCATCCAAGTCTTTGCCCTCAAATGCGGGGAACTTCTGCATACTGCCGTCGTCGGGCGGATTGGTCATGTCGCTGCCTGCGGGCACGCTCATATCGCCGTCGATGGATTCCTGCATGATCTCGGGGTACTTGTTTTCCAGCTCGGTCAGCTTGTTCTCGATATTGCTGATCTCCGTGGCCGACTCCTTCAGCATCTCATACTCTTCGTCGGTGAACTGGTCTTTGGCACCCTCGATGGTATCCAGCAGGAACTCGCCGTAATTTTTTCCGTCCTCCTGCATGGTCATGCCCTTATCGGCCGCCATGAACACCTTCTCCCAGAGTTCGGCATTTTCCGACAGGAGCGCGTTTTCCCGCTCCAGCAGCTCCTTGTGCAGAGCGAGCGCCTCCTCGGCGGTTTTCGGCTCGCCGGTCATGGCGGAGCTGTCTCCGCTCATATCCGCCTGCTTGTCGTTGTCCTTTGCGCCGCAGGCTGCAAGGGAGAGCAGTATCATCGCGCACAGCATCAGAGCCAGTATCTTCTTTGCGTTCATATTCGTTTCTCCTTAAGCTTTGTTGTTGTTTTCTCGCAGTGTCGCTGCGTTTTCTTTCTCTTTCCCATCGCCAAAGCCGTAGCGGAAGCTGACGGCGTTTGTGGGACAGGCGCGTATGCACATCCCGCAGCGGATACACTCGGTATGGTTGGGTGCCTTCGTCACATCCACATCCATCTTACAGGCTCTGGCGCATTTCCCGCAGGAGACGCACTTGTTTTTATCCACCTTCATCTGGAAGAGGGACACCCGGTTGAACAGTGCATAAAACGCGCCAAGCGGGCACAGCCACTTGCAGAAGGGACGGTAGAATACCACGCTCAGCACGATCACCGCCAGCAAGATACCGAATTTCCATGTAAACAGGCTGCCCAGCGCCGCCCGGATGCCGGAATCGGCAAGGGACAGCGGGATGGCCCCCTCCAGCACGCCCTGGGGACAGAGGTATTTACAGAAGAACGGGTCGCCCATGCCTACATCGTTCACCAGGAACGCCGGCAGCAGGAAAACCATCACCAGCAGTACAGCGTACTTGAGATAGGTCAGTGGCTTGAGCTTCTTTGTGGAGAGCTTCTTCGTCGGGATCTTATGCAGCAGCTCCTGAAACCAGCCGAAGGGACACAGAAAACCACAGATAAAGCGTCCCAGCAGGACTCCCAGCAAAATGAGAAAGCCTGTGATATAATAGGAGAAGCTGAACTTGGAAGACCCCACCACCGCCTGAAACGCCCCGATGGGACAGGCTCCGGAGGCCGCTGGACAGGAGTAGCAGTTCAGCCCCGGCACGCAGACGGTTTTCCCTGTGCCTTGGTACAGTCCTCCTTTGAAGAAGTTCGGCAGGTGCAGGTTGGTCAGTAGCGTCGCACCCGCCTGTATCCAGCCCCGAAAGCGGGACATGGTCTGCGAAACGCCTGAAAACTTTTTACCCAATCCCCACACACTCCAGACATAATTTGATTGCTTTGCTCAGCACTGTCGCCGCCTCGCCCCGCCAGACGCCGAAGCACAGCATGGCGACTCCGGCCATCAGCAGCGCGATCTGCGCCGCAGCCTTTTTCCCGCAGCTCATTTTTCATCATCCTTTCCGATTTTCTGCCCCCATCATAGCGCGGGAGAGTTAAAGTCTCTGTTAAGAACGAAAACTTAACGCAAACCTTATCTATTTTTGCTATAATGAAAGCAACATAAAAACGGAGAAATAAAAAGGAGGGCTCTCATGCACCTTTTAGTAATTGAAGACGAACGCGCTCTGTGTGAAACAATCGTCCGCAGCCTGCGGCGGCTGGCCTACAGCGTGGACTACTGCTACGACGGGGAGAAGGCTCTGGAGTTGCTGGGCGTGGAGTGCTACGATCTGGTACTTCTTGATCTGAATCTGCCGAAAAAGGACGGCATGACGGTGCTGCGCACCCTGCGGCAGACCGACCGTGAGACGAGGGTACTGATCCTCTCCGCCCGCAGCGAGGTGGAGGACAAGGTGCAGGGGCTGGATGCGGGTGCCAACGACTATCTGGCAAAGCCTTTTCATCTTGCCGAGCTGGAGGCCCGCATCCGCAGCCTGACATTGCGGCAGTTCACCCAGCAGGATGTGCTGCTAAGCTGCGGAGCTTTAACCTTTGACACCCGCTCCCGCACCGCCGCTGTCAACGGGCAGCTGCTGACGCTCACCCGCAAGGAAACGGGGATCCTCGAATACCTGATGGTGCATCAGGGGCGGCCCGTGAGTCAGGAGGAGCTGATGGATCACGTTTGGGACAACAGCGTGGACAGCTTCAGCAATTCCATTCGCGTCCACATCTCCGCCCTGCGCAAAAAGCTCCGCGCCGTGCTGGGCTATGACCCCATCCGCAACCGCATCGGCGAGGGCTATCTGATGGGAGGCGAGGAATCATGAAGCGTCTTTCCCTGCAGTGGCGCATCACGCTGATGTCCGTCCTGCTCATCGGCATCACCTGCGTGGCCATGAATCTGCTGCTGTGCTCCTCCGGTGTGTACTATATGGACACCATTGCGGACAGCTTACAGGGCGGCGGCACGGTGATCCTGAATGATAGCGGAGCGGCGAGCTTTGACCCGCAGCTCATAGCGCCCAACGAGGAGTTGACCATCGTCGTCGATGGGGTGCAGGGGCGCTTCCGCACCACCAACTGGTACATCACGGCGGCGGTAACGCTGCTCAGCGGCATCCTCGCCTATTTCGTCAGCGGACGCGCTCTCAAGCCCCTGCGCAGCTTTACCTCGCAGGTGGAGCAGGTGCAGCTGAACAATCTTGCCGATATGAGGATCGATGAAGACTCCATTTCGGAGTTCCGGCAGCTGAGCCGCTCGTTCAACCAGATGCTGGAGCGGCTGAACAACGCCTTTGCCGCCCAGCGGCAGTTCACCGGCAACGCCGCCCACGAGCTGCGCACACCGCTGGCGCTGATGCAGGCGCAGCTGGAGCTGTTTTCCGCGGAGCATCCCGATGTGCGGCCGGAGACGGCGGAGTTCCTCACGCTTTTGCGTGAGCAGACGGAACGGCTGATACAGATGACCAAGACGCTGCTGGAGATGAGCAATTTGCAGCAGGTGGCGCGGAACGAGCAGCTCCAGCTCGCCCCCATGGTCGAGGAGATCTTTACGGATCTTGCGTCGCTGGCGGAGAAGCGAAGCATCACGCTGGAAGCGGAGGGCGACGCCGCCCTGACCGGCAGCGACGCGCTGATCTACCGCATGCTCTTCAACCTGACGGAGAACGCTGTCAAATACAACCGCCTCGGCGGCTCGGTGCGGGTCGAGCTTGCACAGGGGCAGGAAAAGTGCATCATTCGCGTTTCCGACACTGGCTGCGGCATTCCGGAGGAGTATCAGCGGAGCATTTTCCATCCCTTCTTCCGGGTAGACAAATCCCGCAGCCGCGAGTACGGCGGCGCGGGACTGGGACTTTCTCTGGTGTGGGAGATCGCCGATCTCCACGGCGGCTCCGTTTGGGTGGAGGAAAGCTCGGACAAGGGCACGACCATCGCGGTGGAGCTGCCGGCAGGGGCGGAAAACGATTCCTCCGGCGCGGATATCCCATAATAGTCCTCGGCGGTTTCATGATGATTGTTTTTCAACCTCCACAATGTTATCGCAGCAGTTCTCGATCAGCTCCCTGTCGTGGGTGATCACGAGAATGGTTCTGCCGCTCCGCACCTCGCTTTTCAGCCTTTCCGCGATCAGGCGCATAATTCTGCCCGTCAAGACCGCTGGTTGACTCATCAAGAATCAGTATCCTGCGACCGGAAAAGACGGCGCAGGCGATGGCAAGCCGTTGCTTTTGTCCGCCGGACAGGGTGGACGGGTGCGCATCCCTGTACTCGTAAAGGCCAAATTCTTTCAGCAGATGTATTGCACGGTCTTTGCTTTCTTCCGTCAATTCGGTATTCAGCAGCAGTTCCTCCGCCACACTCGCCGCAAAAAACTGCGTTGACGTGTCATTGCCGCAGTATTAGATATTCCTGCGCCGGACTGCCGCTCTTGCTTTTTTCCATTTTGAACAATGCGATTTACCTCCATTTCCGCGTCTGCCTGCTGAACCAGCAGTGCATAGTAATTTTTTGTTTTGTAAGGCCGCGTTTTCGGCCTCTTGAACTTTGCCTCATAGAAGTGCTTTGCCACCACTTCCAGCGGCTGACCGTCTTTCTCGTACATGGCAAGAAAGAAGAGCGGCAGCATCACCGCCATCATGCCAAGAGCGGCAAGGCTCAAATTTCACCATCAGAATCAGGTGATTTCAAGCATAGAAAAAGCCCGGAAAGCAGCGTATTTCCGGGCTTTTTTAGCATTTTTAAGTTGCAGATTAGCGCTTGCTGAACTGAGGTGCGCGACGAGCGGCTTTGAGGCCGTACTGCTCCTGCTGGCTAAGGATCTGAAGGAAGCATACGGCTTCCCGGTGCTGGTGGTGCGCCCCAAGGCGATGTTCACCACCTGCTACGCCAATGTGCCGGAGGAAATCGAGGAAGAGTTTCTCTCAAAGTATGGCGATTTTGTACGGAACCTCTATGATAATACCGTGACCGTCAATCGTATATTTACAGGTATGAGGAATCGAAGAAGTCTTTTAATGTAATTCCTAAACCCTGACAAATTTTTTCAATCGTCTCTACGCTTAACTGCCCTCTCCGACGGGCAGTTGTTTGAATCGTGGAATACGATATTCCGCATTTCTTTGCCAAC
>ENA-OYWK01000906-OYWK01000906.1-human-gut-metagenome-genome-assembly--contig:-NODE-906-length-15209-cov-15.441534_pt1 | contig 15209 bp, 17 predicted proteins | sample MGYA00244808_ERZ653392 | MGnify/ENA primary metagenome ERZ653392 (study PRJEB26926, sample SAMN06165125) | human gut metagenome | biome: ENVO:00009003; feature: ENVO:2100002; material: ENVO:00002003...
CCTCCAACACCGAGGAGGGCTACTGCAAACTGTTCATCCCCTGCGGCGGTGCCGACGACCCCCGCCCCATCAAGCTGCGCCGCAAGGGCAGCGGACAGTGGTTTTTGTGGGAGCAGTACCTGATGACCGGCATCCGCGTCCCGACATCGGCCGACCCATGGGCATAAAACAAAGGAGCTGACATGAAAGCCATGAAAACTTTTGCAGCACTGCTTGCACTGGCTTTCAGTCTGGCAGGGTGCGGTGCGGTGGACGGAAGCCCTGTCCGCCCCGCTCCCGGCAGCGCCGGGCAGGGCAGCAGCACAGCGGCTTCCGGTGCCGATTCCGCTGAGCCGGAGCAGCTTGCCGCAATGCGGCAGCTGGCCGGGGAAAACGGAGACCTTGCTGGGGTGCTCTATCTGGGCAGCGTTCCGGAGCGCACCACCGATGTGCATGCCGTGCTGGACAGCTTACCGGAACAGCCGTGGCAGTTCGTTGCGGACATCCCGGCAGACCGCTGGGTCACAGCGCCGGGCGGCGGGCGCGAGCTGTACTGCATCTTTGCCGTGCGCAGGGAGGATACGCTTTTTGTCTATGAAAAACAGGACCCCGCGTATCCCGCGCAGCTGGGGAAAGAACTTTACGGCAGGCAGGGTGGCCAGCCCATTCTGCTGCTGTGTAACGGCAGCAGGGAGGACACCATGGTAACGGTCTATTGCAGCACCGGACGCCCGCTGGACTGGAACCCGCAGCTTTCCGGCAGTACCGGGCAGCCGGTACTGCCGGAGGGTGTGGCGGACTTTTCTGCCGGTGTGGAACCCGCTGCTGACCATTGACTACGATAACAGCGCTCCCGACCCCATGGGTGCGAGAAAGGAGAACCTATGAAAAAGATCAAACTTCTGGCGGCGCTGCTGGCGCTGACCATTGGCCTTGCAGGCTGCGGCGGGTCGTCCAAAGGCGGCAGCACCCCCAGCTCCAAGCCCGAAAAAACGCTGGACGGAGACAACATGATCGCATCGCCCTCCGCCAAACAGGAGTACACCGAGCCGGAGGACGTGACCTACATGCGCCTTCTGGCAGGGGAGGACGAATACCGCGCCTGCGTACTGTATCTGGGCGGCTCCTACGAGGTGACCACCGATGTGCAGCAGGTGCTGGACAGCCAGACCGACCTGCGGGAGCTGTGGGGCTTCGTCTACGACATCCCGCAGGATCACTGGGTCGTGGCACCGGACGGCGGGTGCGACCTGTACTGCATCTTCCCGCAGGACCCGGATTCTACCCTCTTCGTCTACGAGGCGACCCTGACAGACGATGCCGAAAACCCGCTCCAGCGCGGCAAACAGCTCTATTACAGTGAGGACGGCCAGCCCATCCTGCTGCTGTGCAACATCAGCGATATCGCCCCCAACACCGAGGTGGAACTGTACCCCAGCACCGGCGAAGAGCTGGTATTCAGCCCCTTCCTTTCCGGCGAGAACGGCCATGTGGTGGAAGCCGAGGGCGTGTGCGATTTTACCATCTACCCGGAGGGAGACGACTGGGAGACCACTACCAGTCCGTGGTCGCTGGAAGGCAACTGGCTGGAGACCGCCCGCGACACCGACGAGGGCTTTTTTGAGACCGCCCCGGCGGATGCCGACGCCATGTGCTTCCTGCCCACGGATACCGAGACCGAGGGCGACCAGCTGCCCCTGACCGCCAGCTACATCACCCCCTACCCGGAGCTGAACGTGGAGGAAGCGGACCTGTTCTACCACGAAGGCACCCCGGAGGTGCCCTTCCAGTCCAATCAGGAGTGGTACGCCACCTTTACCGGGGAGGACGGCTCCCGCTACGCTGTCACGCTGGAGGACGAGAACACCCTTGCCCTGAAGTTCTATCTGGACGGCGAAGAGAGCTACATGAGCCTTGTCAGCACCGTCTATTTTGCGCGGCAAGAGGCCATGGGGTGACCGCCGCCGACCCACACCGGGAGGAATGCACCATGAAACACACCAAAAAGATCACCATCCTCCACTCCAATGATCTGCACGGAGACTTTCTGGCAGAGCAGGTGGACGAAAAACTGGTGGGCGGCGTTTCCATGCTGTCCGGCTACATCGAAAAGGTGAGGGCAGAGGAGCCCAACACCCTCTACGCCATCGCGGGGGATATGTTCCGGGGCTCGGTCATCGATTCGGAGTACAAGGGCCTTTCCACCATCGAGATCATGAACGCCCTTGCCCCGGACATCGTCACCATCGGCAACCACGAGGTGGATTACGGCATCGCCCACCTGCTGTTCATCGAAAAATGCGCCCGGTTCCCCATCATCAACGCTAACCTCTACATCAAAAACACCCCCACCCGGCTGTTCACCCCCTACAAGATCCTGCGGGTGGACGGCATGAACATCCTGTTCATCGGCATCATCACGCAGGATGTCATCAACCAGACCAAATCCGAATCGCTGGTGGGCTCCTTTGTGGACACCGCCGCCGCTGCCGCCGAGGTGGGCAAAATCTGCAACGCCCACAACAGCATCGACATTGATTTCACCGTGCTGCTGACCCATATCGGCTTTGAGGAGGACCGCCATCTGGCCCGCCAGCTGGACCCGGCCTGGGGGGTGGACCTGATCATCGGCGGGCACAGCCACACCTACCTGGAACACGAGGTGGAGGAAAACGGCGTGATCATTGCACAGGCGGGCACCGGCACCGACCAGATCGGGCGCTTTGATATCATTGTGGACACCGACAACAACTGCATCGATTCCTACACATGGCGCACCGTGCCCATCTGCGCCGAGACCTGCCCCCGTAACCCTGCCATGGAGCAGGTGCTGCAGCGCTTCACCAGCCAGGTGGATGAAAAATACAGCCACATCGTAGGGCGCTTCCGCCGGGAGCTCACCCACCCGGAGCGCACCCAGGAGACTGAGCTTGGCAACCTGTTTGCGGACATCTTCACCCGCAGCCTTGGCATTGATGTCATGCTCATCGGCTCCGGCAGCATCCGGGCCGAAAAGCTGGGGCCCATTGTCACCTACGGCGACCTCATCGAGGGCTTCCCCTACGACGACGGCGTGTTCATGTTCAAGGTGACAGGCCAGCAGCTGCGCCAGATGCTCCACTACATGCTGCGGGAGGAGGCCTACACCGGCCACACCGAGTTCTACCAGCTGCCCTCCACCCTGCGGCTGCGCTACGACCGCGCCAAGGGCGATTTTGATTACTTTACCTACTGCGGCAAGGAGGTGGGCAAGGAGATCAGCGACGATGCCCTGTTCACCGTGGGCCTGCAGAACTACCACTTCAAAAACATCGAGAGCTTTTTCAACATCTCCTATGATACCATCTGCAAGCTCCAGAAGCCCCGCAGTGTGGCCACCTCCTGTCAGGATATCCTGATGGAATATTTCCGGGAGCACGAGATGCTGGATGCGGCGGTGGACGGCAGAATGACCATTCTGCCCTCTACCGCGCAGACCGGCTAACCCCCTTTACCGCACAGTAAAAACAACGACCAGCAGATCCCGGCATTCCTGTCCAGGCTTTGCCCAGCGTCCGGGCAGATACTCATGGTAGCCCTTCTCGGTCAGGTAGCGGGCAGTGGCCAGACCCAGACTCTCGCCGAGGATGGAGGTGGAGTACTGAAAGCCAAAGCGACCGCCGCAGTTGTTGCCTGCTGCAAACAGCCTCTTGATCGGCTCAAAGTCCTCGTCGGCATACACGGTCACAGTGCCCATGCCGGGCGCAGACGACGATTCCACTGACTTTAGTAGTGCACCACATTCCCCGCTTTGCGGATACGCTCCAGAACGGGTGCTGCCTCCGGGCTGCGGAAATAGGCAAGGCTGGTCTGCGGCAGCAGGGTTTCCAAGGTATCCCAATCCCCGGACTGCAAGCACTGCCGGACGGTAGACGCACTGATGGCTTTGCCGTTGGCTTCTTTGCGGGGCACTACGATGCAGTCGATGCCCGCTTTGGGAAGCTGCTGGCACATGATCTGGTTATACAGGCCTGTCACCTGGCTGGTAGGCTCTTCGCCCACATAGCGGGCCGTGATGTTCAGAGCTTTGTCAATTTTTGTGAACACCGCCAGATCGAGCCGCGCATGACCGTCAATGACGGCGGCTTCATCCTTCAAAAAATAGCTGGGAAAAGTAGCATTGGAGATGATATAGGGGCCGCTGTCGTGCAGCACGATGTTTGGCAGGTGCTTCACTCCCTCTGCCACCAGCTTTTTGCGCACCGCAAAGGGCACAAGACTGGCATCCTCACTGACCACAAACAGATACAGGGTGTCGCAGGCGGCAGCAGCTTTTTCCACAAGATACTGATGACCGAGTGTAAACGGGTTCGCATTCATAACAAGTGCAGCCGATTTGCCCTCGGTCTTTGTTTTTTCCAAATTGCGCAGATAAGAGCTGAATCCATCCCGGCGGTTTTCCATAAAGACAAGCGTATCTTCGACACGGGCGATCTCATAGAATCCCAGATCCCCGAAAAATTTGGAGCTTTTTACTTTGGTGTAGAGGAACAGGTGCAGATTGCCCCGTGCACACTGAATTTCGATCAGGTGCGTAATGATCTGGTTCAGCAGACCTTCCCCCTGATGGGCGCTGCTGACGGCAAAGCACCGCAAGGTGTTGCCAAAGCAGCTTCCGGTGCCGATGACCTTGTAGTTTTCGTCGAACATAGCGCAGATGTAGTCAAGATTTCCGTCGCGCTGGATGCCCTCCTGTTCCAGAAGCGCATCCACCTGTGCAAGCGTATACCTGTCGGTCGGGTAAACCTGCGAAATGCTGTATTCAGACATGAAGATGTTCCTCCGTTTTGAAGAAATGAAGCAGATAGGTCAAGGCCAGCAGATCCGCACTGCCGCCGGGCGAAAGATTTTCTGCGATAAACCGGTCGTCAAGCGCCACCAAGGCCGCTTCGTCCGGATAGGGTGTTTGCGCCAGCAGCTCTTTCACGCGTGCGACCCAGGCCAACTGCCGCTCCCGGCTGGAACGGGCGATCATGTTGGTATCGGTGCTGTGGACCAGAATTTCCAGCAACGCTGCGCAGCCTGCCCGGTTGATATCGTACCCCAGTTTCAGGCCGTTTTCCAGCACGGGCAGACCATGATGCAGGACAACGGGAAGTCCGGCCTCTACCTGCCCGCGCACCCCGGTGATGCCGTACTGCACATAGAGCTTCTGCCCGGCGGTGGCGGCGTTTTCCGCTGTCACGCCCACAAAGTCCTGCGCCGCCAGCCAGTCATGGCGGACACTTCGGCCAGCACCCGCGCGGGGTCGGCCCAGAGGGCCCGCTCCAGCCGCCCCAGTGCCGCACAGGTGATACCGATGGAGAAAACAGCGCTCTTGTGCGTGTTCACACCGTTGGTGGCATCCAGCATCTCGCCCTCCGCTTCACAGCCCAGCGGGCGAAGCGCTGCAAATGTTTCCGGTGCGGGGCGGTCCATCGTTTCACGCCCGACTTTGGCACAGGCCTCAAAGTCGGGATAAAGCGCTGCTACACTGCTCATAAAGGTAAAGGAGTCCATATCCGTGTGGCTTCCGCTGTTGCGTCGGTCCACAAGGCCGGGTTTGGGCGTGGTGGTCACTTCATAGAGCAATGCGCGGACGGCTTGCTGCGCGACGATGGCCGCATCCCATGTGTCCATCGTATCGGTCAGGATCTCGGTGGTCTTTGCCTACAATTCAGCAACGGTGTGGATGCGCCGACTGCTGCATACTTTGGCAGGGCCGCCGCAGATGAGGCAGCGCCGCCCAGAAAGAGACAGCTCTTCGCGGTCTACTTTTGTGCCATCTGGCCGGAGAACATCCATATCGAACAGCCGCCCCAGCGGAGTGGCATCCTCAATGTCCGTTGTGAATTTTTTGATTGCTATCGGATCTGCGTCCAGAACATAAAACGCTTCACAGCCCGTAGCTTCACAGTGGGCATCCGTGTGCAGGGGCGACAGTTTTGCACGGAAAAACTGCTAGCGGAGCAGCTGCTGTCCGCGTGCAAATCCGCGCCGGATGAGTGGCGAATCCTTGAGTGGCCCTGCAATGTTCATCGTAAAGCAGATGAGCGGTTTGTGATATTGCTCCAAAAGTTCCTGCTGGTGGTGCACCCGGCGTTCGCGGGCATCCAGCATGTCCAAAAGTGAAACTTCAGCAGCCGTAACGGTTCTCCTTTCAGCGGTTCTTCTTCCATATGCAAAGGAAAACAGGCTGTGCAAACCATGCACAAAAAAGTCCCTGATTCGGGCAAATGTGCAAACGGTGTGCAGCTGCTTTCTTATATAGCAAAAGAGCGTCGAATCTTACGATTCAACGCTCTTTTGCTGGTGCACCTCCAGGGACTCGAACCCTGGGCCCACTGATTAAGAGAAATCAACGTGCAACAATCGTCAATTTTTAGAATTGCGTGAATTCGTTATTTTTATCGTTTTATCGTAAATTTACGTTTTGCATCTGCTGCATTCCTTGCACCTGTTACTCTCTCTTGCATCCGTTATCCAGCCGTTCAGGTGTGCAAAAAGTGTGCAAAAATGTGCAGAGCCAAAATCAGCCTCTTAAAACAGGGATCGGATTTTTATGCAAAGCCGGGAAACCGGTCAGGTTCGAGCCCAAAATGGCAGCTGCAATCTAGCCTGTTCAGACCGAGCATCAAATGTACATCCACAACTACGATTCATAGCAGGGATTTGGACAATCGAACAGACATCACCTTAATATAGAAAGAGGTTTTCTTATGAACAAACTGCTTTCCTGCCGCTACAACATGGACACCAACCGGGTGGAAGCCCGGTTCGAGGATGGCACCACCGTTGCCATTGACTGCATCGCCATCGAGGACGAATACGGCAACACCCCGGCACAGCGGGCAGAACTGGACTGGCTGCTGTACAATAAGCCGCTGGAGTATGCTCAGCTTGTGCTGAGAGGGGAGATTGAGCACTACCTGTCACTTGGCTGTGACCATGGAAGAATGGAAGATTGATTGACAAGGTTACATAACAGTTAACACAGCTTGCATTTGCCCCGCAATTTTTCAGAATGGAACGCCCCAAGGGCATCCGGTCTATATCCGGCAGATTTTTCAGAATGAATCTGCCGGGTATTTTTGTTTGTCATAAAGGAAGTCTTGCTTTTTATTGTAAAATTGGATACAATATAAAAAAGATATTTGCACGGAGGACTCTATGGAATATATCGGCATCCAGAAGAAAAACGGCGGTGTGGTGGAAGCCCTGCAGCAGGCCATTTTATCTGGGCAGATCCCGGCGGGCACTGAAATGACCCAGAACGAACTGGCAGAGAGTCTCGGTGTCTCTCGGATGCCGGTGCGGGAGGCCTTGATGATCCTTGAATATCAGGGGCTTATCATCCGCCTGCCCAACAATCGGATAAAAGCGGCAGATTTGACCGAAGAGACACTGCGCCAAATTCTGGCATTGGGGGCTCAGTTGGAACGGCAGGCCATGCGTACGCTGCCGCAGGATGCGATGTTGGCAGGCGGCGAGATGCTGCAGCACCGTACCCTACAGACCGTCCTGCCCTATCCGCTGCATCGCAAGCTGCTGGAGAGCATTCAGGAGACCTACATTGCCTTTGCCGTGAGCGCACGTCCTACGCCGGTGAACGACCGGCTGTCCCGCCTGCTGATGCTGGACCGTCAGGGCTCCCCTGATGTGCTGGATGCATGGAACGCCTATGAAGAAGAACTGCTGCATCTGATTTTAACGATAAGGAGTCAATATGCTGGGACTGAAACCCATTAAGCTGCTGCCTGCCCGCGAGCGGGTAGCTTCCGCTTTGCGGAAAGCCATTATCTCAAAAAGCATCCCGGAGGGCGCAGAGCTCACGCTGGAAAACACCGCACAGGAACTGGGCGTGTCGGTCACGCCGGTGCGAGAGGCCTTTCAGATCCTTGCCCGTGACGGTCTGCTGGAAGTCAAGCAAAACAAGTGCGCCATTGTGTTGGGCGTAACGGAAAAAACGATTCGGGAGCACTACCAGCTGCGCGCTGCCTTGGAAGGGACGGCCTGTATGCTCTGCTGCCAGAACAACGCTGACCTGTCCAAGATCAAAAACTGCGTGGATACTGCTGAGGAGGCTCTTTCTCTTCAGCAGGCCGGAAATTATACGGACTACAACCAGTCCTTCCATTTTGAGATCTGGGAAGCTTCCGGCAATGAAAAAATGCGCAATCTTCTCTCGGAGTTGTGGAACGGCCTGTCCATTGGTGTGGAGATGAGCGAGTTGGACTATGCCCTCAACTCCCAGAGCGAGCATAAAAAGATCTATGCAGCGCTGGAAGCACGGGATGCGCTGGCCGCACGGGCTGAAATGGAAAAGCACATCTACCGCAGTATGGACGATGCGCTGACCTATTATTTATAAGATCAAGGAGGACAAGACTGTGTATACCTGTGCGAACTGTACGGTTCTGGCCTGCGCCAACAACGAGCCGGAAAAGATGCCCAAAAACTGCCCTATGCGGAATGCTTCGGTGATGGAGGCCGCCCGCGCCGGCTACGATCTGCCCGAGAATCACGATTTCTACGTCAACTGCTCGGCCATTGAGGGGCTTGGCTACTGTCAATGGCCCCGCCTGAAGGAGACGGTGGAGTTCTGCAAGCGGATGGGCTACCACAAGCTGGGTCTTGCATTCTGCAAAGGTCTGCGGAAGGAAGCCCGCATCGTGGCCGACCTGCTCCGTGCGCAGGGGTTTGAGGTGGTGTCGGTCATCTGCAAGACCGGTGGCATCTCCAAAGAAGAAGTGGGCATCCTGGAAGAGGTCAAGATCCACCCCGGCGAATTTGAGGCCATGTGCAACCCCATCGCACAGGCAAAGCTTCTGAACGAACAGCACACCGATTTCAACATTGAGGTCGGACTTTGTGTGGGCCACGACTCGATGTTTTATAAGTATTCGGACGCCATGGTCACAACGCTGGTGGCCAAGGATCGCGTTCTGGCGCATAATCCCTGCGGTGCCATTTACTGTGCCGAGGGATATTTCAAAAAGCGGCTGGAATAAAAGAAGGATAAAACGTGCGTTCTCCAAAGCAGATGGAGAACGCACGTTTTTTGCAGAAGGCGGCGGAGGGAGATTTTCTTGTATCCTACTGTTTGTCTGGCGTGCACAAAAATTGGTACATAATCCGTGCAATGCGACAAAACTCGAAAAAAGGGATTGACAATTCTTTGTTTTGGGTGTATTCTCGTGTCGTCAAGTGGATACATTATCACAGATTAGATATAAAAATTAAAAAAATGCTGCCGAGATTCCCGGAATTCTAAGGTTCCAGGCAGATCCTTCCAGAAGGAAAAAGGGCTGCGAGGGCACAGCACGGCGGCAAAGACTCTGCACAATGAGGTGCAGCTGGGGCGTTCCGAAAGTCAGGGCTGTTTTGCTCTGATTAAATGGATACATTATATTTCATTAAAGGAGGATTCCCCGGTATGTCAGCAGCAACCATCACCCTACTCTTTCTTCTCTTCGCGGTCGTCATGTTCGTGTTTGAGAAGATTCCCCTCGGCGTAACGTCCATGATCGTCTGTATCGGTCTGGTCGTCACCGGCGTTCTGGACATCAAGACTGCTTTTGCGGGCTTCATCGACAGCAACGTCATCCTGTTCGTCGCCATGTTCATCGTCGGCGGTGCCCTGTTTGAAACAGGCATGGCCAACAAGATCGGCGGCATTGTTACCCACTTTGCCAGATCCGAGCGCAGCCTCATCGTGGCCATCATGGTCATCGTTGGCCTGATGAGCGGTGTGCTCTCCAACACCGGCACCGCCGCCGTCCTGATCCCCGTGGTCATCGGCATTGCGGCAAAGTCCGGCTATGCCCGCTCCAAGCTGCTGATGCCGCTGGTATTTGCAGCGGCCATGGGCGGCAACCTTTCCCTCATCGGCGCACCGGGCAACCTCATCGCCCAGAGTGCTCTGGGTGAGATCGGGATGTCCTTCGGCTTCTTCGAGTACGCTATCGTGGGCCTGCCCATCCTCGCCGCCGGCATCCTCTTCTATGCCACCCTTGGCATGAAGCTGCTGCCCAACCACCCCGTCTCCGATGATGACTCCTTCGGCGGCGAGCAGGACTTCAGCAATGTTCCCAAGTGGAAACAGGTGCTCTCCCTCGTTATCCTCGTGCTTACCCTGTTGGGCATGATTTTTGAAAAGCAGATCGGCATCAAACTCTGCATCACCGGCTGTATCGGTGCGCTGGCTCTGATCCTCACCGGTGTCATCTCCGAGAAAGACGCCCTGAAGTCCATCGACCTCAAGACCATCTTCCTCTTCGGTGGTACGCTGTCTCTGGCCTCTGCACTGGATAAGACCGGGGCAGGAGCAGAGATTGCAAACATCGTCATTGGTGCTCTGGGCGAGAATCCCTCTCCCTACGTCCTGACTCTGGTGGTCTTCCTGCTCTGCTGCGTCATGACCAACTTCATGTCCAACACCGCAACCACCGCTCTGATGGTTCCCATCTGCCTGAGCATCGCACAGGGCATGGGTGCCGACCCCCGCGCCGTCCTGATGGCTTGTGTCATCGGCGGCTCCTGCGCTTACGCAACACCCATCGGTATGCCTGCCAACACCATGGTGGTTTCCGCCGGCGGGTACACCTTCAAGGATTATGCCAAGGCTGGCCTGCCCCTCATCCTCATCGCAACCGTCGTCAGCATGGTGATTCTTCCCATCGCATTCCCGTTCTTCCCGCAGTAAAGCGGACAGGAACGTTGAATATGAGTGAACCAACGCGCAAAATGTACCAAATCTAAGGAGGCATTGGAATGAACAAACAGGAACAGGTGCAGCAGATGACGACCTATATGGCCAACTTTGTGAGCCATATCGCCAAGGTGCTGCCGGACGACATCATTGCCAAGCTCGATGAGCTGGGCGCACAGGAGGATGCTCCTCTGTCCAAGGTCATCTACGAGACCATGAAGCGGAACCAGAAGCTGGCCAAGGAGCTGAACCGCCCCAGCTGCCAGGATACTGGTGTGCTGCAGTTCTGGGTAAAGTGCGGCGTGGACTTCCCCCTCATCGGTGAGGTGGAGGGTCTGCTGAAGGAGGCTGTGGTCAAGTCCACCTTCGAAGCGCCCCTGCGCCACAACAGTGTTGAGACCTTCGATGAGTTCAACACCGGCCGCAATGTCGGCAAGGGCACTCCCACCGTGTGGTGGGATATCATCCCGAACAGCGACAAGTGCGAGATCTACGCCTACATGGCAGGCGGCGGCTGCACCCTGCCGGGCAAGGCTATGGTTCTGATGCCCGGTGCAGGCTACGAAGGCGTGACCAGGTTCGTCATGGATGTCATGACCAGCTACGGCATCAACGCCTGCCCTCCGCTGCTGGTGGGCGTGGGCGTTGCCACCTCTGTTGAGACCGCTGCTCTGCTGTCCAAGAAGGCTCTGATGCGTCCTCTGGGCAGCCACAACGAGAACGAGCGCGCAGCCTATATGGAGAAGCTGCTGGAAGACGGCATCAACTCCATCGGCCTTGGCCCTCAGGGCATGGGCGGCAAGTACTCCGTCATGGGCGTGCACATTGAGAACACTGCCCGCCATCCTTCTGCCATCGGCGTTGCCGTCAACGTGGGCTGCTGGAGCCATCGCCGCGGCCACATCACGTTTGATAAAGATCTGAACTACACCATTGATACTCATTCGGGGGTGACTTTGTAATGCTGACCATCAAAGACGGAAAGAAAATTCTTACCACTCCGGTCTCCGCAGAAGACCTGAAGGACATCCATATCGGTGATGTCGTTTACCTGAACGGCGACCTGACCACCTGCCGCGATGTGGCGCACCGCCGCCTCGTGGAAGAGGGCCGCCCGCTGCCTGTGGACGTGAAGGACGCAGCCATCTTCCACGCCGGCCCCATCATCCGCCCGCTGGAGAACGACAAGTTCGAGATGGTGTCTGTGGGCCCCACCACCTCCATGCGCATGGAGAAGTTCGAGTATGAGTTCGTGCAGAAGTCCGGTGTCCGCGTCATCGTGGGCAAGGGCGGCATGGGCCCCAACACCGAGCGCGCCTGCAAGGAGTTCGGTGCCATCCACTGTGTTTTCCCTGCCGGTAACGCCGTTGTGGCTGCCACCGAGGTGGAGGAGATCGTCGAGGCCCAGTGGCGTGACCTCGGTATGCCGGAAACTCTGTGGCACTGCCACGTCAACGAGTTCGGCCCCCTGATCGTCTCCATTGACGCCGAAGGCCGCAACCTGTTCGAAGAGAACAAGGTCATCTTCAATGAGCGCAAGGAAAAGGCCATCGAAGAGATCTGCAAGCACGTCGGCTTTATTAAGTAATCCGGATATCCTCTCAGCGGGGGACAGACTTCACTCATTATTTCCTTTCATACGATTCTCCTAAATCGTTTTTCTTACCCTAAGTTTCTTGCTCAGCTTAATTTGCCACGTATTTGTTCTCCGCAATTTGCCCCGGAACCCTTTTCCGCGTAAAGGGTTCCGGGGCGTTATTTGTTCCTGGAAGGAAATGCAGACAAAGAAGATCTTGCCCGTTCTTTTTGTTCTACACACCTTATATAAAGTTCCTTTGGAAAATTGTATTTTTCGACAAAAGTATAACAAATCCCTTGACAAGCGTGGTCTTTCGGTGTATTCTTTTCTTGTTTATTGGATACATTATCAAATATAAACATTTAAGTGCCACTGCTTTGCATCTGCAAGGTGGAAATAATCCACAGGAGGACAACCCAAATGAGCCCATTGGAGATCACACTGGTCATCCTGCTTGTAACGATCATCGCCTTTGTATCCGGTAAAGTCCCGTTCTCGGTCATTTCTACCGGCATCATTCTGGCGCTGATCCTCACCGGCATCAAGACCCCTGCCGAGGCCTTTGGCGGCTTCATCAACACGAACGTGGTCATGTTCGTAGCCATGTTCGTCATCGGTGCAGGGCTGACCAAAACGCCCCTGATTGACAAAGCCCAGAGTCTGGTCATCCGCTACAAGGACAATATGCGGATGCTGATCTTTCTTTCCTGCGTGGCAGGTGCGTTTCTGGGCGCCATCACCAGTGCCACCGCAACTGCCGCTATCATGATCCCGCTGCTGGTAGGCATTGCGAACGACATCGGCGTGAGCCGCAGCAAGCTGCTGTATCCTTCTATGGCCTGTGCTAACATTGCCACCCAGATGACCTTTCTCGGTCAGGGTGCTTCCAACATGGCATGGAACGATGTCATGATGCAGGCCGGCGCACCGACACCGCTGCACATCTGGGATTTCACCATTGCGCGCATCCCGATGCTGACCATTGCCATCCTGTACATGACCTTTGTTGGCTATAAGCTGATGCCGGATATTCCCAACGAGCAGTTTTCAGATGCAGCACATACGGCTTCTGAGAGCGAAAAACTCAGCCCCTTCAAGCGCAAACTGGCTGTCCTGATCGTTCTGGTCTCCATTGCAATGATGCTGCTGGAAAATGTCATTGGTGTCAAGATGTATCTCACTTCCTACATCGGCGCTGCCGCTCTGGTGCTGACGGGTGTGCTGACCGAGAAGGAAGCTCTCAACTCCATCCACCAGCCGACCATTTTCCTGTTTGCCGGTGTGCTGGCTCTGTCGGACGCCATCCAGACCACCGGTGCAGGCGATGTGGTGGCAGACTGGATGATCCGCCTGCTGGGCGATACCACCAATCCGTACATCATTATGCTGGTGTTCTTCCTTGTTCCCTTCATTCTGACACAGGTCATGTCCAATCTGGCTACCCTGACCATCTTCATCCCACTGGTCACTTCCGCCTGTATCCGCATGGGCGTAGACCCCCGTGCTGCCGTGGTCGGCGTGATCACAGCCAGCTGTGTGTCCATCATGACCCCCATGGCAGCTCCCTGCCAGATCATGATCATCGAGCCGGGCGGATACACCTTGAAGGATTATCTCAAGTGTGGTACCCCGCTGGCGCTCATCCTCATTGTCGTGTCCGTATTTTTCCTGCCGACACTTTATCCTTTTGCCTGATTCTATTTTCCCACCGCAGTAGTATCCGCAAACTGCACATCATAAATATGCCGTTCTGATCGGCGCTATTTTTGAAAACCGCAATAAAAGCAGCAGAAATTTTTGAGCATCTCATAATTCTGTCAAGAGGGCTGGCACCGTCCGGCCCTCTCTCTTTTTGCCAAAGTTTCCCTTGTGTTTTCTTGCAAGCTGCCGAAATCAGCGTGTTCTCAAAAGTTCGCGTTTGCGCAGTGGAGCGGAGCAATGAAAGCCCCAGTGGGGCTTTTAAGCGACAGAACGGTCTTGCGCAGCAAGATGGAGGGGCCTCGCCCCGACAAGTTCACGTTGACACGGCTCGATTTTTATGGTAATCTATCCCAACAATTTAATATAACATATTTATTTAGAGTTCCAGTTCGGCTCCCGAAGGAGCCGGAGCAAGTTTTTAACGTTCTATCGCTACATAACGAACCCGAACCAAGGCCATCCCGGAAGGGATGGTCAGGTTCAGGTTGTTGTGTGGCGATTTTTTATTGCCAAATCCAGCACCGCACCTTGAAAACCGAAAGACCGTCTGCATGGGATACCCGGCGACGACCCCGCAAGGGAGAGCCGGAAAACGCCGCCGAGAGGGGGCAGGAAAACCATGTGGGGAGAACGGCTAAACGTTGATTCCTCAGTTACCAGAAAACAATGTGGTCAAATTGACCACATTGTTTTTCTGTAACGCCAGTGAAAGGAGGGGTATCTCCATGTATATGACAAACGAAGAATGGGAGCAGAACAATCAGGATTATTTGAAAGAATCGTATATTGGGAAGCGGAAGGTACAGGAGCTGTGAACCTACGACATCGAGAAGTTCTATGCTACCCTTGCCAAGACTCCCTGCGGGCAGTACGTCCACGGCGTAAAGCAGCCCCTGACCGAAAAGCAGAAGAAGCGGTTGCTGTCCAGCACCTCTATTCACGAAGTCCACACCCTGCTGAAGACCGCCTTTTCCTATGCGGTGGAATGGGACTTGATCCACAAGATTCCCCTGCCCCGTGATGCCCCCAAGGTCAATATCGAGGAACGCACCATCTGGGACGAGAAAACCATGCTGGCAGCCTAGCCTTGCAGACCATCGAGAGCCCCGCCCTGCAATGGTGACTTCAAGTCTGTTCAGGGCAACACAGGTCATGCGACAGCGTCTGTCCTGATGGACACCTACGCCCACACGCAGGACAAGCCCCGGTTGGAGCTGACCG
>ENA-OYWK01000924-OYWK01000924.1-human-gut-metagenome-genome-assembly--contig:-NODE-924-length-15024-cov-8.307569_pt1 | contig 15024 bp, 6 predicted proteins | sample MGYA00244808_ERZ653392 | MGnify/ENA primary metagenome ERZ653392 (study PRJEB26926, sample SAMN06165125) | human gut metagenome | biome: ENVO:00009003; feature: ENVO:2100002; material: ENVO:00002003...
AATTACAGTAGCGTAAATGTATTTTATTTTGTCGTGTAAATTTAGTTGGTGTAATTTAGATATCATTCTTGTACATCTCCTTCTTTAAATTGATGGGGGTGGAAGATAGACGGACCCCGGACGCGTTGTTAAAGCGAATAGAAGCAACAAAGACACGTTTGCACTGCGTGTCGCTCGCAGCGGTACTAAGCTGCCAGTTGGAACTGCCAGCTAAGGACCGGCGGCTCCCCAGCGTCTTCTTATGCTTCTATCAGCTTTAGCATCGCTGGCTGTCTTTCACCCATTGGTATATTTTGTTTTATTTATTAAGTAGATTTTATAGCATAGTAAATATATTTGTCAATATATTATATTTGGATAGCTTTAAAATATATTTCAGTGGATTAGGAATGAAATAGAGATGGGGGATTTTTGCGTAAAAAAACAGCCGGACAATAGATTTACGAAAAGGGGATGTCCCCTGTTACTGGACAAGCCAGTAAAGCGGGGACTGGGGATTGAGGCTCTATTGTCAGACTGTTGTGGTTATTGTCACCTATTTATTATCTGATTATGATTTAACTATTTGCTGTCTGTTTATGGTGGACGATAGATATTTATTATTTATCGTCTATTTCTTCTAGTTCCAGTTCTTCAGACTCATTGTATTCTTCGGGGAGATCTTTTGTGGTTGATGACTGATATGGGACGGCATCATCAGATACTTCTTCATCTATATCTTCTTCTAAGTCATCATATAAGATATCTTCTTCATCATCTTCAAGTTCCATATCGTCTAAGTCTTCCTCGTCTATATCTTCGTCTTCGTAGCCGTCCATTGCTCCTACGAAGGCTTTTTTGCTCTTTGAAAGCTTAATGCTTAAGGCTATAACTACAACTATTAATGCTATTATTACAACAGCAAGGACTGCTAATATAACGAATATATAACTGCTGACTGTATTAAATGCCTTATCACTGTCAGCTGTCTTTGTGTTGGTGTTGATTACCTGTTCATCTGCCATATTGTAACCGGCGTAGCCTTGTATTGTGCCATCATTGACATTGTATCTGAACCAGCCTGTTTCTCCTGTAGAGCTTACGCCGTAGAATAATGCGTAGTTGCCTGTTCTGTCAAGAAGGGCATCGACTTCTTTGCCATTGATTACTGTTCTTCCAACATCATAGCCTTCTGGAAGTTCCATAGAAGCTTCATCTATGGCAAGTATGCAGTATGTAAATTGTGGCTGGCTTACTTCTACGAATTGTGAAAATGTCTTTCTCACCGAATCGTATACATAATAACCGCTCTCACCTTTGCCATCTGTACTTTCAAGATAGACAATTGTTACTCCTGTATCAATTCCAACACCTGCTGATACCTTTGTTCCATTATAATCATACTCTGTTGGAGTATAGCCATCTGGAAGTGGGTGTTCATCATTAGCAGATACAATCTTATATTCAGCATTATCTACTGTAATATTCGGCTCTTGTATTGCTTCACTGTTAGGATCCTGCACATCAGGAATATCATTATTATTGTCTGTTGATCCATTAGATGAGTCCGAACCTGTTGCCTGATTATTTTCATTAGAAGCTGAATTAGTTTCCTTGGTTGTCTTTATTGTATAAGTTCTTTTACTGCCATTTTCTGCTGTTACAGTAATTGTTGTTGTGTTAAATCCTGGATCCATTCTCTTGCCAGATACGCTTACAGTTGCCTTTGAATCATTAGGAACTGCACTTACTGTAAGGCTTGCACAGTCAGCACCAACAGATGTTGTATAAGTAGTTACATCTGGTGAAAATGCTGGAGATAACACACCAGGACTTATCTGTAATGAACTTAATGTATTATCTGATGAATATGAAGCTGGTGCAGAAGCTGTAACTGAACCTGACGATTTGGATATACTGCACGCCTGCATATCTATATCAATAACCTTGGAATCACCTATAACATTAAGGCTTGAAGTACCAGCTCCGATAATCTTAAATGTTATTGTCTTTGACTGGCTGCTTGCTGTACTTTCGTCCATAAAGCTGACCATCGCAGTTCCCGAATTACTTGAGCTTCCGCTTAATGCTAATATTGATGGGTCATAGGATACATATATTGTAGCTCCGCCTATTCCGCTCGATGCACTGATTGACACATCTATGGATACTGTATCGCCTACCGTACCACTTGCTGAACCAATTGATACTCTTGCTGTTCCTGCCGCTAATATATCTGTCTTATTCACAAAAGCCATTACAGCACACATACATATAATAAGCAGTGCTGAAATTATCTTTTTAACCTTATTCATATATGTCCTCTCTTCTTGCAGTCACTACTGCTGGATATATCCTATATTTAATATGTGTCTTTTAATAGCAACGAAATCATACAAATCTATAACTCCGTCCCTGTTAATATCCGCAGCCTCTTTATAACTGCCCTGTGGCTGTCCAATTCCAAGAACTGCTCTCTTAATAGCAACGAAATCATATAAATCTATAACTCCGTCACCATTAACATCTCCATATATAACTATAGAATATTCATCATATACACTTCCGTCTGCCTTGTATACAACTAACTTATCACCAGTAACTACTGTGTCGCCTCTCTCACTTCCGTCATTCTTTAATATTTTTCCATAACAGCCATTGCTGTATGCTACATTATCAAGAACACTTGATGCCTGACTTCCGACACCTATCTTAGTCATTATCTTCTTTGATGAATCGACATTATAATCTGTCTTAAAACCATCTGTATTACCACCAGATTGTGCAGACTTTCTTGTTATATTGATTACATATGTCTTTATGTCACCATTTTCAGCCGTTACAGTAATATTGATTACATTATTGCCAACGCTTAAGCTGTGGCTTCCACGTCCGCTTACTGTTGCATTGCCATCTATAAGGCCTGCCGATACATTAACACTTGTAACATCATTTTCTACAATAAGACTGTAATCAGTATTATCAGATGAAAATGTAGGAGTTAATGTATAACCATCTACTGATAATGAACTAAGCCTGTTATTCGCACTCTGGTTGCCATCTGGTATTATACATCTTGACGATGGCATATTATCATATACCGGAATGTTAAACTTAAATGTTGTATTATTAAGCGTGTATGAACTATATGCCTTCTTAGCCCTTGTCGCTTCTGACCTTGGTGCAAGCACATTAGTCATATACTGGTGTGAGAAGTTCTTAACATCAAACTTCTCATAATATATAGTATCCTGACCCTTGTTAATGTACCATTTTCCAAGATTGACAGCACCACCTACAACAGCCCTGTAACGCGAATTCCAAGGCCTCATATTAGAGCTGTCGGTCTGTCTGGCATATTTCAAACCATTCTGGACTGCTGACAGACCGCCGCTTGCATAAGCGTTCTGGCTGTAATAATTATAATAGCCCTCGTATCCGCTTACATTTCCAGATATCTGGTTGCCTCGTCCGTCTGCACCCTGTTCCTGAATAATTCTTGTTGCAAGGTGATATGGGCTTACCTTGGATACTTCACCTGCATACATAAGCAGTGAAGCATAGTCATAGCCGTCAAGATTGTGGCTTGAATTCTCCATAAATGTTCCGCTTATAATATTGCGCACACCGTCTATATTATGTACTGATGAGTCATAAGAAAGACTTTCAAACATAAATATGTATGTATCATCAAGAAAGTTTCTTGGGTCAAGTGCATATTTCACAAGTCCCTCAGATGCCTGAACCCAGCCACCACTGTCAAGCTCTGTATACTCACCTGTATTCCAGTCATAACAGCCATCAGCCGTAGACTTCCACGAAGCATCTGCCGAACTGTATATAAGGCTTCGTCCTAATACATTCTGGGCATTAACCATAGTATCCCAGTCCCTTCCATTATGGTCTGCTACAAATACCCATAATGGATATGCACTGTGAAGCTGCCTTAAGCTTTCCCTGTAGGAAGCCGGGAAATTCTGTGCCTCAAGATAATCTTCAAAATTATTATCTGGTGTATAATCTGACTTTGCTTCCCTAGTAGTATACTCTGATGTTATATATCCTCTTGTGTATTCACCGTTGAGATAAAAACCTATGCTGTACCACTTATATGTCGCACTCGTATTCACTTCTTCGTATATATCGAACTTAAATCCACCATCTACTTTAGTAATTACACTTCCATTAACAGGTGCTGTCCTTATTCTAAGGCTTGTTACATCATAATTAACATAACCTGTAGCAATAATTGTATCATCTGCTTTAGCGGTAAATGTATACGAAAATCCTGTCACCATACATACAAGAATGACTGCCATAATTACTATGGCTACTGCTTTTTTTATAATCTCTCTGTAGCTTACGTTCATCTAATCACCTTGTTCCTTATTAAATCTGCAATTTAGTTGTTCTTTCCAAACTCAGATAACTTAAGTCCCTCATTACGTTCAAGCACCATATTAACTGACCAGCTGTTAGCAAATACCAATAACGGATTGCCCTTAAGGTCTTTAATCTTCTTCATATCAGAAGTACCGACAATTCTGTTCACATCAACTTCTTCTGGATTTTCAATCCATCTGATATGTTCATATGGAAGCGGCTCTAACTTTATATCTACATTGTACTCATTCTTAAGTCTGTATTCAAGAACTTCAAACTGAAGTACACCGACAACACCGACAATAATTTCTTCCATTCCAGTGTTATATTCCTGAAATATCTGAATAGCACCTTCCTGTGCAATCTGGCTTATTCCCTTAATGAACTGCTTACGCTTCATTGTATCAATCTGCCTTACTCTTGCAAAATGTTCCGGTGCGAATGTAGGAATTCCATCAAACTGGAACTTCTTATTAGAAGTACATATAGTATCACCTATTGAGAATATACCCGGATCGAATACACCTATTATATCTCCTGCATAAGCTTCTTCTACAATGTGTCTTTCCTGTGCCATCATCTGCTGTGGCTGTGAAAGCCTTATCTTCTTGCCACCCTGAACGTGGTTAGCTTCCATACCGGCAGTGAACTTTCCTGAACATATACGCATAAATGCAATTCTATCTCTATGTGCCTTATTCATATTAGCCTGTATCTTAAATACAAAAGCAGAGAAATCTTCCTTAAATGGGTCTATAAGACCTACTGACGAATTACGTGGAAGTGGTGATGTAGTCATATCAAGGAAATGCTGTAAAAATGTCTCTACACCAAAGTTAGTAAGTGCTGAACCAAAGAATACAGGTGTTAAATCTCCTGCCTGAACCTTGGCAAGATCAAATTCTGCACTTGCACCATCTAAGAGTTCCACATCTTCTTCAAGCTTAGCCCAGTAATCATCACCAATCTCTGCCTTAAGCTCATCATCATCTATTGATATATTCTTAGTATCTACTTCCTTCTGTCCATTCATTGCCGCCTTAAAGAGTGATACCTCTTTCTGCTTTCTGTCATATACACCCTTAAATGCCTTACCACAGCCTATAGGCCAGTTGATAGGACAAGTAGCAATTCCAAGTACATTTTCTATCTCATCAAGAAGCTCGAATGGGTCGTTGGCTTCTCTATCCATTTTATTAATAAATGTAAAGATCGGAATATGTCTCATAACACATACTTTAAAAAGCTTAATAGTCTGTTTCTCAACACCCTTTGAAGCATCTATAACCATTACGGCTGAGTCAGCAGCCATAAGAGTTCTATAAGTATCCTCTGAGAAATCTTCGTGTCCAGGTGTATCAAGAATATTAATGCAATATCCATCATAATTAAACTGAAGTACTGAAGATGTTACAGAGATACCTCTTTCCTTCTCAATCTCCATCCAGTCTGATACTGCGTGTTTCGCTGTCTTCTTACCCTTTACAGAACCAGCAAGATTAATAGCACCACCATATAACAAGAACTTCTCAGTAAGTGTTGTCTTACCAGCATCCGGGTGGGATATGATTGCAAATGTCCTTCTTTTCTTAATTTCACTTGTAATATCTGACATAATTTCTCCATTTCTTAAATCATTTTACACTTTAACTAATCTAGTATATAGTATCCATCAATTTAATTCAACTACTTAGTGCCGGACTATTTTATAAACTACTCAGTTTATTCTATTACCTATTCCAGATAATTACTCTACAGTTAAGCTTCTTCCCAGTGCAAAGGAATATATTACTTTTTCTTTAACCTTTAAGCCTGTTATCTGTGACAGTGCCATAGCATAGTAATCAAGCTGGATAGAATATCTTCTTCTAAGCTCGTCCTCTCCTGCCCTGCCTCTTAACACCCGGTCAGTCTTATAATCAACTATAACAAGCTGTCCGTCCTCAATAAAATACAGGTCAATGACCCCCTGTACAAGCTGTCTGTCATATTCAAATACAAATGGCTGTTCCCTTTTCACCCCGCCGTAAGCATATGCACGCTTAATTCTTTCACCTATTGATGAACCTGCAAATGTATCTATATCCTTAAGCTTTATGCATTCAGCTTGTTTTAATGACAGCTTTTCTTCTCTTACCATTCTGTCAATTTCATTCTTTATATCCTCAGTGCTTCCAGCTTTTGAATAATTCAGACATTCCATAACCCTGTGGTATGCCGTTCCACGTTCATTACTTACAAGCTCTTTTTCTTCACTGCTTATAAACTTAGGAACTGTTGGAATATATTCGTCTGCAGCTTCAGGTTCTGTCCCGCCGTCTGCTTCTTTAACACCGCCAGCAGCTTCTTTAATTCTTTCTGCCTCCATAATGCCCACAGCCTTTTTGATACTGTCTGCCGCAAAAGCATTTTGCTCGTAATCTGCTTCATTCTGCATTTTCTTTAACTCACTGACAGTTACTTTTACTTTTCTGTCTGCATCAGGGTCTTTAATATATGGCGGAAGCTCCTTTAAAGGCGAAGTTCCATAGGCTGTTTTTTCGCCTACCTGACTTTCATCTGCCGCTTGGATTCCGGTCTGGTCAATGTCCGATTTGTTCAATAAAGAATTAATTTCTTCCACACCAATAAGCTTTATATTGAATTCTCCTTTATTGTATTCCTTTCCAGTAAGTACAACTGGAATTACCATATCTGCGAACTTGTCTATCTTCTCGCAGTCAGCATAAGAATATATTCCAGACATTCTAATCTCATCAGCAATTGAATTCCAGCCTGTCATTGCCTTGTCTGTGTCAGTGACATTTCCCATCATAATAAGCTTTTCCCTTGCTCGTGTCATTGCAACATACAGAACTCTTTCTTCCTCGGATATTCCATCTCTTACAATCTTTCTTGCAATCGCCCCTTTTATAATAGTAGATGTCTTGGTCTTGCGGTCAAGATTAACATAATCAGCACCTATGCCCAGCTCTTTATCAATAACAATCCTGCTTCTTGCATCCATTTTATTAATCTGCTTGTTAAGTCCGGCTACAATTACAACCGGAAACTCAAGACCTTTGCTCTTATGTATGCTCATTACCCTTACAGAGTCGCCGTTATCCCCCATACCCTGTGAGTCGGTTATATCTATGTCGTATTTCTGCAATCTTTCTATATATCTTAAAAAATTAAAAAGTCCGCTGTAGCTTGTTCCCTCAAATGAAGATGCCCTGTCCAGAAGCACATCTATATTAGATTGTCTTTTAGCTCCTGCCGGCATAGTTCCTGCGTAATCATAATAACCTGTGTTGTATACAATCTCCCACAGCAAATCATAGATAGTCATTATTCTGGATTTATCTCTTAAGACATTAAGCTTATCAATAAATGCACTGCATTTCTTATAATCGCAATCCTCGTCCTCATTCTCTGCTATGCTCTTCATCTGCCTGATAAGAAACTTCTGTGAATATTTCTTTCCTGATATTCTTATCTTGCATAATTCATCTTCCGTAAAACCTCCAAAGTATGACAAAAGCACAGAAGCCATAGGTATATCCTGCAATGGATTGTCTATGCAGGTAAGCAGGCTTATAAGGACCTTTATCTCCCTTAATTTAAAATACTGCTGTGCAGTATCTGCCATAGCCGGCACTCCGCAGTCAAGCAGTTCATTGACAAGCACATCTGCCCAGCCTGTAAGCGTTCTTGTGAGAATAACAATATCACCATATTTTATTCTCCTGTAATCTTCAAGGTCAGCATCATACACGTAATAAGCATTATCTTCTGACATAAGTTCTCTTATTCTTAATGCGGCATATCTTGCCTCTGCCCTTATTCCATCGCCGTCCTCATCACCCGACATATCAACAAGCACAATATCTGTGCTTTTCTCACTGTCCTGCCCGAAGTTTCTTTTATCCTCACACGCTGGATAATCTAACCCACAGTTAAGCTGCTGCCTATCATCATACTGTATGCCGCAGAAATTCTTATTCATAACACGGAAGAACACATCATTGGTACTATCAAGAACATTACTTCTGCTTCGGAAATTCTTCTGTAATTCTATCTTACAAGAACTTATATTCTGCTCACCACCGCCAAATGATGTATCTTCGCAGTCATTATATTGTGCTTTATCTTTGCAGTTATCATTCTGCGATGAATAATTATCATACTTGCTCATAAATAACTCAGGACACGCAAGTCTGAACTTATATATACTCTGCTTAACATCTCCAACCATATATACATTATTGAAATAATCGGACATTCTCTGCCTTGATACAGCAGTAAGTATTTCTTCCTGTAACTGGTTGGAATCCTGATACTCGTCTATTAATATCTCATCAAAGCTCTCTGCAAGTTCATCTGCTGTCCTGGTATACTCAATAATACCAGCATTATTCTTTACAAGAATATCAAGTGCAAGATGTTCCATATCATTAAAATCTATTATTCCACGGTCTTTTTTCTGTTCTGACATTCTTTGTGCAAAATCATTAGCAAGCTTTACCATCATAGCAATCATTGGTGCATTAGCTTTCACATCTTCCATTAATGTATCAATATCTGCTGTGAACACACCACTGATAAGAGAATTAATATATTTCTTGAAATTATTTCTTTCATTCTTGACATATTCTTTTAAATCTTCCCTCGCATCAGGCATTTTCTTATTGCTTAATCTGTCAAATACCGTCTTTCTTATTCTTACCGAAAGGTCATCAAAGTCTGGTGCTTCAAGTATTCTTTTGATATTCATATAATCTGAATTGATTGCATCAAGATATGACACCGGACCGTCTACGTGCTGGCAAAGTTCAATCATATATTCATATTTGCGGCAGTAATCACTCAGCGAATTGATAATGCTTTCATACAGGTCAGCTATCGCCCTGTTGTTAGAATTATCTGGTGCTTCATACATATCAAGCGTTTCCTTATACCATTCAGAAGGACATGGATTGCTTCGTGCAAGATTATATATTTTCTTAATAAGTTCTTCTATATTCTGGTCATTACGTCCTGTTCCATAAGCCTCTACAAGATTAATAAAATCCTCATCTGCCTCTGTATAATAGTCCTCAAGAAGCTCCTGCATTACATCATTCTCAAGAAGTGTAATCTCTCCATTATCTGCCGCCCTGAAACCGGGGTCTAATTCAATCTCTGAAAAATGATTTTTTATTATCCACAGACAGAAACTATCTATTGTTGTTATATGTGCATTGTTAATAAGTGCAATCTGCTTTAAAAGATTGGTATCTGCCTCATTATTGTCAAGCATATCATCAAGCCTGTTTCTTATTCTTGCTTTCATCTCTGCCGCGGCGGCCTTGGTAAATGTAACAACAACAAGTCTGTCTATATCTGTGCTGTTCTCACCTGTAATCATATTGATAATTCGTTCAACAAGAACCGCTGTCTTTCCTGAACCTGCGGCGGCTGACACAAGTATATTCCTGTTCTTAGTATCTATTGCCTTAAGCTGTTCATCAGTCCATTTCTTTGCCATCATTACACCTCTGAATTACTGTCAGTTTCTTTGTTATATTCTTCACTATCGTTATACTTTTCTGTACTGTTATGCTCTTTACTACTGCTGTACGCTTCACCGCTGTTATTCTCATCTATTAATTTCCATATATCTTCTTTGCTTAAATTGGAAAGTCTTCGATAACTTGTACCCGGCATATCTGTGCTAAATCCACACACACTGTTATACTGACAATAAGTACAACTGTTCTCATTACCCTTAATATACGGATTGATATTAATGCTTCCATTAAGTATCTTTCCTGCGTTATTGACATTTTCTTTATCAACATATTCACCAAGCTTATCGAACTCATCAGTTGTCATAACCCTGCTGTATCGCATATCAAGTTCACCAGATTTATTATAACTGACAGGAATATTAACAGATGAACCCTCTGTTGAATCCATCATACTTATAATATTCTTATTAGAATTAACAACGCCTTTCATTCTTAATTCTTTTCTTATAAGTGCCTCGACCTCGTCATCATCTTTCTTCGCCTCAACTATCGGATCCTGAATATTATAATATAAAAGCCCTGCTGGAATTATATTCTTGTCACCATATTTCTTCTTTTCATATATCATTGCTTCCCTCATATATGTAAGGAGCTGGATTTTCAAGCCATAATATGTCTTTAAAAGATTAAAATCTGACTGTCCTGTCTTGTAATCCACGACTTTGACATATAAATTTTCGTCATCCTCGCACACATCTATACGGTCTATCTTGCCCTTCATATAAAATAGTACATCGTGCGGAAGTTCTTCTATCTGTGTAAGAAATCCCTTCTCAAATGCATCTGGCCTGAATATTCCGTCAGCAAGCTGCTTTCCAATTGCCCACAGTGTCCTGTCAGCGTAATTCTTCATTCTCTGTATAAGATACTCATTACGGCTTGAGTCCTTAAGTATCGTATTGCCATAATTCTCAGCTATTGCATTGATACTCTCTGATACCATCTGGCTTCTTTCCTCATCACTTAAAAGCACGAAGGATTTATTGTTCTGCTTTATATTTTTTGACACATCTTCAATTACAGCGTGAAGAATTGTACCAAAGTCATTAACCGCAAACTGATATTCTTCCCTCTCTTTAAGCCCAAGTCCATACTGGCAGAAATATGCGAACTGGCACGAAGCGAACTGTTCAAATGATGTTACGCTTCCTGTAAGCTCCCTTCCATATAATTCAAGTGCAATTCCCTCTGCAAGCACTTTATTAAGATTACCCTCGCTCCATACAATGTCTGCTTTTGGAATTCGTATATATGCGTGTTCTGCAAATGTATCCTCTCTTGCGTACTCTTTAACAAGCGGAAACATTTTCTTAATCATTCTTATTATGTAAGAAGGAAGAACCGCTTTCATATCCATGCCATTGCGTGCATAAGTTATATAAAGCTTTTCTGATGTCTTTGTCATAATAAGGTATAAATAAAATCTCTGAATAAACGCTTTTTCCCTGACTGACATTGATAATGATACGTCCATACCCTTAAGCCTGTCCCTGTCTGTTTCTGAAAGAACGCTTCTGTTGTCGCTTTTTTTGGGAACATACCCATCATTAACGCCAGCAAAGAACATTACCTTTATATTATCAAGTCTTGTTCTCTCAATATCACCTATTACAACGCAGTCGTTAGCCGGAGGTATAAGTCCTATCTTAATCTCCTCCAATCCAGATGCTATAATATGATTGTATTCTTTTAATGTAACCTTCTCACTGCCTAACAATTCAACTATCTTATCTAATAGTTCTATTATCTTCTTATATATCTGTCCATATTCTTCACTATCCACATCTATAGATGACAGCTTTCTTTCACAATCAAGTCCGGCTATGAATTCATATAAAGCCCTGGTAATGGCAGCTACATTTCCATCTGCCTCCTTAATATCTTTGTGAAGAACATCTATTGGAGTAATGACTTCGCGTCTTAATCTGTTAAGAAGTCCAAGGTCTGTATCTTCCCTTCCTGTCCTGAACTTTCTTATCCATTCATTGTTCCACTGCTTCCTGCCCTTTATGCCAACCGCAAGACAATAATTATCAAGAATATCTATCTCATCTCTTGTAAGTTGTGTAAATCCTGTTCTTAGATATCTGAACATACTGTCATAGGCATAATTCTTCTCGATAATATCAAGTACTGCGGTAATCATTTCCACTAAGCAGTTATCTGTTATATGACGTTTCTGGTCTAAGAAAAATGGTATTTCATTCTGGGAAAATATATTAGCGGCAAGCTTTCCATACACACCAATATCACCTGTAACAACCGCTATATCACTGTATCTGTAGCCTGACAGACGTGTAAGCTCAAGTATCTTTCCTGTTATATACTGCAATTCGTCCTTCGGCGTTGTCCCTGCATACAAAGCTATATCATTTACTTGACCATTATAATGCCTGCTTCCAGCCCTGAATATATTCTTTTCAAGAAATGCAAGCTCCTTTGACGACTTAAAACGTGATATATTATCATCATCAATCATCACAGCATTTTCTATATTAATATGCTGTTCATCACATATCTTATACAAATGTGCCACTGTATCCTTAGTCATATAGAAAAGGTTCTCAATGCCCTCATTGACATTAACCTTCTCACTTGTATCTATAGTCAGTGCCACCTTAATATCCGTGCATATATCAAGAAGCAGACCAATAAGCCTGTACTGTACAGGCGTAAAGCCAGTAAAACCATCAAGTGCTATCACACTGTCTTTAAGCTTTTCTGACTCCTGCACTTTCCTGCACAGAAGATCAAGTATCTCCTCTGATGTAATGTAATTATCTTTTATAAAATTCCTAAATCCACTATAAACAACATTAATGTCACTTAATTTCATTCCAAGCAGACTGTTATTATCAACAGTTTTATTAATTTCATCTATCTTATCAACAGTTATATCATACTGTAACATCTCTGATATGACTGATTTCATCTCAGCCACAAATCCGGTATTGGATATATTACCACTAAAGAATCGAAGTTCTTTCTTGTGCTGTTCTAATATTCTTCTTACTATAAGATTCTTTCCTGTATCATCAAGAACCTGATAGTCAGAAGCCCCGACCTCCTCAAATACTCTATAAGCAAGCCTTTCAAAGCTTATGACATCTATATTAAGAATTCCCTTTCGTGGGTGAAGCTCAACTACACGCTTCTGTGTTGCCATAGTGTACTGTTCTGGCACGATAATTATATAATCTGTGTCTGGATTGTTAATCGACTCCTCTATTATTGAACTATATAAATATGTTGACTTGCCAGCACCCGATCCTCCAAGTATAAGTTGTAATGACATAATAATCCTCATTTCCGTGCACATTTTTATTCAATGAAACTCATTTAAGTATACCATATATAAGTTCTATTTATATATGAATGCTCATATATTTTATCAAAATAAATGTGTGTTATATGAGGGGGATATATGAGCGGTTCAACCAGGATTGTGGTAATTCCACTTAAGAAACTGATAGTTATGGTATGCGTAATTGCTGCTCTTATTATATTAGCGGCAATATTTATATTTGGCGGAAGCAGTTCAGATGCTGCCAAAAGTACAGGTGTTAATATAAGCACCAGCACTGACACAGTAAAAAAGAATACATCTTGTCCTACATATTCACCAGGTGTATACACTTCCTCAATACTTCTTAATGGTACTCCTATAGATATTCAGGTTACAGTTGACTCCGACAATATCAACAATATCGAAATGGTTAATCTTTCAGAGTCCGTGCAGACTATGTATCCTATGCTTAATTCTTCATTTGATGAGATAAAGACCGCCGTTATCAACAACGGCTCAACAGATAATATCACCTACAATGCAGGTAGTAAATATACAGCAACTATGCTGTTATCAGCTATAGACAGTGCACTTGCCAAGGCAAGGAACTAACTGTGTAAAGCATTTAAGTCTTGCAGATAAAACTTTCTACATCAGACACAGCTGTCTGTAACACACTTTCTATACAGACGTATGCAAAAACTTCGGGTAATCTATATCCAGTTTGTTCATAGATTACCCGAAGTTCTATTTTAATTATTAGTTCTCAAAATAACTTATCCCGTCATCATTACTCACATTAATAAAGCCTGCATAGCCTCTTTCTTCAAGCTTTCCTAAGAACTTGCCCATCTTCTTTGGCTTAACATAAAGTGAACATATCTTACCTTCTGCCCTGTACTTTTCTGCAAGCTTATACGCTGCTGTAAGCTCACCATCATCGTACATTACCGCTATCTTATTACCCTTATTAGGAAGGTCAATTCCGTGTTCCATAAGTATAGAGAATATTCTCTCAAATCCGATAGAAAATCCTACTGCACTTACCTGCTGTCCTAAGAACTTGCCAATAAGGTTATCATATCTTCCCCCACCAGCAATTGCGCCCTTAAAATCAATGCTTTCAACCTCAAATACAGTTCCTGTGTAGTATCCCTGTCCTCTTACTAATGAAAGGTCGAATACAACATTGAACTCACCATTACAAAGCTCATTAACTGACTTCATAATATATTCGAGGCTTTCTGCTGGTGCTTTATCTACAAGAATATCTTTAACTGACTCTAAAGAAATCTCCTGTGGATTACTTACATTTGCAAGAAATCCTGTAAACTTGGCTATAGCTGCTTCTGCGAATTCCTTCTCCTCAAGTTCCTTCTTAACGCCCTCAAGACCAACTTTATCCATCTTATCAAATGTTATACATACACTGTCAAGCTGGCTTTCTTCAAATCCACAGTCCATAAGAAATGCTCTTAAAAGTCGTCTGTCATTAACTTTAACCTTAAAGTTCTTCATTCCTATAGCTTTAAGTGCCTTAGTTGTTATAAGTATAAGCTCAACCTCTGAATCTCTTGAGTCAGAACCTATAATATCTATATCACACTGTACGAATTCTCTTAATCTGCCCTTCTGTGGACGTTCTGCCCTGTACACTCTGTCCATCTGTATACACTTCATTGGAAGTGTAAGCTTATCCTTATTATTAGCAAAATATCTGCTTAAAGGAAGTGTAAGGTCATATCTTAAGCCCATATCTGCAAGAACATTTTCATTCCTGTCTCTTATACACATCTCCGAGCCCACGAGACGTAGAGGAATCTC
>ENA-OYWK01000939-OYWK01000939.1-human-gut-metagenome-genome-assembly--contig:-NODE-939-length-14875-cov-6.518556_pt1 | contig 14875 bp, 10 predicted proteins | sample MGYA00244808_ERZ653392 | MGnify/ENA primary metagenome ERZ653392 (study PRJEB26926, sample SAMN06165125) | human gut metagenome | biome: ENVO:00009003; feature: ENVO:2100002; material: ENVO:00002003...
ACGAGATTCCTCTACGTCTCGTGGGCTCGGAGATGTGTATAAGAGACAGCTACATAGCCGGTAGAATGAATCGGTTATGTGGGCTTTTTATACGCTTGATTAAGGAAGGCATTTTGCCAATCAGTCTGGGGGTCTATTCCATTTTTACATCAGAAACACTGCCCTTTTGAACAAAATAAACTGGCAAAAGCAAGAATAATAAGCGATTTTGCACAGAAACAAACGGAAAATGGATGGAAATGGAAGAAGTGCTTTGTTATAATTGTTTCAAACAAAAAAGTTAAGGGGCAAAAAGGCCAGAAAGGGAAGAATAATGACAAAGAAAGAACGTGTACTTCATGCATTTCACAATGAACCGGTGGATCGTGTTCCAATCGCATTTTGGTATCATTTTTCACCAGACGATGATTTTGGACAGGAGACGATTGATGAGCATTTGAGATTGTACCGTGAGGCAGATTTTGATCTGATTAAAGTTATGTGCGATGGATATTTTAATTATCCAAATCCGGGAATTGCTCAGATTAAGAACCCAGAAGACTGGTTTAACTTAAAACCGATGGGAGCAGATCATCCATATATCCGTAAGCAGATTGCTCGCGTAAAAGGTGTAGTTGAAGCGGTAAAGGATGAGTGCTGCGTATTTTATAATGTATTTTGTCCAATGTCTTTGATGCGCTTTGGTACAAGCGAGGAGCTTCTTATGAGCCATTTAAAGGCAAATCCAGAAGCAGTATGTCATGCATTTGAGGTAATTGGAGAAGATATTCGATCTCTGATTAAAGGTGTGATTGAAGAAGCAGGATGCACTGGTATTTATTATTGTGTTCAAAATGCAGAGGAGTTTCGTTTTACGGCAGAGGAGTACAAGAAAATCGTAACGCCGGCTGAGTTAGCTGTTTTAGAGTATGCTAATACATTAAGTGACAACAACATTTTGCATTGCTGTGGCTGGGCAGGAGATAAAAATCGAATTGAAGTATGGAAAGACTATCCAGCAAGAACTGTCAATTGGGCGGTTTATGTTGAAGATTTGAGCTTGAAAGATGGCAAGAATTATTTTGGTGGACGTTGTGTGTTAGGAGGATTTGACAACCGCAAGATGGGCGTTCTTTATAGTGGAAGCAAGCAGGCCGTAAAGAATGAAACAAAACGTTTGCTTGAGGAAACAGGAACAGTTGGAGTAATTCTTGGCGGCGACTGTACAGTACCTAGTGATATTGACCATGAGCGTTTTAGCTGGGTAAGAGAGGCTGCTGATGAGTTTATGGGAATTTTGACTGATAAGAGTATTCGTGCGGGAAGGTGATTGGATGAGTTTGGGAGAGTTGCAAAGAGAACAGATGACAGATGAGGACAAGGAGATTGCATTGTGGGTTTCTGATAAAATGCCGCAGCTAGTTAAGGATCTGACTAGAATTTGCCGCATCCCAAGTGTGGCGGTCGTGCCAGAAGACAAAAAGCCGCCATATGGTCCAGAATGTGTCAGAGTATTAGATGAGATGCTGCAGATCGGCAAGGGGTATGGACTGGACACAAAAAATTTTGACTCTTGTGTCGGTAGAATCCGATATGGAGATGGAGAAAAGTCTATTGGAATCTGGAGCCATCTTGATGTTGTCCCAGTAGGAGGCTACTGGGAGCATGACCCGTTTGAGCCTGTTGTGGAGCAGGGATATATGATTGCCAGAGGTTGTCAGGATAATAAAAGTTCAGCAGTAATGGCGCTATATGTTCTTTTATATATGAAAGAACACAAAATCAAGCTTCCGTACAGCCTTGATGCGTATATGGGTACGAGCGAAGAGGTTGGCATGTTTGATATTGATCATTTTTTGGATCATTATCAGTGCCCAGAGCTGTCTCTTGTACCAGACAGCGGATTTCCAGTATGCTGTGGAGAACGCGGAAGTTTTAATGGAGAGCTTACGGCAAATGACATCGTTAGTGAAAGGCTGATTTCTTTGTCATGTGATTGTGGTTTGTATTCTGTTCCTAATATTGCGGAGGCTGTTGTTATGGACGCACCGCGTATTAAAGAGCTTATATCATCAAGGAAATCATCTGTAACGGTGGAACAAATGCAGACAGAAGATGGGGAGCGTGCATGGAAACTTACAGCTTGCGGCATAACAGCTCACGGTGCATCGCCAAAATCCGGAAGCAATGCATTGACGATTCTTTGTGAAGCGATTTGTCGATATGAACTCGCCTCAGAGAATGACTGCAAAGTGTTGTCATGGATTACTTCGATTAATAAAGATGGTAATGGAACACAGCTTGGTGCATTTTTTGAGGATGAAATTTCAGGACCGACTATATTGACTGTGACACAGGGATGGATTAGGGATGGTCACTTGGTATTTGGCTTTTTGTCAAAGTATCCGGCAGGCTGTAAAGAAGATCTTGCAGTGATAGCAGAAAAGAAAGCAAATGAAAATGGATTTTCGCTTAGTGTAACAAGAAATACAAAGCCAACATTGTTTGATCCGAAGCATCCAGCAGTGACTATTATGACGGACACATACAATCGCTTGACAAAAAATCATGAGAAGCCATTTGTTATGAGTGGCGGAACTTATGCAAGAAAGCTTCCAAGAGCCTTTGCATGCGGAACAGGTATGCCGCTGCCGCCAGCTCCAGAGGGACTTTTTCAAAAGGGACATGGAGATTATCATCAGCCAGATGAGGCCATCTCGTTAAAACGTGTTGAGATGGCACTTGTGATTTATATCAAGGGAATCCTTGAGATTTGCAGGAAAGTGAAATTATAACTATTTATATAGAAAAAGCACAAAAATCTCGCCGCTTTAAGTAAGCGGTGAGGTTTTTGTACTTTTAAATACTTTTTTTACAGATGCAGCAGCAGCTTCCTTAGCGCCTTGCGCTGTTTTTTTAGCAATTGCAATCACATCTTTATGTAATTCACATTTTTTTAGAAAATCAATTGCTTCCTTATAGGAGTCTTTTCGTGCCTGCGGCATTTCAATTGGTCCATCAGCACTGAAAAGATATTTTTTTGTTAAAATACCAACACGGATTGTCATAAATGCATTGACTGTACCTTGTGCAGCAGAGGCAAAGACAAGTCCGGGAAGCTTCATAGCAGCGTTTCCAGTCACAAGTGGAAGCAATTCTTCAAGATCCATCTCCTCAAGACCGCCTGCTAAAAATGTTGCCTTTAAGATGCGCACATAGAGTCCAAGGAGTGATGCACCGCTTGGGCGATAGCCGCAGGATTCTACTATGGTGCGTATCAGGTGGAGATTGACAGAAAGCATAGAAAACATATCGTAAAAAGCTGTCTGAGAGATTGCTGTTGTAACAAAAGCTGTCTTTGCAGCACTTTTGATCTCGCTGTCTATGACAGGAGAGAACTTTTCTGTAAAAAATTCAATCAAAAGATCATCGGCCTGATTGCCTTGTTTTAAGAAATCCTCAAGCTGCGCAGTTTCTTCATTTGTAAGCTCTGTGTTTTTCTTTAAGTTATCGGTAAGCTTGCGGCACCAGTAGAAGCGGGCACGTCCATCACGATAGCGAAGCATGTACATAGAAAAGATGGGGCGCCTCCAAACACTTACAATAGGCCATATAATACCTGCACCCAAACAGGCAAGAACAATTAGCCCGTACAGCCAGGCAAGAATGGTACTGACAGAATTAAGCTGCTGCCCAAGAGAGATTAGACCGCTGAGCAAAAAGAGAAACAGTAAAAGAAAAAGTGATACAGCGGGGATTATGACAGATACATATTTTTTCTTACGGCTCATGAAAAACTCCTTTCTAATAAGAGATATTCAAAAACTATGTAAAGCGGACAGCTGCAGTTTGCTTTACTGCTGTGTTCAAATAGTATATCGAAAAATAAATTTTTGTGCAAGAGTGTTAAGAAAATAAAAAATGTAAGAAACGTGCGCAACATAGAAATAATAAAATTGCGCGATATTGCATTAAAAGATTGTGAAAAAAGTATGAAATATATTAGATAACTTATGCAGGATGAAAATTGACGATTGAAAAGTTAAAAAGTATAATAGAACCATCATAAAACATTGGCAAAAACGTCAATGAAGAAATAAAAAGTGCGCAATAAAGTGCGCAACAGAAAGGGATGGAAAGCAATGAATAATGAAGTTGTGAAAAAACCAAGAGGTCCTAAGGCCTTCTTCAAAAAAGTGTACCGATATCGTCAGTTTCTGATTATGCTGGCACCTGCGGTAATCTATACATTGATTTTTGCGTATTATCCAATGACTGGTATCGTTTTGGCATTTAAGAAGTACACATATGCTGGTGGTATTTGGGGAAGTGCATGGAACGGATTTAAAAATTTCGATTTCTTTTTTAAATCTGGTCAGGCACTGTTGGTAACAAAAAATACGGTATTGTATAATATTGTTTTTATTGCTGTAAATACAATCATGCAGATCGCAGTCGCAATTTTCTTAACGGAGATTCACAACAAGCATTACCGCAAGATCACTCAGTCGCTTATGTTCCTTCCATATTTCATTTCATGGGTTATCGTAGGCGTTATGGCATTCAACATTTTTAGTTCCGACTATGGATTTATGAATCGTATGATTACCTCTGCTGGAGGCAAGAAGATTTCCTTCTATACAAAGCCTGAGTATTGGCCATTTATCCTCGTATTCTTTAATGTATGGAAGAACATTGGATATGGATCAGTTATGTATCTGGCAGCAATTATGGGAATTGATACATCAGTTTATGAGGCAGCTGCAATCGACGGTGCAAACGTATGGCAGAGAATCCGCAAGATCACCATTCCGATGATCATGCCTACCACCATCATTCTGCTTTTGCTTTCTGTAGGCGGTATCTTCAAGGGCAACTTCGATTTATTCTACAATTTAGTAGGAAACAATGGTCTTTTGTACAACAAGACAGATGTTATTGATACGCTGACCTTCCGTGCATTGATCAGCAGTCAGGATTTCGGTATGTCAGCCGCAATTGGTTTATATCAGTCGGTACTCTGCTTTATCACTATCGTGCTTGTAAACTGGCTTGTAAGTAAGTACGACAAGGATTACACATTATTCTAAAGGGGGATGCGTACAATGAGTTCAAAAACAAAAGCCAGCAAGATTAAACATGGCAAGGATATCCTTTCACTTAATATTGTAGCATACACCTTTACGGGTATTGTGGCAATCCTGTGTCTGATTCCATTTATCATGATTGTTTCAGGATCCTTTTCCTCGGAGGCAGCGATCAACAAAAACGGCTTCAGCCTTCTGCCGCAGGATTTTTCATTAGAGGCATATAAGACGGTGTTTCGTGATCCATCAGTTGTTTTCAGAGCATATGCAACCACAATCGGTCTGACTGCTGTTGGTACTGTTGTAGGTCTTTTGCTTCAAACGATGACAGCATATGCACTGGCAAGAAAAGATTTTGAGTGGAGAAACAAGTTTTCATTCTTCTTCTACTTTACAACATTATTCTCTGGTGGTTTGGTACCATATTACATTTTGATGACCAACACTCTCGGATTAAGGGACAATTATCTGGCACTGCTATTGCCGCTTATGTTCTCTGTTTATAATTTGCTCATTATGAAGAGTTATATTATGGCTCTTCCAGAGTCTTTGATTGATGCAGCAAAGATTGATGGATGCAGTGAATACCGCACGTTATTCCAGATTGTAATGCCACTTATTAAGCCGGCATTAGCGACAGTTGGACTTTTCATTGCACTGGCATATTGGAACGATTGGTACAATGCAATGCTTTATATTAAGAAAGAAGAGATGTATCCGCTTCAATATTTCTTATATCAGAAGATAAACGGAATTGAGGCTTATAAAAAGCTTTTGGCAAACGGAAACGTCAGTGGTGACGTTGTAAGTGCCGTATCTCTGCCAACGCAGACATTGAAGATGGCACTGACTATCGTTGTTACAGGACCAATCGTTTTGGCATATCCGCTTGTACAGAGATATTTTGTACAGGGTATTACAATTGGTGCAGTAAAGGGCTGATGAAGTTTATAAAAAAGTAAAACCAAACAATATCAAATAAAATCAAACAAAATTAAGGAGGCTTATTATGAGAAGAGCAAAGAGAAACGCAGCGAAGCTGTTAAGCGCAGCTATGGCAGTTGGAATGATGGCTGGAATGGCAGTTCCGGCAGCAGCAGAGGAAGAGTCCACCAATATCTGGGCATCTGATGTAGATACATCCGAGCCAATGGAATTAAAGATGTACCTGATTGGGGATAGAACACCAGATTTTGATGAGGTATATGGAAAGATCAATGAGATTCTTGAGGAAAAGTTAAACTGTACTTTATCAGTTGATTTCTTATCCTGGGGCGAGCATGATACTAAGTATTCTCTGTTATTCTCAGGCGGAGAGGATTTTGATTTAATCTTTACAGCTTCAAGCTGGGGTCACTATGAGCAGACTGTTGCACTTGGCGGATTTTCTGAGCTTACAGAGGAAGATATTCAGACTTATGCACCTGGCATTTGGGATGTTGTTCCAGAAATGGCATGGGATCAGGCAAAAATTGACGGCAAAGTTTATATGGTCCCAAATTATTCAAACGAGTTTGGACAGGATGTTCTGGCAGTTCGCGGCGACTTGATGGAAGAGTATGGCATTGATGAGATCAAGGATTGGGACAGCTTAATGACATTCTACAAGGCTTGTGCTGAGAATGGCATGTATGCAAGCCAGGGAGGACCATGGTATCAGTATTTCCAGGAGAAGGGACTTTCCACTTTAGGAGGTGCTCCAAAGGGCGGTGAGCTTGTTCTTTACAATACACAAGATCCAGAGGATACTGATCTGTATTATATCCTTGACTGGGATGGATTTGCTGATTACTGCAAGCAGATGAAAGAGTTAGCAGATATGGGTGCATGGTCATCTGATGTATTAAATTCTAGTGATGAAAGACAGACTGGTCTGTTAACAGGAAGAACTGCATCTATGGTATGGAACTTAGGAAGCTGCCTGACCTACGCAAAGCAGGCAAATAAGGAGAACCCAGACTGGAACGTAACACTTGTTGATCCTGTTTCTGATCTGCCAAAGAAGGTACAGCCGTACATCAACAACGGTGTTGCGATCAATGCAGCAAGCAAAAAGAAGGAAAGAGCACTCATGGTTCTTAATGAGTTCTACACCAACCCAGAGGTTTATGATCTGGCAATGCTTGGTATTGAGGGCAAGCATTGGGAGGCAGTTGGTGATGATCAGTATAAGGTAATTGACGAGTCTGGCTATGGCGTAAGCAGCAACTGTAACTGGGGTTGGAACAATGCAGATCTTACAAGAACTGAGTATATTGAAGATAGAACTGCACTGGATGACAAGTATGATGAGATGAAGGCTGAGTGGGAAGCAAACATTAAGCCAGCTCACGTTCTGGAAGGCTTCACATTTGATAACACTAATGTAGCTTCTCAGGTGGCAGCAGTAGAGGCAAATATCGAGACCTACTATAATCCGTTAGTCAACGGTCTTGTAGATGATGTAGATGCAACAATTGAGCAGTTTAGAGCAGCACTTGAGAGCGCTGGTATTCAGGATGTGCTTGATGAGTTAGAGAGACAGAAGGAAGAATTTATCGCAGCAAAGGCAGAGTAATCTGACAGCGATTTAGGCGGAAAGGACTGCAAAGCTAACAGCCCTTTCCGCTTTATTTTATTGAACGATTTACAAAACGGGAAAGGAGGCAGAAAAGTGACAATAGAAGAGATTGCAAATGAACTTGGTGTATCAAAGAGTACTGTATCCAGAGCATTGTCAGGAAAAGGAAGAATTGGAAAAGCTACGATAGAACGTATTCAAGCTTATGTTGCAGCACATGATAATTTGCCTAATCAATATGGAGAAAAGAAGGCGAAGGAAGAGAGAAAAATGGCGAAAACAGGGAATATTGGCGTTGTGATCCCGGCAGATGCGTATACGACTAGTATTCCCTTTTTTCAGGAATGTCTTCTTGGAATCAGCGAAGCGGCCGCATCAGAAAATTATAATGTGATTATCACAACAGGAACAGCGACAGATTATTCAGGAGCAAAGCAGCTTGTAGAGGATAACAAAGTAGATGGAATGATTTTAATGCGAAGCTATGATGAGGATTTGACACTAGAATATCTTACAAAGCAAGGTATCCCAGTTGGGCTGACAGGAAGCTGTGCAGATGAAAATGTAATTCAAGTTGACAGCGATAATAATGAGGCAGCGCGCCGCATGACATCTATGCTAATTGATTGTGGTTATAAAAAGTTTGCGTTGATTTTGGGAGAATCAACTTATCGTGTTAATCATGAACGAATTGATGGTTTTTATCAGGCAATTGACCGTTATGGACTTGCACGGGAACAGCAGCTGTGTATTCGTAATTTTAAGTGGATGGGGCTGTTAGATACTATAATTCATGATGTTATGAGTAATAAAGTAGAGTGCGTGATATGTGGAGATGATGTAATTTGCAGCCGAATGATGTCAAGGCTTCAGGCAGAAGGGTATCGAATTCCACTTGATATTGGAATTGCTGCCCTTTACAATGGTGCTACGCTGGACTGCTTCACTCCGGCGGTTACGGCGGTCAACATTTTAGCAAGACAGCAGGGCATTACGATCGGAAAGCAGATGATTCACTGCCTAAAGGGAGAAATTTATAACAAAAAAACGATGCTAGACTATGAGATATTACTTAGAAAGTCAGCAGGAAGGACGTTTTAATATGCTTGATTATTATAAGGGAATGGATATTTCGTTTTTGCAAGAGTATATGGAAAAAGGAATGAAGACATACGATCTGGATGGAACACCGACTGATCCGCTTGAGCTTGCAAAAAAACATGGTGTTAACGCAATGCGTCTTCGCATCTGGCATACACCTGAAAATGTGCCGGAGTCTGGTGGATACTGCAGCTTAGAGCGGACGATTGCGATGGCAAAAAAGATCAAACAGGAGGGCTTTGATTTCCTGCTTGATTTTCATTACTCAGACTGGTGGGCAGATCCAGGTAAGCAGAGAAAGCCAATGGCATGGGAAAATCTTCACGGGACAGAACTTGAAGAAGCTGTGTATACGTACACAAAAAAGGTGCTGTGCGCGTTAAAGGAAGCTGACGCAATGCCAGATATGGTTCAGATTGGAAATGAGATTCGAAGCGGTCTTCTTTTCCCGGATGGAGAACTGCCGGATTATGCATCAATGGTACGTTTAGTGAATGCTGGAATCAGGGCGGCCAGAGAAATTGGAGGAAAAGAGCTTCTTATTATGATTCATCTTGATCAGGGCGGCCGCTATTTTTACTTAAAAGATTGGTTTGATCGTGCATTTGAAGCAGGGCTTTCTGACTTTGATGTGATCGGTCTGTCATATTATCCATTTTGGCATGGCACATTTAACGATTTGAAGGAAACAACTAAAAAGCTGATACAGGATTTTAAAAAGCCGATTATTCTTGCCGAGACTGCGCATGCATGGCGAAAGAGCAAAAATGGCTTTATTGATGAAGCTCAGGAAAAGATCGCAGGCTTTGCGGCATCGCCGTTGGGACAGCGCATGGTGCTTGATATGGATAACACAATCATGGCATCTCTTCCAGATAAAATGGGAAGAGGAATTTACTATTGGGAGCCACTGTGCATTCCGCGCGGCGATGAAGGCGGATGGGCAGAAAATATGGGAATACTTGATGAGCGTGGACAGGCGATGGAGGCAATTCATTCCTTTGAATTTGTAAGAGGTGATGCAAAGCCAGAACTTCCGGCAAAGATTTACAAACCGCAGAGGCTTACAGTACAGGTACACCAAAATGTACAGCTTCCAGAGGAAGTAAAAGTGCTTTACCGCGATGGAAACATTCAAAGTCACAAGGTCAAATGGGAAAATGCAGGGGCAGTTAAGGCTGATGAAATCGCCACGATTTTCGTAAAGGGCACAATTGATGGGTTCGATAGGTTCGATGGGTTCGATAGATTTGATGATGAGTGGACAAAACCTGTAGTTCAGGAGATTGAGGTTGTAGAGAAGCTCATGAGCGAGAAGAATCTTTTTGCAGATGCAAATTGGGATGATGGACTGACGCAGTGGGAGACAAGCAGCAGTAAGGATGGAGTAAATGTACAGCTGTATCCAGAATTTGAAGATCCATTTCCGGCGCCGCCTGTCAATGCAGTGCGCGTAGAGGGTGTAAAAAACTTTACATTTCGTATCAGCCAGAAAAAGAAAAATCTGGCACCAGGGCGATATGTATTGAAGGCGCAGTATGCTGGAACTGATACGACTGGTGTAGATGTTCATTTGTTTGCAGAAAAAACAAATGACGCTGACACGCAAAACAGTGAGCTGTTTCAGGCTGTGATTCATCCGACAAAGGAGTGGCAAGAGGCCGAAATCCATTTTTCAATTGAAGAAGGAGATACACTCACAGCAGGACTTACGATCAGTGCACCTCCAGTCTATGGTATGGTTAGAAGATTTTTGCTGTACAAGGAAGATTGATGAAAATAGAATTATATAAAAACGAATAATAGGAGACAGAGAGGAAAGAAAACATGAGCACAACTTATGGTTTTACAAATAAATATCTGACGAAGGATGAAAAACCGTGGTTTCCGGTTATGGGCGAGATTCATTTTAGCCGTTATCGTGCAGATTTATGGGAAGAATCTCTTCAAAAAATGAAAGCAGGCGGTCTGTCGATTGCATCCGTTTATGTCATTTGGATTCATCATGAGGAAGAGGAAGGAAAATTCGATTTTACAGGAAATAGAAATCTTCATGATTTTTTGGAAGCAGCAAAGAAAGTGGGAATTTCTGTATTTCTTCGCCTTGGTCCGTGGGTACATGGAGAGGCAAGAAACGGAGGATTCCCGGATTGGTTGCAAAAAAAGCAGGATGAAATTGATTTAAGAAGCAATGACCCTGCTTATCTTGCATATGTGAGACGTCTCTGGGAGAAGGTTTATGAGCAGGCAAAAGGCTTTTTATATCAGGATGGCGGTCCAATAATAGGAGTGCAGATTGAAAATGAGTATGGTCATGTCGGTGGTTATCGAGGAGAAAAGGGTGAGCAGCATATGCGCACACTTGCCGCGATGGCGCGAGAGATTGGTTTTGATCTGCCACTTTATACGGCAACTGGTTGGGGCGGCGCTGTGACAGGCGGTCTTCTTCCTGTTATGGGCGGTTACTGCGAGGCGCCATGGGATCAGAGAATTACTGAGATTGAGCCAAACTCCAACTATGTATTTAGCCATATTCGAAACGATTCGCTGATTGCAAGCGATCACCATGTCGATGAGACCGTCACCTTCAATCAGGATGATTTCCCGTATCTGACAGCAGAGCTTGGTGGTGGCGTGCAGGTGACAAAGCACAGACGTCCAATTGCAACAGGAACGGATATCGGTGCCATGTCTCTTACAAAGCTTGGAAGCGGTGTTGGTCTTCTCGGCTACTATATGTATCATGGCGGCAGCAATCCAGATGGAAAGTTGACAACTCTTCATGAGAGCCGCGAGAGTGGCTATACAAATGATTTACCAGAGATCAATTATGATTTCAATGCGCCGATTCGCCAGTTTGGAACGATCTCAGAAACTTACCGTGAGATTCGCCTGCTTGCTTACTTTTTACAGGATTTTGGTGGTGATTTGGCAGTGCTTCCAGCCGATATTGATCCGGAATTTGTAAAGCCGGGTGACACCCATACGCTTCGCATGTCCATTCGTCACGACGATAGCCATGGCTATATCTTTGTAAACAACTATCAGAGACGTCTCACAATGGATGCTCATAAGGGTGTTGTGTTAGAAGGAAAGACTGCTGGAGCACCTGTTGTTTTCCCTGGAACCGATATCGAGTCTGGTGGGTATGCATTTTATCCATATAATATGAAGCTTGGCGAGCATCTTCTTGTAAGTGCTCTTGCAACTCCTCTGTGTAAACTGACTGTCGACGGTGAGAATGTCTATGTATTTTATGGCGATAAAGATCCTCAGTTTACTTGGGGTACAACACCGGCAAAGGTATTGATGCTCACAAGAAAGCAGGCATTATCGGCTGCAAGAGTTTCGTTAAAGAGCAGTGAGAATCAAGCAACACAGGAATATCTGATCTTCTCCGACAACTTTGTCTGGGAAGAAGATGGCAAACTGACCGTGGTTGGCGGTGAAAAAACGGAAATTCGTGCCTTTCCAAAGTTAGAAGAGAATGTGATTCCAGAAGGATTTGTAGAGTCAGGAGTAGAAGTTGATCTTACCATCTATACAAGAGACCTCACTCAGAGTGGTTCAAATACACAAGGTGTAACCGTAACCTTTAGCGAGTCTGCACAGACATCAGAGTCTCTTTCAGGAAAGCTTGTCAACAGCTGTGGAAAGCCACAGGCATTAAACGGCGATGAGAAGATCTACGAAATCAGTGTGCAGTATGCAAATGCTGGAAAAACACTGACGAAGAAAGATCGTGCAGATGGATACGACTGTATTCTTAGTTTTGACTATGCGTGCGAGAGCATGGAGTTGTATATAAATGATAAAAAAGTCAACGACTATTTCTACACGGGTCAGAAAGCTCTGTTTAGCCTTGGATACTTTGATTTTCCAACAAAGATTACAGCTGTGCTTCATCCTTTGCATGAAGGCGCTCATATTTATCTTCAGGAGTGGCCAAAGATGGAGAATGGAAGTGCCTGCCGAATCGAGGCGATTGCAGAAAAGCAGCAACCGAAAGTATCAATACCGAGAGGACAGAAAGAATCACAAGTGCCACCATACGTATCTTTTTTATTGATTTCATACATCTGACCGATTGGTAAACCGGTACAAAGGTATATCGAACAGAGCAACCGGACAATAGACAAAACACCGATTATCTTACCCGATTTATCGCTATCGCCGAAGAGATTATAAAAGAACTGCAAGCCGAGAGCCGAAGAGATCAAGTAAAAACTTGAACAGACCATACCGAAACGCAGCGTTGATTGGGAACTGAGAATCTAAAACAAAAAAAATGCGCCGATCGTTCGACACATTTTCTTCGGTGCGGATGAAGGGACTCGAACCCATACGTCGTAAGACACTAGATCCTAAGTCTAGCGCGGCTACCAATTACGCCACATCCGCGAATGGAGTTGCAAATATACACAGATTTCGGAAATACGCCAAAAGAAAGCCGTTCGTTTTTTGCAATTTTATCCCACAATATTTTTTACGGAATATTAAAAGAAAGGGATTGTAATAGATTTGTAAAAAATTCGTAACTATGCGGTAATATTCTATTTGTTTTTTTGCGACATCCGATTTCATCCCCTCTGCCCCCTCCTGTCGGGCTACCGGAGAGACTTGTCGGAGCCAAAATAGAATGAAACAAAAAACGTTTGCAAAGATGATTTATATAGAGAAAGAACTCGACGACCTGAAAAAAGAGGTTTTGGAGATGTGGACATTGGTCGGAGCACAATTGAACCGCGCCGGCGAGGCATTGATTTCGCTCAATAAGGATTTAGCCCGCGAAGTTTCTGTCCGTGAAAAACGGGTAAACGCATTCGAACTGAAAATAGACAGCGACTGCGAAGACATTATCGGATTGTACCACCCCGTAGCCTTAGACCTGCGATTCACTTTGGCAATGATGAAGATCAGCACCAACCTCGAACGGATCGCCGACTTCTGCGACGGCATAGCCCGGTTCGTCATTGACTATCCGTCGTCCAATATCGAAGCCGAACTGTTCGAAAAAGCAGGCATACAGGAAATGCTGAACATCGTGAAGGAGATGTTGAACAAAGCGAAAGAGGCTTTGATCGAAGAACGCTCGGACTTGGCTATCGCAATTTTCGAAATGGATTATCAGGTAGACAAACTCAACTCGGAAGCCGCACCGATTATTGCCGAATACCTGCAACAATTCCCCGAACGGGCGTTGGAATGCCTTCACCTTTTCGGCATCGTGCGCCGTCTCGAACGGATCGGCGACCACACCAACAACCTCGCCGAAGAGATCGTTTTCTACTTGGATGCCAAAGTATTAAAGCACAACGACAAAAAAGAATAACCCCGACCGCATGGATATTGTTCTCGTCATACTCGGCATCATCGGGTTAGTCGCCGGGCTGGTAGGGTGCTTCGCCCCGGTGATACCCGGACCGCCGCTCAGTTATCTCGGTTTGCTATTCATCGCTTGGAGCCGTTTCGGAGAGATCGGCATCCCGGCTCTTATCGTATGGGGCGTTATCGTCCTATTGGTAACCATACTCGATTTTGTACTCCCCTCGTGGATGACGCAACGGTTCGGCGGATCGAAATATGCCGGTTACGGTTCGTTTATCGGACTGATCGTCGGACTTCCGCTCGGCATTCCCGGCTTGATAATCGGTCCGTTCTTAGGTGCGCTCATCGGCGAAATCATTTTTTTGCGGACACCGATCGGGCAAGCCACCAAAGCAGCCACCGGATCGTTGCTGGCATTTTTTATCGGCAGCGGCATCAAAATGGCAATCTGTATCGGCATCATTATCGCCGCTTTCGTTGCCGTCGTATAACCGACCGGCAAATTTTGTTCGGGACAACAAGAGATAAATTCGTTTGTAAGCGTTATCTTTGTACGCTTATTATCCCCGTGTTTGCAGCACCGGCAAAAAGGATGCTGCCAGCACAAGGAAACAAATCGACCCGAATGAAACATATTCTTTTTATCTTATTCATATTCTGCCTCACATCTTTACCTTGTACGGCTCAATCGGACGCTGTCGATTTCGATGCTATCGAACGGGCGGTCGGAGACCGGCAGTCCCCCTTTTTCTATCCCGCACTGATGCAACGCCTGTCTCTTATACACATCTCCGAGCCCACGAGACGTAGAGGAATCTCG
>ENA-OYWK01000940-OYWK01000940.1-human-gut-metagenome-genome-assembly--contig:-NODE-940-length-14870-cov-4.257104_pt1 | contig 14870 bp, 15 predicted proteins | sample MGYA00244808_ERZ653392 | MGnify/ENA primary metagenome ERZ653392 (study PRJEB26926, sample SAMN06165125) | human gut metagenome | biome: ENVO:00009003; feature: ENVO:2100002; material: ENVO:00002003...
TAGCTGTCTGCCGGGGTTCCTCTTTACTGGAATATGTAAATATTGCCGAAAGAGGAGAAATCCAGGAATACTATTTTGCCATAAAACGCAATTGACTTTAATAAACAAAAGTATTAAAGTGTATACAAAATATTTTGCTGCGGCTTATGATATAAGGAGGACACCATCATGCAGGAAATGAGCAGAAGAAACCAATATTTTACGGATTCCGTGATCCGCCGTATGACCCGCATTAGTTTGGACTGCGGCGCCATCAACCTGGCCCAGGGCTTCCCTGACTTCGATCCCCCAGCGCAGCTGCTCGATAGCCTCAGCACCATCGCCACCGACCCCAAGCCGCTTTACCACCAGTACTCCATCACCTGGGGCGCGCAGAACTTCCGCGAGGCGCTGGCCGCCAAGCAGACCCGCTATATGGGGCGGACAATTGACCCCAACAGTGAGATCGTTGTGACCTGCGGCAGCACCGAGGCGATGATGACCGCCATGATGACCGTGACGAATCCGGGGGACAAGGTTGTTATCTTCTCGCCGTTTTACGAGAACTACGGCGCGGACACGATCCTGACCGGGGCAGAGCCAATTTATGTGCCGCTGACGCCGCCGGAATTTACCTTTGACCCCGAGGTGCTGGAGAATGCCTTCCGCCAACACCCGAAGGCGCTGATCCTGTGCAACCCATCGAACCCCTGCGGCAAGGTGTTCACCCGGGACGAGCTGGAGCTGATTGCGGGCCTTGCCAAAAAGTATGATGTCTATGTTATCACCGACGAGGTGTACGAGCACATCGTCTACGCGCCGCACACCCACACCTATTTTGCCGCGCTGCCCGGTATGTGGGAACGGACGATCTCCTGCTCGTCGCTGTCCAAGACCTACTCGGTCACGGGCTGGCGGCTGGGCTACGTCATTGCACCCGCGCCCATCATTGAGCGCGCCAAGAAGGTACACGACTTCCTGACCGTCGGCGCGGCGGCTCCCCTGCAGGAGGCCATCATCCCGGGACTGCGATTCGGCCAGGACTACTACGATGACCTGCTGGCAAAATACACGCACAAGCGTGATTTGTTCTGCAAGGGCCTGGACGCTCTGGGCCTTGTCCACAACGTACCGCAGGGTGCGTATTATGTGATGATGGACATTTCCGAATTCGGCTATGACAGCGATTTGAAGTTCTGCGAGGAGTTGGCCGCTAAGGTCGGTGTCGGCGCGGTGCCGGGCTCGAGCTTCTTCCGGGAGCCTGTCAACCACCTGATCCGCTTCCACTTTGCCAAGAAGGACGAGACGCTGAACGATGCGCTGAGCCGCCTTGAGGCGCTGCGCAGCAAAATTCCGGCAAGAACAGCGCGGTAAGCCTTTATAACTCCGTGGCAAATTTAAAATGTAAAAGAGCAGCCGACACGCTGACAGAGCTACAGCGGGTCGGCTGCCTTTTTTATCGTGCGGTTTTCGGTTTATAATCGCGCATTTCCGGGATCGCTCCGCCTGCCACGGCCCACAGGTACAGGCTGGCCACGCTGCAATAGGGGCTGAACCGGCGGCGGTACTTTTCAAATAGCTTGCGGTCAATTTTGCGGTGGTGGTAGACCATCCGCAGACCGCGCTGGATGGCAAGGTCGTCGTAGCTGAAAATGTTGGGCCGCTGCATACAGAACAGCAAAATCATCTCCGCCGTCCAAACACCGATGCCCTTCAGGGCGCTCAATTCGCGGATGGCGTCCTCGTCGCTTTTCTGCCGGATGCCCTCCGGATCGAACGCACCGCTGTGGACGCGCTCGGCAAAATCGGTGATGTACTCCGCCTTGCGAAAGGTCATGCCCAGCGCCTGCAATTTGGGAACACCGGCAGCCAGGATCGTCTCGGCGTTCACGGTGCCCAGTGCGTCCTGCATCCGCTGCCAGATCGTGGCCTGCGCCTTCGTCGAGATCTGCTGGCCGATGATGTGGTGCACCACCGCCGAAAACAAATTGGTATCGACGACGCGGTCCACATGCCCGATTTTGTCGATGACCTCACACAGCCGCTTGTCCCTGGCGCGCAGGCAGGCAAGCTCGGCTTCCCCGTAGGCAAAAAACATCGGCGCTCACTCCTTTACGGCGTCGGGCAGTACGTCGCCCAGCGCCAGCACGGCATTGCGCACGCATTCGGGGCAGGGGCAGAGCGGCACGCCGGTGGCAACGCCCTTCAGCTCCTTGCAGATGGTCGCGCCGCACCGCTGCTCAAAGCTCCGGACCAGTGCGCGTGCCACAGCGGGCGTGCCGCGGCCCTCCGTCAGGATGCCGGCCACCATCACAGCGCCGATCAGTGCGCCGCAGGTGCTCTCCAGGCAGCCCATACCGGCAGCGTAGCCTGCCGCCAGCATCCGCAGGGTGTCGCCCTCCACGGGCAGCTTGTCCTCAAATACCTTTACAACAGACTGGGTGCAGTTGCACTGCCCGGTGGTTTTTAATTCTGCAGCTGCGGCTGCACGTTCGGTAAGGGTCATGGTGCAAGCCTCCTTGTCAGTGGCAGTGATGCCCGCCGCAGTGGTGCTCGCCGTCGTGGTGGCCGCAGTGAACAGCAGTGGGGTCATGGACGAGCTTTCCGGCCAGCAGCGCCAGCACGGCCTTGTCGGCGTCGCCGCTGACACCGGCGTACAGCCTGATGTTGGCCCCGGCTACGGCAGTCTGTGCGCCCGCGCCTATGCTGCCGCAGATCAGTGTGTCAACGCCGCCGCGCATCAGAAAAGCCGTCACGGCGCTGTGGCCGCTGCCCGCGGTCTCGACGACCTCGGTGTGTAAAATCATGCCGCTCTCGATGGTGTAGAATTTAAACTGCGGTGCATGGCCGAAGTGCGGGAAAACCTGGCCGTTTTGATAGGGAATTGCAATTTTCATGGTAGTGCTCCTTTATCTGTCATTACCCATGATTATAGGGGATTGGAGGGAAAAAGGCAACAGCCTTGCAGACTGTCGAAAAACTTTTGTAGGGGCGAGCAATGCTCGCCCGTGCCCGTTTGCCTTGCAAGAAAACTGTCCCGAAAAATGTGCTGCGGCGGTAGGCTGACGGGCGACCAATGGTCGCCCCTACACACGCAATAAGGCGAGAATGCAATTTTTAGACGGTCTGAAAGGCAACAGTCCTGGACATTTTGCAAAATACGGATAGAGCTTTGCAGCGGAATGCGGTATAATGATAAAAAGGCTGCGGGCCGTTACGGCCTGTTTTTCAGCCGGTGAGGTGCATATACGATGACATATATTCAGCATTATGACGCCCCGTTGGGCCGTATCCTGCTGGCGGCGGACGAGGTCGGGCTGACCGGGCTGTGGTTCGACGGCGCGAAATATTTTGCCGACGGACTGTCCGCCGAGCATACCGAACGGGAAACGCCGGTCCTTTCCAAAGCCCGGCGCTGGCTGGACCTTTACTTTGCGGGGCAGGAGCCGGGCTTTCTGCCGCCGCTGCACCCAGCTGGCTCGACGTTTCAGCAGGCGGTGTGGGCGCTGCTGCTGCAAATTCCCTACGGGCAGACCGTGACCTACGGTGAGCTCGCGCGGCAGCTTGCGGAAAAGCAGGGAAGGCCCCGGATGTCTGCGCAGGCCGTGGGCGGCGCTGTCGGGCATAACAAAATTTCTATTATCATTCCGTGCCATCGCGTGGTCGGCACCGGCGGCAGCCTGACCGGATATGCCGGAGGCATTGACAGAAAGGTAAAGCTGCTGGCGCTGGAGCAGGCCGACATGACCCGCTTTTTTGTGCCCAAAACGGGCACAGCACTGCTATAATTTGTACAGTTGATTACAAAATGTCATACCGTGATAAAGGAGGGCACAAATTATGAAGCACCGCATTGTGACCGCTGCGCAGATGAAGGAGATCGAGCGTGCAGGCAACGCCCACGGCCTGCCCTATCTGCAAATGATGGAAAACGCCGGGCTGGCCGCCTACACCCAGCTGCGGGCGCGCCTTCCGCAGGGTGGGGCATTGCTCATCGTCTGCGGCAAGGGCAACAACGGCGGAGACGGCCTTGTGATGGCCCGCGCCGCCGCCCAAGATGGCTGGCGCGTGGTCGTCCTGCTGGCCGAGGGCGACCCCAAAACGCCCGATGCCATGACGAACTATGCACGCCTGGCAGACCTGCCGGTCACCAAATGCCGCGATGCGGCAGCGCTGGCAGCACAGCCATTTGACGCCGTCGTGGATGCTTTGTATGGCACCGGGTTTCACGGCAGCCTTCGCCCGGCAGGGCTGGCTGCCTGTGCGCTGATGAATCGTCAGCGGGAAAGCGGCGCATTCGTGCTGGCCGTCGATCTGCCCAGCGGCATCAACACCGATACGGGTGAGGCCGCCGAGGGAGCCGTCCGCGCAGACCTGACCGTGACGTTTGACAGCTGCAAGCCCCTGCACACAGCTCCAAGCTCCGCACCCTTCTGCGGTGAGATCGTCTGTGCCGACATCGGCATCCGGGACGAATGGCACCCGGCAGGTCTTGCACAGCTTTAAACGCGGAATTTTGCCCTTACAAAAAGCACTTTCCCTTATATTTGCATTGCAAATAAGGGAAAGTGCTTTTGTCTTGCTCACTAGGGGGGGACTATAGCAACCGCTGCGATTCCAAAATCGATAGGGTAAAAGCCCTCCATACACAACTTCGCTAAATCAAAGTTTAGCGAAGGACAGGGGGAGGCTCCATACTTTTCCGCAATTTTGCGAGTTTTTATTATACCTCTTTTTACACCTTCAGCATCCTGTATCCAATGCCGATATGCGTCTGGATATACTGCGGCGAATCCGGCTCGGATTCCAGCTTTTTGCGCAGCGTAGCCATAAAAACACGCAGCGAGGCCACGTCATTGTCCCAGGAACTGCCCCAGACTTCGTGGGTGATATAAGTATGGGTCAGCACTTTGCCGCAATTCTTGGCCATGACGCAGAGCAGCCTGTACTCGATGGGCGTCAGGTGCAGTTCCTGCCCTTTCAAGGTGGCACAGCCAGCCGCAAAATCAATTTGCAGATCACCGTTGGTAAAAACCGAACAACCGGCGGCGTTTTGCAGCATCGAGATGCGGCGGAACGTTACCCGCAGCCGCGCCAGCAGCTCCTCTACCGAGAACGGTTTCGTCAGGTAGTCGTCGGCGCCGCTGTCCAAGGCTTCGATTTTATCGCTGTCCTCGCTGCGGGCACTGATAACGATGATGGGCATCGCAGACCAACTGCGAATACGGCGAATCACCTCGATACCGTCCAGATCAGGCAGACCAAGATCCAACAGCATCACATCCGGTGCATGGATCGTTGCCTGTTGGAGTGCTTCGGACGCAGTAGCCGCCGCAATGTACTTGTAATCCTGCGTTTTCAGTGTCGTGGTAATCAGGTTGCGGATAGGCGCATCGTCCTCCACAACCAGAATCAAGGGTTTATTCATGCAAAGAAACCTCCCCAAGGGGCAGTGTAAAAGTAAAGATGCAGCCGTGCGGCGTATTGTCGGACAGTGTAATGGTGCCGCCGTGGGCTGCGATGATCGTGCGGCATAAGGCCAGTCCCAGCCCAAGGCTGCGGCGGCTGTCCGAAATGCGTTTTTCCCCGGTGGAGAACATTTCAAAGACCTTTTCTTTTGCTTCGTCGGGAATACCGGGGCCGTCATCGCTTACCCGAATTACGGCGCTTTCCCCCTGCGCCGCAGCGGAAAGAACAATGTGCGACCCGGCAGGCGTGTATTTGATGGCATTATCCACCAGATTGATCAGGACCTGCACAATCAGCTTGGCATCCATGTGCGCCAGCAGCAGATCATCGTCCATCTGTACAGTAATCGTGTGCTGCCCGCTGTGCCGGTTGGTATGGCGCAGGGCTTCTTCAAACACTTCACTTACTAACTCTGTAGAGATGGACAGATTCATCCGCCCATCCTCAATGCGGGAGATGGAAAGAATGTTCTCCACCAGATTGATGAGCCACATAGAGTCGTCGTAGATGTCCAGAAACGTTTGCTTGCGGGTGGGGTCGTCCATCTTCTCATAGTTGCTGATGAGGTTGGAGGCATTGCCGGAAATGGATGTCAGCGGGGTACGCAGGTCGTGGGAAATCGTGCGCAGCAAATCGGCGCGCAGCTGTTCATTCTTGGCGCGGACGGCAGCGCGCTCTTTCTCCTCGGCATTGCGGATATTCTGAATCGCCAATGTGACCGTAATGATGGAAACGATCAGCATAATGGCAAAGGTGACAGGGTAGCCGCGCTCGTATGCGTGCAGCGTCAGGCGGGGCTCTGTAAAGCAAAAATTGAAAAGAAGCACGCTGGAAAACGAGCTTAAAAAGCCGTAGAAATAGCTTTTGGTAAAAAGCGAGGTCAGCAATGTCCCCAGAATATACACCGATATGATATTTTTGGTAAAAGAGAAATACCAGAAAATATTGCCGATGCCGGTTGCAGCGGTCAGAATCAGCACCGTGATCAAAAGATCCTTTGCCTGTCGGACGGCCTGTTCTTTCATTGTATCGGGAGATGGCTTTTTAATATTCACAGCAAATCCTCCCTTCTGAAGGGTATCATACCATATTTCGGGCGGCATTACCAGCGCCGGAAGCCTTCCCGCCGCTCAAATTGTGCGCGGCGAACGCTGCGCCAGAACGCATCACATTGGACACCGATAAAAACAAGAAAAAGTCCTGCGGCCAGAAACAGCAAAATCAGCAGTGCCGTTCTCAAATGAACCACTTCCCTTGCAAACGATCAGATATGAAAGCACCTGCTCAGGGCCTTGCCCTCGCCCAGCACCAGCAATGTGCCGTCACCGGGCAGAACCGTGTCCGAGTCAATGTTGACGTCGGCAATCCCGTTGCGCTTGATGCCCAGAATGTTGATGCTGTATTTCTTGCGGATATTGATGTCGCCAACGGTCTTTCCGATCCACGCGGACGGCACAGATACTTCCAGAATGGCGTGGTCGTGGTCCAGCTCGATATAATCCAGCACATGGTCGGACCCGTAGCGGATGGCCGCCCACTTGGCCAGCTGCTTTTCCGGGTAAAGCACCTCATCCGCACCGTTGCGCAGCAGAAATTTAGCCTGCACATCCCGTTCCGCACGGGAGACGACCATTTTTGCACCCAGCTCCTTCAGCAGAGAAGTGGTTTCGAGTGAGCTCTGAAAATTTCCGCTGATCGCCACAATACAGACATCAAAATTGCGGACGCCCAACGCCTCCAAGAATTCCGCGTTGGTGCTGTCTCCGATTTGGGCGTTGGTCACAATGCTCAGAACGGCGTTGACGCGGTCCTCGTTTTCGTCCACCGCCATGACCTCATGGCCGAGCTTGTTCAGCTCCTCTGCGATGTGGCGGCCAAATCGACCCAACCCGATCAGTAAAATAGATTTCATGGTATGTACCTTTCTTTATCCTACGGTGATGCGTTCCTGCGGCAGCCGTGCCGCGCTGCTTTTGCTGCCGGAGAGCGCTGCGTAAATCATAGTCAGTCCGCCGACGCGCCCAATGAACATCAAGAAAATTAAAATCCCCTGTGAGACGATTCCAAGATGCGGTGTCAACCCCAGAGACAGCCCTACGGTAGCAATGGCCGAGGTCGTTTCAAACAGACATTCGGACAGCGGCAGCGTCTCCACCGTGCTGATGACAAACGCTCCCGTCAGCGAAAGGACGAGATACAGTGTAAAAATAGCTGCGGCATCATGGACCGCTTTTTCTTCCATCCGCCGCCCGAACATTTCGGGGCTTTTCTGCCTGCGGAATACGGCAAACGCATTGGCGACAAGCACTGCCGCCGTTGTTGTCTTGATGCCGCCCGCCGTAGAACCCGGTGAACCGCCGATGAACATCAGCAGAATGGTAAGGCCGCGCCCGCTGCTGGACAGTGACGTATAGTCTGCCGTATTGAATCCCGCTGTTCGGGGCGTTACGGACTGGAACAGCGAGAGCAGCAGCCGCTCCCGCAGTGTACTGCCTTTGAATTCAAAGCAGAAAAAGTATAGCGTTGGCAGCAAAATTAAGAGCGCTGTTGCCGCCAGAATAACTTTGCTCTGCAGCCGATAGCGATGAAAGCAAAGCCGATTGCACCGCACGTCATCCCATGTCAGAAAGCCGATGCCGCCCACAACGATCAGGGCGGAAATCGTCAGGTTGATAACCGGGTCTGCGCGATATGCGGTCAGCGAGACAAAAGGCATGTCGGGGGTACCCATTAAATCAAAGCCCGCATTGCAGAAAGCGGAGATGGAATGAAAAACGGCTTTCCATATCCCGGAAACGCCGAAATCCCGGCAGAAAACCGGGAGCATACAAAGCGCACCGATTCCTTCTATCATCAAAGAGGTACGGATCACAAAGCCTGTCAGCCGCACAATGCCGCCGACTTTTGGAGCAGACATGGCCTCCTGCATCCGCCCGCGCTGGGACAGGGAAATGCGCCGACCTGATAAAAGCGAGAAAGACGCGCCGACTGTGATCACACCCAAGCCGCCGATTTGAATCAGCACCATCAACACGGCCTGACCGAACGCTGACCAGTGAGAAGCCGTATCCCGCACAACCAGCCCTGTGACACAGACGGCGGAGGTTGCTGTGAATAATGCCTCATGGAAAGGGGTGACGGTGCGCTCCTGCGCAGAAATCGGCAGCATCAGAAGTGCCGCCCCGATAAGGATAACCGCTGCAAACATCAGAATTATGGACTGAAAGTAATTGAGCTTACAGGCTAAACGCCGATGAAATGGCAAGAGAAATCACACTCCAGCAGAATTTTCGTACAATACAGTATAGCGCCGCCCGTTTAAAGATGGTATTAAGCTTTTCTGCCGGAATATTAAGATTGCGTTAAGATTGCATTGCATCCGATGCTTCGGAGAGAATCGTGCATTGGCTGTTTCGTCTTTGCACGAAAAATTCGCCGTTTCCACAAGGAAACGGCGAACGATAAGCGAATACTGCTTTTCTGTCTGCTTGACGGTGTGAACCTCCAAGCATTTTATGGCTTTACTTCGGTCTTTTTGGGGGGAATGTGCAGCAGCCTCTCAAAACCCACTTATTTTCCAAGAACAACGGACAGCTTGATTTCCTTTTCCGTCTCGCTCAGGTCGAAATCGCCGCCGTCGGCGACGGTCACGCGCAGCTCATAGAGCACGCCGTCCGTCAGTTCGGTCGCAGCCGCGCCGGTCTCGTCCGTGATTGACCACAGCTCGGGGGCAACCTTTACCAGCTTGCCGTCTGCACCATAGGCGTAGAGCGTCAAATCGGAGGCGCTGCCGGACAGGTTGTTCATGCGGAAGGCCACCGTGGTGTTGGGATGCACATTGCGGATGGCCGCGGTATTGCGCCAGCTTGCAACCGTACCTTCGCCGCCGTCCTGTGCAAACTGATCCTGTGTAAGCACATTTCTTGCCGCCTGATCGAGATCGACCTCGCGGTACGGAAGCTCGGGCAGATAGACAAAGCGGTCCTGTAGGCGGAGCAGCTCCAGATAGCCGGTGGGGCAGTAGAGCGCATTTCCGCTGTTGCCGGTGTACATGCCAATGGCCATATTATTGTAGCCGTACTTGTTGGAAACATCCATCGTAAAGACGGTCTCGCCGGTTGCAAAGTCGAGAACGATGTACTGCCACATACCCGTGGTCAGATCCTGCACATAGCCGTAGATATAGCCCGTTGCGGTGGAGAGCTTCATGATCGCGGTGTCGCTCAGATCGTTTCGGGTCCAGATGCTCTTCATCTCGTAGCCGCTGTCGGTTTTCACGGTGTCCACGCGCTCGACGCCGGGGGCAATCATGGCATTGCCCTTCATCAGCCAGTTCTGGTCATAAATGTTGGCATAGCTCTGGATCGAAGAATCGTTGTTGGGGTCGGCAAGGCCTGCGTTGCCTGCGCCGAACCAGTTGCAGACAATCGTGCTGACCGTGCCCGCGCCGTCATCGTAGACGATTGCAGAGTTCTCGATTGCCACCTGATAGCCATCGGGCAGATCATCGAGCACCGGCGTTTTTGCCACGACCTCACCGGTTTTCATGTCGAGCGCAAGAAGATTCACGGGGTCTGCATTGTCGGTGAACATCACAAGGTTCGGCGTCAGCGTCGGCGAGCAGCCGCCGCCCCACGCAAGACCGCCGCCGGTGGTCTTGTCGCCTTCACCGCTGACCTTCGCGCCGACGCTCTCATACGGCGTACACCAGACAGCCTCGACACCGTTGTTGGCGCGCAGCAGATAGCAATTCTTATTGGTCAGAATGACCGCGCCGTCCTTGGAGGCGGCAATGCCGTTCTCCGCGCCCTCGCCGGGCGTCAGCTCGTAGACGAAAACCGCCTTCGACAGGTCGGTCTGCTCACCGTTGAGGATCGCTTCGATTGCCGAGTGGGCGATATAGCCGAGAACGCCCTGCTGCTGGCGCTCGGGATAGATGCGGAAGCCGCCGGTGGCGAACCAGAGGTTCCCGTCGTAGTCAAATACCACGGAAAGAAGATTCTGCGTCAGCTCCTTGCCGAGCGCGGCCTCTGCCGCCGCCTTGATGTCGATGTCAAGCACCTTTTCAAACTCGGGAAGGACATTGCCCTCCTCGTCCGTTGCGCGGAGCATCAGTACATGGTTGTTGCTGGTCGGGCAGACGATGCGGTTTTCAGCGTCCAGGAAGGTGTAGGAGCTTTGGATCAGGTAGCTGCCGCCGTCATGCTGCTTCGGGGAAAAATAACCGAGCGTCTTTGTCTCCTCCGCATTCAGATCGCGGATGGCGATGCCGCCGAGCAGCGGAACGACTGCATGGCCGTAGCTGTCAAAGTAAATGGCGGGAGACGCATTCGCGTTTGTCGTCTCATAGGAGACATGGATCTCCGGATAGATGCCGAGCGGCAGGATCTCGTCGGTTGAATCGGTGTTATAGCCGTCGTGATGGATGTTCGCATCACTCTTTGCCATGTAGGGGTTTTCCTCGACCTGCTTGGGCTGCAAGGCCTTCACGGGGAGTGCGCCGGATACCAGCGCGGAAGGGGTCGTTTCCTCGGCAGGTGCGGCTGTGGCAGCCGGTGTTGCTGTGGCGGAAGGCGTCTGCGTGACCTCCGCCGGTGCCTGTGCTCCGCTGCAGGCTGCCATCGACAGGGTCAATGCTCCTGCCAGCAGGAAGCTGCCTGCAGTATAAATCGGGTTTCTCTTTTTCATCGGTGATCCTCCTTGCTGTGTTGGTTGTGATCCGCTCGGGGCGAAGCAGACGGTTGTTTTTCCTCTACCCATGCATAAAGCCCATGCCGGAATGCTTCTTCCGTTATCGGCTCCAGCAGAAAGTAGTCTACGCGCAGCCGGAACGCATGCAGGGAAAAATCCAGCTCGCTGCACCATATAATGCGCGTTTCCGGGAAAAGCGCCCGCAGGTGCTCCACTGCATTCAGCCCATCAACGCCCGGAAGGGAAATTACGGCGTTGGTCGGCGCATTTTTGCGCGCGACCTCAAAGAATACCTCCTGCCCGCGGTAGCAGTCCACCCTGGGAAACAGACCGCGCTCTGCGCAGAACTGTGAAAGCTGTTCTCTGTAAAAGGTCTCCTGCGTTTCGCTCTTTGTCAGCACGGCAATGTGGTACATAGCGCTCCGCCCCCCTTTCTGCCGTCGTTGACTGTTTCTGCTCTCAGTATACGGAACGGTGCTGGCTTTTCAAGCCTTTTGGCACGAAAGCCCCAATTCCGGCACGAAATCGGGTTTTTCCGCCGTGCCGGAGTCGGAAAGTTGTGGTATAATCTAAACAGAATCTTTCCGGAAGGAGCCAGTCCGGCATGAGAATAGCAATTGTGGATGATCTTGATACCGAGCGCGCGCAGCTGAAAGCGCGCCTTGCACGGCAGCTGCGCCTGTGCGGTGCCGAGGCGGATCTATTGGAATTTGAAAGCGGCGAGAGCTTTCTCGCCGCAGAAAAAGAGCAGCGCTTTACCGCCGCGTTTCTGGATATTTACATGCACGGGATGAGCGGCATGGACGCTGCAAAGGAGCTGCGCAAAACGGACGCAGACTGTCTTCTGGTTTTTACCACGACCTCAACCGACCACGCGCTGGAGGGCTTTCAGGTCCGTGCGCTCCACTATCTCGTGAAACCCTTTTCCGAGGAGGAGCTTTCCGCCCTGCTGGCCGAGATGCTTGCAAGCCTCCCCCGCCCCGAGCCGGTCCTGACGGTGAAGGTCAGCGGCAGCGATGTCCGTCTTTGCTACCGGGATATTATCTCGGCAGAGCATTTTGCACATCTGATCAACATCCGCACGACTGCCCTGAAAACGCTGGTCACCCGCCAGAGCTTTAAGGTGTTCACAGAGCCTCTGAAAAAAGATCCCCGCTTTTTCGTCTGCGGCAGAGGCATGATCGTCAATTTAGAGCACGCCGCGGATTTTCGGGACGGTGCCTTCTGCATGACAGACGGCAGCAGCGTCTATGTCAGTCAGGAGCTTTTAAAGCCTGCCCGGCAGGCGTTTATGGAATTTCTGCTGCAAAGGGAGCGTATGAAATGAAGGATATTCTGCGTCCGATTTTGGAGCTTCTCGTCGTACTCCCCGGCCTTTTGCTTGGATATTTCCCTGTAAAAACCTATCTGAAGCAGTCCCCTGGAAGGCTGGCCGCCTGGCTTTTTCCCTTGATGGCGTGCCTGTGCATCGGCAGCGGGCTTGCCTGCTATCGGCTTCATGCTTCCACGGTCTTTGCCCTTGCGGGGGTCGCGCTGGCTGCGATCTGCCTGTATACCGGAACGCTTACCATCTCCCTCTGGAAATCCGGCACGATTGCGCTGTCCGTCTGCGCGGTGTTCGCGTGCGTGAACAGCCTGTCCCGTGCCGTCAGCGCCGCGATCATCCGGAATCTGCAGCTGCCGCCGGACGGACCGTGGCTCTGCCTGGGCGCCTGCGTGTTCTATAACGCCGTTTGCTGGGTCATCGTGCTGGCCGCGTATTATCCTGCGACACATACGGTGCGTGCGATGGTCGAGGACGACAATTTTGCGCAGACCTGGTATGTGTTCTGGGTCCTGCCGCTGGCGTTCATCCTTTTGAACCTTTTCATGATCCCGCGCTATCAGTCAACGCTCCAGACAGGCCGCGTGCTGCAGGGCTATATTGTGCTGAGCAGTGCGCTTCTGGTCTTTATGTTCTGCTTCAATGCGGTTTTCCTGCTGATGGCAACCAGTCTCAACCGCAATGCGAAGCTGCAGCAGGAAAACCAGTTTCTTTCGATGCAGCAGCAGCGCTATGAAAACCTCAGGACCTCCATCGAGGAAGCGCGGCAGGCACGGCACGATATGCGCCACCAATTCAATCAAATTTCTGCGCTGGCCGAGGCAGGTGACCTCGAGAACCTGAAAAGCTACCTTGCAAAGACCGTCTCCCGCATCCCGAATCTTGATATGTGCTTCTGTGAAAACCGTGCGGCTGACAGTGTTGTCGGCTATTACTGCGCCATGGCAAAGCGCGATGAGATTCCCTTCCGCGCCAGACTCGACCTGCCGGAAACACTGCCGGTTGACGAGATCGATATGTGTCTCGTGCTTTCCAACCTGCTGGAAAATGCGCTGGAGGCAAGCCTTCGCACCGCACCGGGCAGGCGGCAGATCGAATTGACCGCTTATGTTCACGCCGACCGGATTCTGTTGATCGAGGTTGAAAATGCGTTTGACGGCGAGATCAACGAAAAGAACGGCGTTTTCCGCTCCTCCAAGCGGAAGGAAAACGGGATCGGTATCCAGTCCGTCACCCATATTGCGGAGAAAACCGGCGGCACCAGTACCTTTACCCATCAGAACGGCACCTTCACCGCCAAGGTCATGCTCTGCGGATAAGAGAATATTCAGAGCATATCCTGACAACGCCCGGTGCGACAAACCGCAGGGGGTGCGGGCGGCTGTCCCCTGCTTTTACGAAAGGAAAGGAGCAACACAATGGAGCAGCTCTTGCGCCAACGCGCAGAATCAATTTGGACAGCGGCCATCCGATCCGTTTTGCCGGATGAGGCGGTGCGCCGTGCTTTGGAGCATTTTCACCCGCAGGGGCGTGTATTTCTCGTGGCGGCGGGCAAGGCCGCGTGGCAGATGGCCCACGCGGCGCTGGCCGTGCTGGGCCGTGTGGACGGCGGGATCGTCATCACAAAATACGGCCATGTCAGGGGGCCGCTGCCCGGCGTGACCTGCTGCGAGGCAGGGCATCCGGTGCCGGACGACAACAGCTTTGCGGCCACCCAGCGGGCGCTGGCGCTTGTCAGCGGTCTGCGGGCAGACGACACCGTGCTGTTTCTGCTCTCCGGCGGCGGCAGCGCGCTGTTTGAAAAACCGCTGCTGCCCGCTGAGGAGCTGCAGGCCATCACACAGGCACTTTTGGCCTGCGGTGCCGATATTGTTGAGATCAACACGATCCGCAAGCGGCTGTCTGCCGTCAAGGGCGGGCGGTTCGCGCTGGCCTGTGCGCCCGCCGCGGTGTACAGCGTGGTGCTCAGCGACATTCTCGGCGACCCGCTCGATATGATCGCCAGCGGCCCGGCCTGTCCGGACAGCTCTACCTGCGCGCAGGCTGCTGCCATTGCGGAAAAATACCGGCTGGCGCTCTCCACTGCTGCTGCGGCCCTGCTGCGGCAGGAAACGCCAAAAACGCTGCCCAACGTGACCACAAAAATCACCGGCAGCGTGCGGGAACTGTGCCGCGCCGCTGCGGATGCCTGCCGCGCCGAAGGGTACGAGCCGGTTTTGCTGACAGACTGCCTTTGCTGTGAGGCCCGGGAGGCCGGCAGCCTTCTGGGAAGCATTGCCCGCACCCACGCAGGGCAGGGCCGCAGGCGGGCCTTTATCGCGGGCGGCGAGACCGTTGTGCATCTGACCGGCCATGGGCCTGTCTCTTATACACATCTGACGCTGCCGACGACTTAATAGGTGTAGAT
>ENA-OYWK01000967-OYWK01000967.1-human-gut-metagenome-genome-assembly--contig:-NODE-967-length-14659-cov-5.648452_pt1 | contig 14659 bp, 10 predicted proteins | sample MGYA00244808_ERZ653392 | MGnify/ENA primary metagenome ERZ653392 (study PRJEB26926, sample SAMN06165125) | human gut metagenome | biome: ENVO:00009003; feature: ENVO:2100002; material: ENVO:00002003...
ATTAAGTCGTCGGCAGCGTCAGATGTGTATAAGAGACAGCCTTTATTTTTTATAAAATTCATACAATTTTTTTATTTCAGATAATTCATGGCATCTAAAAGATTGCTCACACCGACCAGCCTGATACCTTTTACTTCTGTCATGGATTTTCTGCAGACTTCCGGTAGAATACAGACCTCAAAGCCAAGTTTTTTTGCCTCCTGCACCCGCTGTTCTGCCATATTTACCGCGCGGACCTCACCGCTTAATCCGACCTCGCCAAAACAGATGGTTTTCTCATCGATCGGTTTGTCCTTGTAACTTGAGATCAATGCAAGAACAATGCCAAGGTCGATTGCCGGCTCATTCATTTTGATTCCTCCTGCGATATTCACATAGGCATCACAGTCACCCAGCTTTAAGCCCAGTCTTTTTTCCAGAACCGCCATCAAAAGATTGACACGGTTAAAATCCGTTCCTGCCGCTGTTCTTCGCGGAATACCAAAATTACTGTGACATACAAGTGCCTGCACCTCCAAAAGGATTGGTCTAGTCCCTTCCATGGAACATGCCACAACAGAGCCGGACGCTCCCTCCGGCTTGCCGCTCAACATATATTCAGACGGATTTTCCACTTCCACAAGTCCGTCCTGCCGCATCTCAAATACACCGATCTCATTTGTGGAGCCAAAACGGTTTTTTACACCTCTTAAAATACGGTAAGCCGCATGCCTGTCTCCCTCAAAATAAAGCACGGTGTCTACCATGTGTTCTAACACCCTCGGTCCTGCCACCACTCCCTCTTTCGTCACATGTCCCACAATGAAAATGGAGATTCCCATTCCCTTTGCGATCTGCATCAAAACACCTGTGGACTCGCGCACCTGTGATACACTGCCCGGTGCCGAGGGAACCTCTTCGTTAAACATCGTCTGGATGGAATCGATTACAACGATCTGCGGTTTTTCCCGGTCAATGACTGCCTTTATGGTGTCAAGATTTGTCTCACACAGCAGTTTCAGACTGTCCCCGAAATTTCCGATACGCTCTGCACGGATCTTGATCTGCTGCAAAGATTCCTCCCCGGAAATATAGAGCACTTTTATGTTATGCTCCGACAGATTCCTGCACACCTGAAGCAGCAATGTGGATTTTCCGATTCCGGGATCGCCTCCCACTAACACCATGGAACCCTGCACAATACCTCCGCCAAGTACACGGTCTAATTCTTTCATATCGGTTGACACACGTTTGTCATAGGTCATCTCGATCTGGGACAGTGGCAGTACCTTTGCCTCTGACGCTGTTGCTTTCTGCTTTGCCAGTGTGCCCGCACTCTTTTTGTCCACCACTTCTTCTACAAATGTATTCCATTCCTTACATCCCGGACACTGCCCCATCCATTTGGACGATTCGTATCCGCAGGACTGGCAGAAAAAAATACTTGTTTTTCCTTTTGCCATAAAACCTTCCTTTATTGACAGCAAAAGGAGTTGCCGTTTCTGACAACCCCTTATCATTTCTTAGCATTTCTGAATCTGAACTTCTACCGGTTTCTCTCCAAGTTCCACACTGACGGTTAACTTGCCACCGAGATTTGTTTTCATCTTACCTGCGCTTGCTCCGTCCACTGTAATTTCATACTCAGTCTCTTCTTCTAACTCCAGTGTGATCTGAGCATCTTCCGATCCTTCCACGGAAAAAGAAATTCCTGTGTCCGTTGCATTCAAATGATATGCCGCTGTTCCCGGTACGGATTCATAAACAAACATACCATTACGCTCCAGCTTTGTGATGTCTTTGTAAGTTTTTACCTTATAAAGATCTCCCTGATGCCCGAAGTTATCAAGCTTTGCCTTTGCATCCAGAGTGTAATCTCCAAAACTGATCGTTCCATCTGCTTCTGAACGAATTAATTCACTAATAGCGCTCATCTTTTCCTCCTGTGGTACAGTCCTTCTCTGCCTGCTGCACCGTAAAAATTTTGTAAAATCATTATAGCTCAACTACATTTCGATTGCCAGCATTTTCATCATTTTTAAGGATTTTTTTATTTTTGTGTTACTGTTCCTTTACTTCAAAAACAACTGCATTCTTTTTCGTAGTGACGATCACTTCATCACCCTTTTTCACCTTGCCGTCTAAGATTTCTTCTGCAAGCTGATCCTCGATCTCATTCTGGATTTTGCGGCGGAGTGGTCTTGCTCCATATTTCGGTTCGTATGCTTTTTCCACAATATAATTTTTCACGCTGTCACGCACATGAAGTGTGATATCCATCTGGCTCTTACAACGGTCTGTCAGATCTTTCAACATTAATGTGACGATCTGTTTCATATCATTTTTGTTCAGTGAACGGAATACGATGGTTTCATCAATACGGTTTAAGAACTCCGGTTTGAAAATCCTGCGCACTTCCTCCATCACACTGTTTTTCATGCGCTCGTAATTCTGCTTTTCATCATCCGAAGATGCAAAACCAAGTTTTTTCGGTTCCACAATGGACTGTGCTCCTGCATTTGATGTCATGATAATGATCGTATTTTTAAAGTCCACCTTGCGTCCCTGGGAATCCGTGATATGTCCATCGTCTAACACCTGGAGTAAAATATTAAATACATCCGGATGCGCTTTTTCGATCTCGTCAAACAAAATCACGGAATACGGATTCCTGCGCACTTTCTCGCTGAGCTGACCGCCGTCCTCATGTCCGACATATCCCGGCGGGGAACCGATCATTTTAGAAACACTGTGTTTCTCCATGTACTCCGACATATCAACACGTATCATCGCCTGTTCATTGCCGAAAACAGCCTCCGCCAGTGCCTTGGAAATCTCCGTTTTACCTACGCCTGTAGGTCCTAAGAACAGGAACGAACCGATTGGTCTTCTCGGATCTTTTAAACCGACACGTCCACGTCTCACCGCTTTTGCCACAGCCGTCACAGCTTCTTCCTGACCAACGACACGTTTGTGCAGCGTTGCCTCTAATTTTTTCAGGCGGGCTGCCTCGCCTTCTGCCAGTTTCTTCACCGGAATTTTTGTCCAGCCGGAAACAACATCTGCCACATCATCCTCTGTGACAGACAGATTCTTTCTGCGGATCTCACGCTGCGCTTTTTTTGTCTGCTTCTCAAGCTCTGCTTCCAATGCTTCCTTTTCTTCCTTGCACTGTTTTGCAAGCGCAATATCGGAATTGCTCAGAGCATCCTCTAACTGTAATTCTTTTTCTGTGATCTGATTTCTCAATTCCGCAAGTTTCTCTGTATGGTTAGACACGCCAAACCGCACTCTTGCTGCTGCTTCATCCATCAGATCAATTGCCTTATCCGGCAAAAAACGGTCATTGATATAGCGCGCTGACAGGCGGACTGCCGCCTCGACTGCCTCATCCGTGATCTTTACATGATGATGTGCTTCGTATTTACCGCGAAGCCCTTTCAAAATTGTAACTGTCTGTTCCTCGCCCGGTTCCTCCACCGTCACAGGCTGGAATCTTCGCTCTAGTGCAGCATCTTTTTCTACATATTTGCGGTATTCTGTGATTGTCGTTGCTCCCATGATCTGAATCTCACCACGGGCAAGTGCAGGTTTTAAAATATTAGAGGCATCGATCGCGCCCTCTGCGCCACCGGCACCGATGATTGTGTGAAGCTCATCGATAAACAGCAAAACATTTCCTGCTTTTGTCACTTCCTGAATCACTTTTTTGATACGCTCTTCAAATTCTCCACGGTATTTTGAACCAGCCACAATACCGGATAGGTCTAAAGATACCACTCTTTTTCCCTGAACAGAGTCCGGTACAAGGCCGGATACGATACGCTCTGCGATCCCTTCCACGATAGCCGTTTTACCAACTCCCGGTTCTCCGATCAGACATGGATTGTTCTTCGTTCTTCTGCTTAGAATCTGAATCACTCTCTGGATTTCTTCCTCACGTCCAACCACCGGATCCAGTGCTCCTTCCGTTGCAAGCTGTGTCAGATCTCTGGAATACTGATCCAGCGTCGGGGTTCCCTCATTATTTTTCTTTTTTCCCGGACGGCCATTCTGAAATTCTTCGCGGTAAAGATTTGCATCTTCCCCCATCGCAATGAGAGTGTCCACAAAGACTTTCTGCATATTGACGGACAGCGTTGTCAGTAATCTGGATGCAACACAGTCTGTCTCTTTGATCATGGCAATCAGAATATGTTCTGTTCCAATGGCATCTGCATGGAATCTGACTGCCTCCTTCTCTGCATTCTCAAGAACTTTTGCTGCTCTCGGTGAATAACCATCTGATTCTGCTACTGCTGTTCCCTCTGCCGGAGCGATCAATTCTTTGATCAGATCTACAATTTTATCTAACTCTACACCATTCTCATTCAGAATTTTTGCCGCTACTCCTGAATTTTCCTTCAATAGCCCAATCAGTAAGTGCTCGGTTCCGATATAATTATGATGTAATGATTTTGACATTTTGCCGGCGATATCAATCGCTTTTTTGGCTTTTACAGTGTATGGTAATTGCATGTTGTCTCCTCACATTATTTATTAGGTGATTGCAAACTCTCCTTAATCTATCTCAAATTGTTCAAAATCAACAAAATTTTCGAAAACACGCTTCCGCTACGTGTCACTCGCAACGGTACTGCTCATTCTTCGCAGTACTTCGCAAATTCATTTAAAATCTGCTTCGCAGATAGGAATTTGCTCACACTTGAATCACTTTCGCACGGTCTGTGCAGTAAATGCACAGACCTGATAAAAAATGTCGCACCTGCCTTCTAAGTACCGGCGGTTCCACAGTGTTTTCTCAAGCTTTTGTTGATTTTTCACAATTTAATTTACGTTATGAATGAGTTTCGCAATTATCTACATTCTATTTTATATTATAAATCATTTAGGTCGAAAACTTCCATTCCTTTTTCATTTTTTTGCGGCACATCCATTTTTTCATTTTCTATAGGTGATTTTTTCTCGGACATTTCTTCTGTCACTGGTTTCTTAGACGGGGATGGAATTTCATCCTCATAATCATTCCATTCGCGGTAAGCCCTGTTGATTGGATGTTCTTCCTCGATGTACTCTTCCTCGTCATCGAAATAATCGTCCTCATCCTCTTCGAACTCTTGTGCTTCTTCTGTTTCTTCTGCTTTTTTCGGTTTCCCGGCTTTATTTGTTCTCGCTGTCTGCCCTGCTTTTGATGCTTTTTTTGTGTTCTCTGCGTTTTTCATTGGAGCTTCAGGGGATTTTTCGACAAATTCATCTTCCTCATCGCTCTCGTACTCAGACTCTTCGTTCTCAGAATCGTTGTCCTCTAAGAGTTCGTCTTTTCCTTTTTTCTTTCTGCCAAAGAGAACGATATTCAGGATGATCACAACTGCGATTGCCAATACAAAAATAAGCACAGCGATCATGTTTCTGGAAAAGGATTTTGCATCTTTATATTTCTTTGAGAGTTCATCATACTCGCTCTGCAATGCTGCAAGATCATCCGAAGAGGAATCCGCTGTCTCTGTGATATTTCCATTCACACGCTGGTAAGTTCCTTCCGCTGCATCATACTGATACCAGCCTTCGGTTCCATCCTGATTTACCCCATAAAAGATATAGAAATCAGACGCTTCCTCTCCATCCTCTGCCGGAAGCTGGTAAGCGGTCATCACAGTATTTTCCGGCATTTGCAGGGACACCTGCACATAACTCTCCGGCAGTACCGAATCAAGCGGCGCCAGAAGTGGGATAGCATAACTGCTCTCCCCTGCTGTAAACTTCATAAAGTCATAGACAACATCCCTTGTCTCATCATAGATAAAGAACCTGCCGGTTGTTGCATCCACATTGTCTGTTTCCAGATAGATCAGAGAGATTGTTCCCTTGTTAAATGTCAGACCTCTGCATTCCGCTCCCCGGAAATTAACTGTTGCCTCTGTAAAATCAGACGGAATCTGTTCCTCTGTAAAATTGTCTGCGATATGGTAGGTCGTGTTATTGATCACAACATCCGCCGCCGACACCGGAGTTTCCGTTGTGTCCACTTCCTCAGTATCTTCTGGAGTCTCGCTGTCAACATTTCCGTCGTCTCCGTTTTCACCGCCTGTAGTTGTCGTCTCACTTCCGGTGGTTCCTGCAGCCTGTCTTGTCACAGTGATTTTATAAGTGGCTGTTGTACCATTTTCTGCTTTTACGACAATCTGAACAACGTTTGCCCCAACTGCAAGATTCGTATTTCCAGTCACAGACTCAATCGTTGCCTTTTCATTGACCGGTGTTGCACTCACTGCAATACTTGTCACGGAATTATCAACCGTTGCCGTGTACTTTGTGGTGCTTCCCTTAAAAGCCGGAGACAATGTTCCCGGTGAAATCGTCAGCGCCTTTAAGGAATTATCTGCGGATAAAGCTGCCATATTCGTATTGCTTCCAGTATTGTTGTTATTTCCTGTATTGCTGCCTGCTGCTTCGTTTTTGACCGTTACAGAAGTGCTGCTGCCTGCCATGGAATCCAATTCTTCTTCGGTACCGTAAATAACACCATCCGTAGCAGAAAGCGAAATAGAAGCTTTTCCCGCACTGATTGCTTTTAATGTCACACTGAAGCTGTCACTCGCTACCGAAATACTTCCGCCGCCACCGCCATAAGTTGCATTACAGCTCACAAACTCCAGAATGCCGGCATCATAGGTCAAAACCATATTGGCATATGCACTGTCCCCGGATGCACTTAATGCTTTTGCCGTTACCGTCACAGTCTGTCCGATATTCAGGGAACCGGCAGACACAGCGATCGTTGTTTTTCCGGAAGCCGCCTTGGCATGCATCTGCGGTGTCATAAGGCAGATGCATAATGTTAACAGTGTAATGATCACACCTAATTTCTTTTTCATTTTACTCTCCATTCTTATGTGTGAAAATTGTATTTTCTCACTAAAATAACTCTTTCTATCCACACAGCCCTATTACTGTTCAATCTGTGCTGCATTTATAATATGTTTCTGCAAAAGCACAAGGTCTTTTACGGAAACTTTTCCATCTCTGCTTATATCCGCAGCCGCTGCATACGCACCGGAAAGCTGTGATGTTCCAAGAATCTGTTTCTGCATCATGACCAGATCGACCACAGAGATTTTTCCATCTCCATTGATGTCACCGTAAATGACAACGTCATACTGCTTCACCAGTGTTCCATTTGCATATACTGCAATTTTATTACCTGTTCCGACTGCACCGGTATTTTCTGTGCCATCTGCTTTCAGCACTTTGACCGTGCCGCTTCCCGCTGAGATATTGGCAAGTACAGAAGAAGCGCCTGTTCCCGGTGTAATACCTGTGATCACGGTATCTCCCAGTTTATAGGAGGTAGAAACGGATACGCCGTCCGCAACCGTTGTTCCACCACTTTCCGGTGTCTGGGTATTGTCTGCTGCCGGCTGCTGTCTTACCACATTGATCGTGTAGGTTTTTGCCGAACCGCTCTGTGACACACAAGTTACGTTGATCGCATTATTTCCATAATTCAATGCATAAGTTCCCGCTCCGGAAACTCCCGCTTTCGGTGCAACTGCCGAAGCACCTACATTGATCGAGCTTACCTCGGTTCCAACGATCACGGAATAATCGGTTACTGCTCCCTGGAAAGACGGTGTCAGTCCATATCCGCTTACGCTGAGAGAAGAGAGCCAGTTATTCGGATTACCACTGTCTGAAAACGTCACTGCTGACTCCGGCATATTGCTATACACCGGAATACGGAATATAAATCCCTGTGATTTATCCGCATAAGCCGTGCTCATTGTTTTTCCTTCTGACATTGCCGCCTGCACATTTGTCATGTACTGATGTGAGTATATGCTGTTCATATTCACCACATTAAATTTCTGGAAATATAAGGTGTTCTGCCCTTTTTTCACATAATTATTTCCAACGATACCAGCTCCACCATTAATTGATTTATAAATAGAATTCCAGTCGTTATTTTTCGCATAAATCAATCCGTTGACCGTCGCAGACGCAGACGATGTCGTATATGCTCCGATATTAAAGTAATTGTAATATCCATTATAGCCAGAGTAATTGCCAGAGATCAAAGGACTTGTCCCCTTATTTCCCTGCTCCTGCTTACATCTTGCAGCCAGATGATAAGGACTGACACTCAAGTTCTGTCCCACTTCCATGAAAGTATCTGCATAGCTTCGCGATGCTCCGTCTGTATCGCTATAGTTTCCACTCATGAAACTGCCTGACAGAATATTTCCAACTCCTGTCACGTTCTGATATGGCGCATATTCTAACGTTTCAAACTGAAAAATATACGTGTCATTCAGGTAATTTCTCGGATCCATGCAATATGCTATGTAATTGGAGGAGGCACTTACCCAGCCTGCTCCGTCATAACCATACCATTTGTTGGTCGCCCAGTCATAAGCCCCCGTCTCCGTTGACTTTCTCGCATCATTGGAAGAACTCTGCACCAGATTCCTTCCGACAACACTCTCATTTGCAATGACGGTATTCCAGTCTAGTCCTGTCTGTACCGGAACGAACTGCCAGTCTGGATACTTCTGGTGCAATGCCAGAAGTGAGTTACAATAGCTGTCCGGAAATCCTGCTGATTTTAACGATGCAACATATTCTTCATCCGTCACCGTTGTGGTGTCTCCCTGCGATCCATCCGCAGAAGTCTGTCCGGTTACTGACAGATAGGTTCCGCAGATCCAACCTGCATAATCCACACCATTCTTATTAAATGTCACATTGTACCACACAGTTCCATTTGTGGTTGTCTGTCCGAGTACATTGACTGTCTGATCTCTTTTTACCGTCGTGACCGGAGAATATGCCGTGCTCGCACCTGTCCTCACATAGACATTGCCGTTCGTGTTGGTGACAACTCCGGCTGCACCCTGCGCTGAATTATCTGTGATCGTACTTCCCGCAGAAGTATCCTCGGATGACAGTGTGATAAAATCGGATCTGATATAACCTGTCGATGACATTCCATTATAGGAAATCTGTACTTTATACCACTTCATTCCATCCGAACCATCCGCTTCATCGATCACGCGGACGGCTGTTCCAGCCGCCAGAGATGTGATTTTTTCGCCATTCACAGGCGATTTCCGCATCTGCACCGGGCCATCGTTCAACACTCCTGCCGTCTCCGTGTAGGCATAACTTTCCAACGGTTTTACCGTAATGACCGCAGTCGCTGCTGTCACACCAAAAATCGTTGCAAAGATAAAGCTCCGCCATTTTCTCTGTTTTATATTAAGGTTTCTTCTCATTTTTCCTCCAAATGCCTTCGGTACTTCCCCAAAAGGCACAGTAAATCAAGCTTATTATATGTAATTCACGACAGAGCGTCAACCTTAATCTGGTAAATATGGTAACTATTCAGAGCCAAGACAATTTTCATAAATTTGCGAATCATGCTTGCATGAATGAGCATAATTTTGAAAATTTCTTTGGCGAAGTAACCACATGAGCAAAAATATAGCTCTGAAAGAGCGATTTTGCGAATGAGGTGCTGAATAGTTACTAAATATGTATGATACAGCAAAGTGCTCAGATACTGTCTGAGCAGTAACGATGTTTTGTCCTTTTTTCCACCTTATCATTATTCAAAACTAACAATAATCCCCACAAGAGTCCTCCGATAGCCAGAAAGCTTCCCACGATCAAAGGCAGGTTATAAACATAAATCTTTGCCCCAGCCAGCACAACAATGCCAGCTACCATTCCAAGCGCTGCGATAAATGCAACAATACCGCATGTAAAAATAAATTCATAATCCAACTTTCTCATCCTTTTTTACCTCCCATGGAAAACAGCTTTTGTCATCAATATAAACATCCGCATAAATCTTTCTTCCGTCTGATCCGTACCTTTCGATAATCTCCGGCAGATTCTCATTCACTGCATCAAATTCCAGTTCCCACTTCCTGCACCATTCCACTGCTTCCTCTAACTGATTTCCACAGCGGCACGTCCACAAAATAATCTGGCGTCCCTGCCTTCTCAATCCTTTCAGCAGTTCGATCAGTGCTGTATTCGGCTGTCCGATCTTTGGGAAGCAGTCCGTACAAAGTGTTCCGTCAAAGTCTACCGCAATAATCTGATATTCCGTTTTCATCTGCCATGCTCCTCACTTTCCGTCATTTTGCCCTCTTGCTGCTTCCCATTATCCATATTTTCTGTCCATTAATTCGGACAGTAAAAGACCACCTCACGAAAAATTTCATGAAGTGGTCTTTTTACCTTTCATATATTTTGTTTTTTACGCAAATAATTTTTTCACCATTTCCGCATCAAATACGACCTGCTTTACATGGTCAACCTCAATCTGATACAGTGCATTTGCTGCTAGGTGCTCTGCCGCCTGCTCCAGATCACGGATTCCCGATGTATTCTTATACTGCTCGATCAGTTCATCCAGTCCCTCCCCGGTCAGAACGATCTCGCCCTGCAGCAATCCGATTCTCTTTAATACTTTTGGCAGTGCAAATTTGGAGAAAATGATTTTTTTCTCTTCCTGCGTATAATCCGGGATATCGATCACTGCAAAACGTGACATCAGCGGGGCGCTGATATCTTCTTTTACATTGGCAGTTGCAATCGGATAGACACCGCCGGTCGGAATCATACATTCCATATAGTTGTCTGTAAATCCAAGATTATCTAATAAGGTAAGAAGTACGTCCGCCGGATTGCCGTTTCCTTTTCCGGATGCAGCCTTATCAAGCTCGTTGATGATGAATACAAGGTTCGACTCGCCAGCCATGGAAAATGCATCCATAATAATACCAGGCTTCGCATTTCCGTAGATACGGGAGCTTCCGGTCAACTGCTCCGGGTCATTGATGGAACTCATATCGAGTGTCGTCCACGGCAGTTTTAAAATTCTTGCCACCGCATAGGCAATCTGCGATTTTCCGGTTCCTGCCGGTCCGACAAGCAGAAGTCCATACGCTGGAAGTGTGTGCGTGCGGTTGATCTGGATGATGGTCTCCATGATACGCTGTTTTACTTTTTCCATTCCGTATAGTTCTTCATCTAAAATCCTGCGCGCCTCCACCGGATCGATTGCTTCAAAATAATTATTTTTCCATTGGATATTCGTCATAATGGAAAGTGCACGCTGCGCGTGGCGGCGTTCCTCGGCAGACACTTCGCTGGAACGTGCAACTGCTAAATTTCTTCTCGCCCACAGTCTGATATTGTCCGGCATGGTTCTTCCTGCGCAGTTTAAGAAATCCGAAATACTCTGGATACTGGTAAGCTTCATGCTGTCGCCGCTCTCGTCTAACTCTTCGTCCTCATCCTCCTGCTCCGGTGCGCTGCTCGATAAAAGGCGTTCCATCACATACTGCAAAAATCCATCCGCTGCGGAAAGTTTCGTGCCGCCATGAAAAGCATTTTCCCTGATCTTGTACACGGCATAGCCGTCTGCCCTGTTTTCCCCAGACAAAAGAACGTTGATACGGTTCTCCCCAAGCCATTTGATCAAATTCACAAAACGTGCATCGATCCGCAGGATATTGGAACGGAATGTCTCGTCCTCCTCCTTAAACTCAAATGCTGTCCACTGGCTCTGGTTGCAAAATACTCCGGTGGAATGATGGCTCCACTGTTTTTGCTGATTGTCTAACACCAGGATCGGATCATCCGGTGTTTTTTCGGAACTGTCTGATGTAAATGCGGTATATGTACATACAAACGCTTCTTTTTCCTCTGAAGCGCTGCTGAAATCAAAAACTGACATACTTTTTCTCTCCTTTGTTCTCCGATACTCTTTTTCTGTACTTATCAAACCATAAAACGAAAAAATTTACAAGGAAGTTTTTTGAGACACTTCATATAAAAATATGAAACTTCTGCTATTCCTGCTAAAACTAATCATGGTCATATGAATACTGTAACGAATATTGACGTTACTGTTCACTCAGCACCTGAACACCATGCTGTTCAGGTGCGTATGAACGTGATGCGGGTGTGAGCAGCCCCCTTTTGCGAAGCAAAACTTTATATGGGGCTGCGAAGTTACAGTTCGCAGGGTAACCTGTGAACTGTAACATATTGACAATAGGGGCAACTGATTTTATAATTCAATAATAGGAATTATTACTAATTTAGGAGGTTATGAAATCGCAAGGCATCGCTTTGTATGCAGTACGATTTCATTAAAATAAATCATGGAGATAGATATTATCGGTTTGATCAGTGCCTGTTCCTATGCTCTCGACTGCATCGAGGCAGAACTGGTAAACATTAAAAATAAACACGGAAAACGAGTGGCCTATATCAGTGTGCGCATGGGGCAGTATTTTGATCTCCCGGAGGATGCCCTGCAGGATCTCGCAATCTGCGCTCTGTTGCACGACAACGCCCTCACACAATATATTTCCGAGGAATTGCAGGAGCATTCCGCGGCAGACCTGACCGCTGACCTTGTGGCAAACACTACGAACCTGCATTGCATCTACGGCGAACAGAATCTTGCAAAAATCCCTTTTAAAACTGACGTTACCAATGCAATCCTATACCATCATGAGCACGCGGACGGCACCGGGCCATTTCACAAAAAATGGGATGAAGTTCCTCTGTCTGCGCGCATTATCCACCTTGCCGATGTGGTGGATATCATCGGGCACAGCGGTGCATTTGAAACACAGAGATGGGATATGGTAAAACAGTACCTGATCCAGCATACGGATAAACTTTTTGACGCCGCATGTGTGGATGCTTTTTTCCATATATTTTCAGATAACGAATTTGCAGATTTCAAAGATGACTCCTTTGAAACGAAACTCTGGGAGATCGTTCCGAGAGAAAAACAGACCTTTGACTGGGAAACCTGCAAAAATATCGCCGACTTTTTTGCGCAAATCGTCGACTATAAATCTTCTTTTACAAGCAGACACTCCATCGGTGTCGCTGAGAAAGCAGCCGCATTTGCAGAGTACATCGGCTACGATTCCACACAGGTTCAGAAAATGTACCTGGCCGGCGCACTTCATGATATCGGCAAGATGGCAATCGACAATGATATTCTGGAAAAACCGGATAAGCTGACCGATGAAGAATTTTCAAAAATGAAAAACCATGCAGGATATACTTATCTGATTCTGTCCAATATCAACGATTTTGAAGACATCCGTGACTGGGCAGCATTCCACCACGAAAAACTGAACGGAAAAGGCTATCCTTTCGGCAAAACTGCCGCTGAATTAAACGAGCCGGAACGCATCATGGCGTGTATAGACATTTATCAGGCACTCACCGAAAGCCGCCCTTATAAACAGGGTTTTTCGCATGAAAAAACCTGCGATATTCTCGATGATATGGCAGACAAAGGCTTTATTGATGCCGGCATTGCACAAAAGATCAGAGTCTGCTTTCAGAATACAACGATCTGATTTTTTGCGTTTTATCTTTACGAAAACATATTTTTTCGTTACAATATGGTGTGTATATGAAAAATCACGATATCATATTCAATGAAAGGAATCAATTATTATGTCAAATCCAATTGTTACAATCGAGATGGAAAACGGCGATATCATGAAAGCAGAGCTTTATCCTGAAATCGCACCAAATACTGTAAACAACTTTATCAGTTTAGTAAAAAAAGGGTTTTATGACGGCGTTATCTTCCACCGTGTCATCAACGGTTTTATGATCCAGGGCGGCGATCCGGACGGAACCGGAATGGGTGGCCCGGGCTATGAAATCAAAGGAGAATTTTCCCAGAACGGTTTCAAAAATGACTTAAAACATTCTGAAGGTGTTTTATCCATGGCAAGAACTATGATCCCGGATTCTGCCGGTTCCCAGTTCTTCATCATGCACAAGAACTCTCCACACTTAGACGGCGCTTATGCTGCATTCGGTAAAGTGATCGATGGTATGGATGTTGTCAATAAAATTGCAGAAACAGCAACTGATTACTCTGACCGTCCATTACAGCCACAGGTAATGAAAACCGTGACAGTTGAAACTTTCGGGGTTGATTATCCGGAACCTGAGAAGTGTTAATTTAACAGAATTTCAGACATCATAAAAAAGGACTGGTTTTTGAGGGGACACCTCAAAAACCAGTTTTTTTTTATTGATCCATACTATTCTCTATTTTACGCACTCCATAATGATTTCCCCACACCTTTCATATCCAAGCTGCGAGCTGTTCAAAGATAATGTATAATTTTTTGCCATTCCCCATTTCTGGTCTGTGTAAAAATTATAGTTTGTTCTACGCCTTTTATCTGTTTCGGTTATCATTTTTGCAGCATCAGCTTCTGCGACATTGTATAGTTTACAGATACGCTGCACTTTTTCCGGCATATCCCCGTGTATAAAAACATTCAGCACATCCTCCCGGTCTTTTAAGATAAAATCCGCATTTCTTCCTATGATCACACAGCTTTCTTTTTCCGCAATTTTCAGGATCACGTTTCTCTGTGCTTCATACACCATATCTTCCACGGATTTTCCTGTGATATCACGTCCGGAAAATGCATAGGCAAATAAGCCTTTCTTCGGAGACAATTCCGCATTTTCACGGATATATTCCGGTGAAAATCCTGACTGCTCCGCAATCTGTCCGATGATATCCTTGTCATAATAGGAAATCCCAAGTTTCTTTGCCACCTGTCTCTTATACACATCTGACGCTGCCGACGACTTAATAGGTGTA
>ENA-OYWK01000972-OYWK01000972.1-human-gut-metagenome-genome-assembly--contig:-NODE-972-length-14625-cov-13.290117_pt1 | contig 14625 bp, 17 predicted proteins | sample MGYA00244808_ERZ653392 | MGnify/ENA primary metagenome ERZ653392 (study PRJEB26926, sample SAMN06165125) | human gut metagenome | biome: ENVO:00009003; feature: ENVO:2100002; material: ENVO:00002003...
TTATTCATAATGACCTTGTTTTTATTGTTTACGGTGCAATATTACGGAGATATTATAAGGCCATTGGTTACTCAACCGTTGAGCAACCGCCAAAAAAAGACAGAAAACGCCAATTTAGGACAAAAAAATAGCCGGAAGCAATTTCCGGCCATTCTTAAAGGAACAAACATTTGATTGTTATACCTGTTATTGGATAAAATGTTAATACACAAATATATACGAAAATATACCCTATAAATTTGGCTATGTTCCAAACAATGCCTATATTTGTATATGAGTTATTTGAAACTATGCAAAGCAGTGTAACCGAAAGCAGGACTTTTGCTACCAAATCGTTACCTGCATCTTTAAAATACTGTAATTATCTTCTGATTTACAGTAAATTACAACAAAATATTAAGTTTTGCTTGTTGAAACACTTTGTTCGCTATAGGGAAACGGTCTTTCATATCAAGAGCTTATAAAGAAAAAGCTCTGCAAATCAATGATTCACAGAGCTTAATCGAGTACTCGAAGCGGGACTTGAACCCGCACAGCCGCAATGGCCAAAGGATTTTAAGTCCTTCGTGTCTACCATTCCACCATTCGAGCATCCTATAAAGGAGAGCGGAAAACGAGACTCGAACTCGCGACCCTAACCTTGGCAAGGTTATGCTCTACCAACTGAGCTATTTCCGCATTTGGAGAACGGGTGCAAAGATAAACAGTTTTCCCGTTTCTGCCAAATTTTTTTTTATAAAAGTACAGTACCCTTAACGGATGAAATATTGAACCTTTGGAATGATTTTCTAGAAATAGTAGATTATCTGCAATCAACGCCACAAATTAGCAAAATTATAGAGAGTATTTAGCAAGTATAGTAATAAGGACAAAAATATCAGTACACCTATAAAATACAACTATAATAGATTAATATATAATAATTTAACACCGTAACCCGAGACTCAGAAAGTACTATTTTAGTAGGTGTGATAAAGACCTAGCTGTTAGCCATCCATCAAAAATTTTCCAGATATTTTTTTGAAAATTCAGCCTATTAGACTTTACTTTCCTACTAAACCAAATATTTATATATGTATAAAACAAATAAACTATGGATAATAACAACTACAAAAGACAGTACCGACAACTGAATGATACAACCAAAAAAAAGATTAGCCAAAGTCTAAGAGGCAGAACAAAATCAGCCACTCACACCCAAGCTATATCCAACGGACTGAAAAAGTATTGGGCAACAGTACCCAACCAACCTAATAATGAAAATAAGAATGAAGAACATGAATAAAATATACGGTTTAAATATAGATGCGTTGAGGCTCTGTTACGAAGTGACAGCACCCAACAATATCAATGTCATAAAAGACAAAGAGATTGGAGAAGAAATTGATTTTCTGTACTTCTATCTAAGACGAATAGAAGGGAAACACTTCAAGTTTGTTTATGAGATACGTTATAACGACATGGGAAAAGATAAATTGTTTGGAGAACTACGTTTGGGCATCAATGACAACAAAGAAGAAAGCAATACCCACCAAAACGGATATAAAAAAGCATGGATTAGTATTTCCAATCGTGTATTATACAGCAATGAGATATACTATTTAGATTTTATTGAAAGCAATTTAGGTATAGAATTACATAATATAACAACCCTAGACCTATGTCTTGATATGTCAAACGACATAGCCCGACTGATACGAAAACTTATACGAAACCCACAAATAACAACGCTTCTGAACGGAAAAAGAATCACCAACCGCAAAGAAGACCGCCCCGAAATCACATATATTTTCAGTGGGAATATGGATAAAGATAAATACTTAACCGTCAACATTAAACAGAAAAAAGCAATAAAGGATAAGAGCAAAGGTAGCACCCTTATAGCATACAACAAGAAGGCTGAAATAACCAATAGCTCGGATAAAACATACATAAATAACTACTATAACAATCCTTCAAAATTACATCGTTTAGAAGTCCATCTAAACAATGAAGAAATCAAAGATTATATAGCGAAAACCAGGTATGAATTATCATTTTATTCTTTAGCTGATGAAAAATTCCTAGCAAAACTTTTTGGTTACACTTTAAACAGCCTTATCAGATTTGAAAAAGACGGAAAAGCAATAGATTGGGCAGACCTCTTATCAGAAGGGTATAACAACCACCCCTGCCAACGGCAATTTTCTAGGGTAACTAATTCAAATACAGAGAAAAATCTCTTTAAAAAACGTAGTTCAAAAAAACAATATAGCGAAAATTAAACATTAACTTCGGATATGCGGAGTGCGGAATCAGAAATAGCAATTACTATATTTCACTCCGCACCTCCGCACTTCCGCATACAATCTATCAATATTGGTTATTTTTACGTAAACATAAGTTCCAAAAAGCCCCATTATCATTATACAGTTCATCAAAACGAGATGGGGACATTCCATCACAAACAAGGCAATCATTCTTCTTATATGAAGGATTAGCAACACCATAATACGAGCAAATATATCCTTTAAAGTCCGAGAAATTCCTAATATTCTTATTGAACAAGGTGCATTTTTCTTTCAATATAAGACAAAGCGTAGCAATATCCAATTTAGAACATTCACCATTGGATATTTCAAACCTTTCATCAACTTTTTCAAGTATCTTTCTGACTTGTTCCCGATTATGTAAAGAAGGGCATAATTTTTCCAATAACTTTTCTTTATCCAATATTGTACTACTATTTTTCTTTTCATTCGCCAGCGGTTGAACGGCTTTATTTGAAAGACCTTCTTTTTCTGTTAAAGTCTGAGAAGAATCTTTAGATAAAATACTATCCACAGAAGCCTCTTTCTCGATTTCCATAATAGTATCATCATTAAGTAAAACAGCTTCATTCACAACTATTTTCTGATAACGAATCCCCGCTATTCTTTGGGCATAAAACAGAAATGACTGCAATGTTTTGGCTTTATCTTCTATGATTGGCTGTTCTTGATTTTCTATAATCAGCATATTGATATAGTTATATTTAATCTTATGCTGCATGTCATACAAAAAGTACTTAATTAGTGCAATCAGAATATCTTTATCACTTTCATCAATGGTATTATTCTTAGCGTACAACTTCTTTAAAAAAGATATTAACCTAATATCCAAGTCCTTAATAAATGAATTATCGCATATATATTGGCTTATTTCCTCCAATGAATGACTACTTATATACTCCTTATCTAAACTATCAAAGATTGCAAGAGTGATTTTTATTTGCTTTCTAAACTGTACATCTAATTGTTCAATATTATCATATAAAATTACATTTTCATTGCCAAGCATGGCAATAACACCGTTTATCACGTTTTTGAGATACTGGGCATTCTGAATGTCATTATTCTTTTTACGCATCATTTCCAAGTGCCTTGACATACTTGAAAAGATTTCAGCTTCTTTTGTTATGCACTGATTGCAAAAAGTTAAAAGTGGCTCTATATCGCTATCCGCATATAGAACCACAGTCATATCTTTGAATAATTGAATATATTCTCTTTCTTCTTGTGATAGTATCATATCAGCGGTATTTAAACTGCCGTAAAGATACAAATTTCATTGTAAGCCTACAAAATTGGCTTTCATGGATATTGGCTCATATTGATATAAAACGTTCAAAAAGACAGTTTATTAGCTAAAAGTGAATATTAGTTTTAACGCACTTCTTGCCAATTTACATAAAACACTCATAATCAATGATATAAATCTATTTCCAATATTCACTTCTGAGATTAGTGAATATTGACAGCAAACTAAAACTTATAAAATTCATCATACACCTTTTCTTGTGTCAATTTGTAATAACGCTTATCACCACCATAATAATAATAAAAACCTTGTTGATTCTCATCAAAAAACAATTCCTTATTGTCTGCCTTTTCGGGTTTCGATATTCCACCATGCCAAATACCATCATGCAACAATATCCTGCCATCTTTAGTTATATCATAAGTATAGTCATATTGACTAGCTAAAGTTATTACTATACGTGCACGTCCCCCCTTCTCATTACGAGGTGAAAATATCAAATACCCATTAGCTCCATAACCTTTGAATGTCGCTTTATTTTTAATCAAATTATTAATCATTGAAATTTGATTTTGAGATTCTTCTTGTAACTTGACTTCCTCATAATCTCCTTTTTGTTTTGCAAATGTATCAATCCCTTGCAAATTAACAAACCCGCATTTATCTCCCAATTTTACCATAATTAAACCGTCTGAAAAACCATAAATTTTATCATATTTACATGGTATTACAAACTTACCTTTTTTATCAATAACACCAAATTTACCATCCTGCCAAACTTGTGCTAAACCTTCCAAAAAAGAGAAAGCTGCATCAAATTGAAATGGTACTACAACCTTACCTTTCTTATTGACAAAGCCATATTTACCATCTTGCTCTACGTATGATAAGCCATCTGAAAAAGAGCCAGCATCATCAAATTGGAATGGTACTACAACTTTACCTTCCTTATCGATAAAGCCATATTTATAATTTTGCCTTACTTTAGCTAAGCCTTCCGAAAAAGAGTCAGCACCATCAAATTGGAATGGTATTATCATTTTACCATTCTTATCAATAAAACCATATTTACCATTTCGCCTTACTTTAGCTAAACCTCCCGTAAAAGAGTCAGCACCATCAAATTGGAATGGTATTATCACTTTACCATTTTTATCAATAAAACCACATTTACCATTTTGCCATACTTTAGCTAAGCCTTCCGAAAAAGAATCAGCAGTATCAAATTGAAATGGTACAACAACCTTACCTTTTTTATCAATAAAACCACATTTGTAATTTTGTCTTACTTGCGCTAAGTCTTCCGAGAAAAAGCAAGCGACATCAAATTGAAATGGTACAACGACCTTACCTTTTTTATCGATAACCCCATATTTACCATCTTGCTCTACGCATGACAAGCCTTCTGAAAAAGAGTAAGCGGCATCAAATTGGAATGGTACTACAACCTTACCTTCTTTATCAACAAAGCCATATTTATCATTTTTCCTTACTCTAGCTAAGCCATCTGAAAAAGAGTCAGCATCATCAAACTGGAATGGTATTATCACTTTACCATTTTTATCAATAAAACCATATTTACCATCTCGCTTTACGTATGCCAAACCATCTGAAAAAGAATAAGCTGTATCGTCAAATTGAAATGGTACTACAACCTTACCTTTTTTATCAATAAAGCCATATTTACCATTTTGTTTTACGCATGATAAACCATCATAAAAACTAAAAAATTCATCACAATCTTGTATCACTTTTCCTATTTGAATGATATTATCTTTTCCGATAGTATTACTGACTTTCCAACCAAGAACTCCAACTAATAGAATCCCCAATGATACAAACAAAATTATATGAATCTTGTTTTTTGAATTATTAACAACTGCTTGTAAAGCAGTAGAAGAATCATTAATAGGGCAACCACATTGAGGACAAACTGTTGCCCTGCTAGATACTGTATTTCCACATTCGCTACATTTAATAAGTGCCATAAGTTTACAACTTAAATATTAATAAGACAACCACACCTTTTAAAAAAGTTCTCCAATCAAAATATAATTCACAACTGCACCGCTTTTCAAATTTGACAAAGCAACATCTGAATCAACAAACCCTTCCATATTCTCTTCAAGGTCTCCCCAATCTATTACATCTTCCACGTTTCCTGCTATAATAACCCCCTCTTCCATACCAGGAATTGCAATAGTTAAATAAGCTACCTCAGGACCTGCGGTTAAATGAATTTTTGCATTATAATCTTCAACAAGTTTTTTTAACGCAACTCCTACTTTCACATTTTCAAAACCTGTAAGGGAATAAGCATCCGAATAAATCTTTATTTGTCTTATTTTAGCGTTTGGCTCATCATCATAAGTCGTAGCTAATATCATAATCAACTGATTTTCATCATATAAAAAATATCCTCGTTCGTATTCTGAGATACCAATATTTTTAATTTCCACACGTGAATAAAAGTCATACTTTGACTTAGCTTCCAATCCATCCATAGTAACATCAGACAGAAAATTAACTATATTCATTCCTAACTTTACATCACTAGTACCTTGATGGGTGATAGAATGCGACTTTGCAACTACCATATTCTTATTTACATCATCCTCAGCCCAATTTTCTTTCAGCAAAAAATAAGCTCCAACACACAAAAAGATAGCACCTGCTAAAATACAAGAAAGCAATATCACTTTGTTTTTCTTATTAGACAAAGTACAACTATTCTGAGATGTATCGCTTAGTGTGAGACAATCTTTTAATATTGGATTTTTCTCCGTTGCATGATATTCCCTTCTTGAAGAAGGAGTGCCACACTTGGGGCAAGAACTTGCCTTATCAGATACCATATTTCCACATTTTGAACATTTAATTAAAGCCATAACTGCATTTATTAATCTATTAAACCTATAAAAATAAAAAACACAACAAAACACAACAATAGCCAAGAAGAAATCCCTACCCACAATCCTATTGAATACCATTTATAAGCAGTATGTGATGCAAAAATTGCACCGTCAATATCACCTTTCTCCCATAAATCATCCACCTTATTAGCGTATATAAAACTTACAATAGCAAAAGGCAGACACCAAACAGTAAACAAAACGAGTGAAGCCAACCCCAATAAGATAGAATGAATCAAATATGATTTGGGACGTAAGGCATCTGGTATCGGACTTTTTATATAGTCTCGATAACGCACTCTGTATTGCGGTTTCACAATAGCATTACCACAACGCGGACAATTTGTAGCTTTATCCGACACAGTAGCACAACATACAGGACATTGCATCAGAGCCATAACATTCCATTTAGAATTGTCTTATCATATACGTAAATGTATAAGCTGCCCATGCTGTCAAGCCGCAATATAATGCTACTTTTGCCTTTATTGGGTACTCTGACCGTTTCACAAAATAATAAATAACACCAACAATAGGAATTAAAAAACACAACAGCATCATTCCTATCCCCAATTTATCTGCATCCTTTTTTATGTTGCCATAACTATCAGATAATTCGTAAGAAAATCCAGCTATACTATTTACTCCATTGGGCATTATAAGATTACATGTATAATTCATATTAGAAGTTAATTGGAGTTGAAACGTTTTTTTTACTCCATTACAAAGTACTTCCACAAGCATTTCAGAAGATGTTATCGGAACTTCTATACAGAATCCTTCATTATAAGAATATTCTCCTATATATTGATTATTTACGAATATTTTAATACTGCATTTTACCATAGCATACTTTCCCTTCCACTGAATTTTCAATTTGGAGGCAGAAAGATTAGACTTATAGTTATTGATGCTTTCAATCGGAGCACCACAAAAAGAACAAGATTTTGAATCACAGGGAATCATTTGTCCGCATTCTTCACACTTTATCATTGAAGAATTGCAAGGTGCACCACAATGCGGACAACTAACGGATGATGGTGGAACAACCCCACCACATTCTTCACATTTTATCGGTATCACTACAGGAGCACCACACTTAGGACAAGATATTGCCTTGTTCGATACCATATTTCCACATTCAGAACATTTTATTAAAGCCATAAACGATTGTTGAATATTCCCGTAGGCTCTAAAGGGAAGATTATAAAAAAGAAGTGTGAGCCTGTTAGTATTCAACCGATAGGCTCTGGACTGCCCGTGTAAGTGAATAAAAACAGCTCACACCTTTGGCTGTATATGTTATTAAAGAACATATATAACAAACCAAAGGAAGAACGTCTTATATCCCTCTTACACTTGAATTGTCCAGATTCATCGGTAAGGAACTACTAAACGCTTCCTACATTATGTACGCTACCACTGATAGCAGTGCAAAATTACAGAAAGTTTAGATAAGAACGTTCTTTGTGAGCTGTTATTTTTCACAAAGGTATAGCTTTTATATCAGAAACTTAACATATCATAGGTTTCTAATAGTTCTTGTGTCCGTAACCCCAAATACCTACGTGTGGTCATTACATCAGCATGGTTAAATAATTCCGATAGTTTTATTAGGGCAAATTCCGAGTTTTCCCCAGCAGCCTCAACAACTCTCCTTCCAAATGTTTTTCTCATACTATGCGTACTAAAATGCTCGATTTTCAAATTATACTTTGATTTCATTGACTTAAAAAGCACATTGATTCGCTGTATACTATATACAGTTCTCTTTCTACTGAGAAAACACCTCTCATTTTTATCTACTACACCTAAAGCTATATAACAGTCTACAATATGCTTCTGAAAGCTAGTATTCACTTTAATTTCCCTACGTTTTCCCGTTTTCTTTTCAATGATGACAAACTTCTCATCATCCAACAACATAGACCATGTGAGAGAGAGAATATCAGATATACGCAAACCAAAGAAAGAACCGCAACCAATCAGCAAGGACAAACGGTATTCTTTATCACGATATAACTTTCTAACCAATGATAACATTGAATCCCATTCCATATAATCCGAAGTAACATAGCTATTTTTCAAACTCATAATATTCTTTTTTTAATTGAAATCTTCTGTTTAATCCCTACAATAATCACCTGTTGCTTATCATATCGCTTCATTTTATTGTAGTGCTATTAGTTTATTACCACACTGCAAATGTAGTGCTTTCAATAGACATAAACAAATAAAAGTGTATATTATTAGCATTACATTAACTTATTTTATGTACCGCCATCAATATACATTTTAAGAATAAACGTATATTTGCATATATAACAAGAATAAATAGGTATGGGACTACGAATCAAAGAAGTTATTAAAGAAAAAGGTATGACCGTCCAAACTTTAGCGGACAAGATGGGAATAAACCGTGTTGGATTAAGTAATCATATCAACGGTAATCCCTCTGTCGCAGTTCTCGAAAAAATTGCAGCAGCCCTAGAAGTACCAATTCAAGAACTTTTTGAAAAAAAACAAAAAGAGAATATCAACGGATATATAGAAATCGGAAATGAAATCTTCAAAATCACTTCATTCCAAGACATCAGAAACATAATCAATCGCTTTGATAGTGACAATTCATAAGTCAATCTATCATAATCCCCTCATTTTCCCCTACAAATCCCCCACAAAATCCCCTTTCAAAATATAACTCGCTAAGAAACAACAAAATACAAGTGAGGTATAAAAAAGTCCTATCCCCAATTCATCATATCACTATACCTTTGCAATGTCAAAAGGTACCAAAGACACTATGTATAACCATTAAAAAAAATTATGATTATGATGAATTTAAAAAATACTTTCAATGAAGATAGTTTTGAATACACCACAATGAATGATATTATAGCCGAAGGTATGAAGCAGCCAAAGCGAGAGCCACTATACAAAAACCTTTGGTACGAAAATGAACTATGTGTTTTATTTGGTACAAGTAATTGTGGAAAGAGCATTTATGCAATGCAGATAGCCAAACATGTAGCTCAGAAACAACCAATTCTATATTTTGATTATGAATTGAATATTCAACAAATCTGTGATAGATATACAAACGAAGATGGCACAATCCCCTGCAAATTCCCTCAAAATATCTATCGCCCTAATCTTGATTTTGATATGGCTAAAAATTTCAAAGAACGCAGAGCCTACCTAAGAATGAGAATCGAAGAAGCGGTAACAAAAAAAGGAATCAAATTATTCATTATAGACAATATCACTTGTTTGCACCCCAATCTATCCAAAGCAAATGAAGCGGCTACCTTCATTCTCGAACTACGCACATTCATGAACAGCTTAGGAGCAAGTTTCTTGCTACTGGGACATTCACCCAAGAAAAAAGATAATTCTCCTATTACTTTAGACAATTTAGCAGGGTCTAAGAATATTGGAAACTTCATTGACAGTTGTTTTTGCATAGGGCAAGCAAAAACAGACGGTGACGAAAAACGATACATAAAACAGTTAAAGAACAGAAGTAGCCAAATCATATTAAACGAAGAACACGTATTGGTTTGCTCTATTGAAAAAGGAGAAGATAACTTTCTATACTTCAATGAAGAAGGATATGCAAGAGAAAAAGATTTGATTAAAGGAACAGGTAATATTACCCCCGAAAAAGAAAAGGTATATCAACTCTACAAAGAGCATAAGAGTTATAGAAAGGTTGCCAAAATGACGGGCATCAGCGATAAGACCATAAAAAAATGGGTAGATGAATATGAAGAATATCATACAGAGCCAAAAGCCATCAACGAGCAAGCAAATGGAAGCAATGAGATAGAAAGTGCGGAAATGCGGAGTGCGGAGTAGTAAAATGCAAAATATTGCTAATAAACAATCTGACATTCACTTACTTTTTCTCTTTATTCTAATAATAATCAATTTTGTAATAAAGTACAATATGGATGCACAGCATTTAAACATAGATACAATCAGAGAAAACCGTAACTTCAAAGGAATAACCCAAGAAGACACCAAAGAATTAATTGATACACTATATGCTTTTTCAATTCTAAGCTATGAAGCATATACTAAAAAAGATACACAACATGGAGAATTTTGATTTAAAAGGTTTTGCCAAAGGCAAAAAGCAACAAAAAGAGCAAATAGGCGGTAATGCCATCATTTATACTCGTGTTAGTTCAAGCGAGCAAGTTGATGGGCAAAGCCTTGAAGTACAAATTGACAAATGCAGAGAGTATGCCAAAGTACGTTCATACACTGTCATTGGTGAATTTGGTGGCACGTATGAAAGTGCCAAAAGCGACAAAGAACGTAAGGAGTTTAACCGTATGCTTGCTTTCATCAAACAAAGTAATAAGAAAGGCAGCAGCCAACCCGTAAAAACAGTAATAGTGTTTAGTACCTCCCGTTTCAGCAGAACGGGAAGTACAACTATCATTGAAGAAGTTGAGGCTAGAGGAGCATACGTAGTATCTGCAACCTCCAACTATGACCCACGTACTCCAGTAGGAAAGTATCTGCAACTCATGGAACTTGCAAATGCAAGGTTTCAGAATGACGAAAAACGGGCAACTACCATTGAAAACAGTGTAAAAGCGTTATTAAAAGGAAGATGGATTGGAAAAGCCCCTAGAGGATATGACCAAAAAACAACCAAAAAGGAACAAATTATAACTATTAACGAAGAAGGCAAACTGATTCGGAAAGCATTTCTTTGGAAGGCAAACAACAAGTTATCCAATGAAGAAATTAGGCATAGACTGGCAGCAGAAGGTTTCCATATCTGTAAACAGAAGCTATCAGAACTATTCAAGAACCCTTTTTATTGTGGCTATATGGCACACAAATTCTTGCAGGGGGACATCATACTAGGAAATCACCCTCCATTGATACCAAAAGAAATCTTCTTGAAAGTAAATGGAGAGTTATCCAAAAATCATAGTGGGTACGAACAAAAGATAGACAAGGAATATGCCCCATTATTAGGTAGTATCAAGTGCCCATGTTGCGGAAAAAATCTATCTGCCAGCATATCAACCAAAATGCGAAAGAGATTCGGACGCACTGATATAGGCTATTACGTTTGCAGCCGAAAAGGATGCAAGTACAACAGTTCTACTAAAAAGGTACATGAAGCCTTTGAAGAAGAAGTAAACAGGTATGCCCTATCAGACAAAGTAAGTGAACTCTTAAAAATGCAACTTACCATCACATTTGAATATATGAATCAAGAAAACAGAGAACGAGCCAAATCTGTCAAAGCGAACATCAAAGCTAAAGAAAAAGAGTTGGAACAAGTAGAAACAAATTATGCACTCTGTACCGATGCGAAAAAACAAAGCATTTGCGAAAAGGTTATGACGAAATTAGAGAAAGAAGTCAGAGATTTAAAGACCGAACTTTCAAAAGTGAACACAGAAATATTGAACCTCGATAAATTCATTGATTTTGCTTTTAAAATGCGCTCTAACTTATTTGAATTGTGGGAGTTGCAAGGATTAGAAGGAAGAAGAAGACTACAAAAACTCGTGTTTCCTGACGGATTTATTTACGACAAAAATAACGAGCATATTGAACCTAAAAGAGTGAACCAATTCTTTCTTCTAAAGTATTCATATCCAACAAGTAACGGAGATAAAAAGAAAGAGACGAACCGTGGAAAACACGATTCGTCCCTTAGAGTACTCGCAGCGGGACTTGAACCCGCAGAACCTTTTACCTGCCCAGCAACTCTTTCTCTGCAGCTTGCATGGTCTCAAAATTGAAACCATCTACCACTTTCTGCATCAGGGCAGAGACTTCATCGTTACAAAGGTTTCCGATACTGCCTTCATGGGTATGATGTACCTCTTTGCTGTGCGAGAAGTTTCCGGCTTCAATATCCAGTCCCACCTTCTTGTAGGCATCGCGGAAAGGCATCCCTTCACGTGCCAAGCGGTTGACTTCCTCCACACTGAAAATAAGCAGATACTTGTCATCATCAAGAATATGTTCGTTCACCTTGATTTCGTTCATAATGTAAGTCGTCATCTGCAGACAGTCTTTCAGTTCCTGAAAAGCAGGCAGGAAGACCTCTTTGATAATCTGCAAGTCACGGAAATAGCCGGAAGGAAGATTGTTGGCTATCATCACAATCTGCTGGGGAAGGGATTGCAGTTTGTTGCACTTGGCACGCGTCAGTTCAAAGACGTCCGGGTTCTTCTTGTGAGGCATGATGCTGGAGCCGGTAGTGCAATCGTCCGGCAGCTTCACAAAACCGAAGTTCTGACTGTTGAACATACATGCGTCAAAAGCCAATTTCGATATAGTTCCGGCCACACTGGCAAGGGCGAAAGCTACATTACGCTCCATCTTGCCACGCCCCATCTGGGCATACACTACGTTGTAGTTGAGGGAATCAAATCCCAAAAGACGGGTAGTCATCGTACGGTTCAGCGGGAACGAGGAACCGTATCCCGCAGCAGAACCCAAAGGATTGCGGTTGCACATCTTGAAAGCTGCCTGAAGGAACATCATATCGTCCACCAGGCTCTCGGCGTATGCCCCAAACCAAAGTCCGAAAGAAGACGGCATGGCTATCTGCAAGTGTGTATAACCCGGCATCAGTACATCCTTGTAGCGTTCGCTCTGCATAACCAGCACATGGAACAATTGTTCCACAGCCTCCGCCACTTCCTTTATCTCTGCACGGGTAAAGAGCTTCAAATCGAGCAACACCTGGTCGTTGCGCGAACGTCCGCTGTGTATTTTCTTACCTATATCACCCAAGTTGCGCGTCAGCATAAGTTCCACTTGTGAGTGAACGTCTTCCACTCCCTCTTCTATCACAAATTCTCCACGCTCGGCCATCGCATAGATTTCCTTCAATTCGGCCAGCAATTGCCGCAGTTCTTCCTTCGTCAACAAGCCAATGCTTTCGAGCATCGTGATGTGCGCCATGGAACCCAGCACATCGTGCTTTGCTAAATAAAGGTCCATTTCACGGTCACGGCCTACCGTGAAGCGTTCGATATCCTTATTTACCTGAACGGATTTTTCCCAAAGTTTCTGAGCCACGTTGTTTCTAATGATTAATGGTTAGTGATTAATATTGTATCATCGCCAACATATCTGCCATCTTCTCCAATCCTTCCTGCAAGGGTTTCTGCACCATGGTCTTCATAAACGGATTTATATCCATGCCGATGGTCAGTTTCATTTTACATTCGGTTTCGGTGACGGGTACAATCTGTATCCACAGATTGAAGGGCAGCGGTGAAGTGGTTGTTGCAAACTTGATACACTTGCAAGGTTCCTTCTCCACAATCTGCAACGTAATCTTTCCTACGGGAGCCACCTCTATCGTCATGCTCTCCGCATCAAAACTCAAGTTCTTCACTTTGTCTTCAGGCAAACGGTCTTTCACCTTCTCCAGATTGCTCAGGTCGGAAAGCTTTTCATAAACAGCTTCTTGTGAAGCCGGTACAACTTTCACTCCACTCTCAAATTTCGTCATAATCAATCGTATTCAAAAAGAAAAAAGAACTATCCGGACAGAATCTATCCGAATGGCTCTTTTATCCATATTAACATTTTTACAAATAAGTTCTTATTTTCCAGATTCCCAATGTGCAGGGTCTTTACGCCATTCATTCAGAGTCTCCACATCTTCTTCCTCGATATAGCCCGTACGCAGTGCCACTTCCATCACAGCCTCGTAATTGGTCAGCGTCACCAAAGGCACTTTGGCATCCTTGAAAGCCTTTTCGGCAACCGGGAAACCATAAGTATAGGCAGCCACCATACCGATGACCTCACATCCGTCACGGCGGATAGCTTCTACAGCCTTTAAGCTGCTTCCACCCGTAGAAATCAAATCTTCCACGACTACCACCTTCATACCGGGACGAAGTTCACCTTCAATCAAATTCTCCAGTCCATGGTCTTTCGGAGTGGAGCGTACATATACAAACGGCAAGTTCAATGCATCGGCCACCAAGGCACCTTGCGGGATAGCTCCCGTTGCCACACCGGCAATGGCATCCACCTGTCCGAAACGTTCCAAAATCAGACGCGTAATTTCAATCTTTACGAAATTACGGAGAGAAGGATAAGAACTGTCTCTTATACACATCTGACGCTGCCGACGACTTAATAGGTGTAG
>ENA-OYWK01000975-OYWK01000975.1-human-gut-metagenome-genome-assembly--contig:-NODE-975-length-14615-cov-4.502060_pt1 | contig 14615 bp, 6 predicted proteins | sample MGYA00244808_ERZ653392 | MGnify/ENA primary metagenome ERZ653392 (study PRJEB26926, sample SAMN06165125) | human gut metagenome | biome: ENVO:00009003; feature: ENVO:2100002; material: ENVO:00002003...
GGCAATGCCGAAGTAAGGAGTTGGCTATTGGGACTTCTTCTCTCAATTCTCCTTATACCCGATTCGGCTTATGCCCAGACACAAAGGACAGTGACGGGTACTGTCATTGACGAAACCGGTGAACCGTTGATTGGCGCAACGGTCAAAGTTGTAGGAGAACCGGCTGGTGCATCCACCGACATCGACGGTCATTACTCTCTTAAAACCACTACGGCAGCCAAACAACTTACATTCTCTTATCTCGGCTACGACAACCTGACGGTTGATATCACCTCCGATATTATGAATGTGACCATGAAAACGAATAGCGAAATTCTGGACGAAGTCGTTGTCATCGGCTACGGTGTACGTAAGAAAGACGATCTTACAGGATCGGTTTCGACCGTAAGCGAAAAAGAGTTCAACCAGGGTATGATTTCGTCTCCGGAAGAACTGGTAAACGGAAAAATCGCAGGTGTACAGATTGTAAACGGCGGCGGTTCGCCGACTTCCGGTTCAACGATACGCATCCGTGGCGGAGCCTCGCTCAATGCCTCGAACGATCCTCTTATCGTTCTCGACGGTGTGCCGATGGAAATCGGCGGATCGGTAAGCGGCAGCGGAAACTTTTTAAGCCTCATCAACCCGAACGACATCGAAAGCATGACCATCCTCAAAGACGCATCGTCCACCGCGATCTACGGTTCGCGGGCATCCAACGGCGTCATCATCATCACGACTAAAAAAGGCAAAGGCGACGGGATCAAGGTCTCTTTCCAAACGACCAATTCGTTATCGACAAAGACCAAAACTTCGGACATGCTCTCGACCGACGAATTTATCGGCATCGTGAACGAACTGGGCACCGACCACCAAAAATCCCTGCTCGGAGAAAGCCGCACCAATTGGAACGATCTGATCTACCAGACCGCATTCGGCACAGACAACAACCTGAGTGTCTCGGGACGGGCTGCACGTTGGCTTCCTTTCCGGGTTTCTGCCGGAGCATACTATCAGGATGGTATTCTGAAAACCGACAACGCCAAACGTTTCACCGGAAACATGAACCTCACCCCCTCATTCTTCCGTGACGAACTCCGGTTCCAGATCAGTTTGAAAGGGACGTATTCCAACAACCGGTTTGCCGACACAGACGCAATCTGGGGCGGAGCTACCCTCAACCCGACCATTCCCGTCTATTCGGGAGAAGAAGCTTTCGGCGGATACAACGAAGCGGTCGATGCCAACGGCGTTCCTGTTACCGGAGCTCTCGCCAACGCTTTGGGACGGTTGAATCAATACAAATCGACATCGGATGTATTCCGCGTCATCGGCAATATCGACATCGACTGGAACATCCGCTGGGTCAAAGGATTGAGACTTCATGCCACCGGCGGTTACGACTGGTCGAAAGGAGAAGGCAAGATATTCGTTCCGAAAGAAGCGTTCTCGTACTATACCACCGGCGGCCGCAACTACAAATACGGACCGCAAAAAAATCACAACCGGTTATTAACCGTTTATGCCAACTATAACCGCGATTTCGAATCCATTAAATCCAACATCGACGTCACATTCGGCTACGACTATCAATACTGGCAATATACGACACCGTTTTATGCCGAGCTTAACGCAGACGGCGTACAGCAATCGACATCGGCTGCCACCGACCAACGCCACACGCTCCTTTCATATTACGGACGTCTGAACTATACGTTTATGAACCGCTATCTTCTGACGGCGACCGTGCGTCGCGACGGCTCATCGCGTTTTTCGAAAAACAACCGTTGGGGAACGTTCCCGTCGGTAGCCCTTGCATGGCGTGTCTCGCAGGAAAATTTCTTTGAACCGGTGCGCGACTGGTTCAACGACATGAAACTGCGTGCATCATACGGTGTGACCGGACAGCAGGACGGCATAACCAACTACGGATATATTCCGGTCTATACGCCCGGTCTCGACGGTGCGCAATATCTTTTCGGAGGCAATCCCGTCTACACATACCGCCCGGAAGCATACAACCCGGATCTGAAATGGGAAACCACCAAATCATGGAATTACGGTATCGACCTTGCCTTCCTCGAAAACCGAATCACATTCTCGGCTGACTTTTACACCCGTAAAACAGAGAACCTGCTTGCCACCGTTCCGGTTCCGGCAGGAACGAACTTCGACAAACTGATGCTCGAAAATGTCGGTAATGTCGATTCAAAAGGTGTAGAACTGGCTCTTACCGCCCGAGTGATCGACAAGAAAGACTGGACTTGGAACATCACCGCCAATGCCGCATGGCAGCAAGTCCGTATCAAGAACCTGACCCTGACGCCCGGTGCACCGAGCCCCGACACAGAGGTAGGTCCGTGGATCGACGCTTACCAGATGCAGGTATTCTCGACCGATTATGCGCCCTATGCATTCTATCTGTACAAACAGTTGTACGATCAGGAAACAGGCAGACCGATCGAAGGTCTTTACGCCGACCTCGACGGTGACGGTCAGATAACAAACAACGACCGCTATCACTGCCATTCGCCAGCACCCGATTGGATTCTGGGATTCTCCACCAACCTCCGGTACAAGAAATGGACATTGTCCACATCCCTCCGTGCCAACATCGGAGGATATATCTTCAACGGTATGGCTATGAATACCGGTGCATGGGAAACCATGAGCTATAACGACTATCAGTTGAACAACCTCAACCGTAGTTTCCTCGACACCCGTTTCCAGCGCCGTCAGTTCCAGAGCGACTACTACCTCGAAAACGCATCGTTCCTAAAAATGGATAACCTTCAACTGACATACGACTTCGGGCAGATTTACAAAAGCCTGAATCTCCATGTTTCGGCGATGGTCCAGAATGTGTTTACCATAACCAAATACAAGGGCGTCGATCCTGAAAGTTCAAACGGTGTCGATACGGCTGTTTATCCACGGCCACGCACTTATTCAGTAACAATCGGTCTCAATTTCTAAAATGAAAATAATGAACAAAATAAATATATTGCTCGGCTTCGTAATGGGATTCGGAATGCTGTTCAGCAGTTGCATCGACGATCTCGATCAGATGCCGGTTACCGAAACGACATCAAAAGATGTCTATACGGAAGCAGCGAACTACAAAAAAGTTCTCGCCAAAATATATGCCTCCTATGTTCTCGCCGGACAAGGACAAGGCGGTGACAACGGCGACCTGACCACGATCAACGGTCAGGATTTCTCCCGCGGCTACTTCAACCTCCAAGAAGCCGCCACAGACGAAGTTGCCAATACATGGTTGTCCGGAAACAACCTCGTGGATCTGACCTATATCGACTGGAACGCCAAAGATTCTTGGGTTTCCGATTCGTATTACTGGTTATTCTTTAACATAACCCTCTGCAATGAATTTCTTCGCAACTGTTCCGACGAAGCCTTGTCGAAGTTCAGCGCATCCGAACAGGAAGAGATAAGAGCGTACCGTTCCGAAGCCCGCTTCATGAGAGCTTTTAGTTATTGGATGGTGCTCGACCTCTATCGCAAAGGTCCCAAGGTAGACGAAAATACGCCCGTCACCGGCTTCATTCCCGAAGCATACGACGGCATCGGGCTGTTCGATTTTATCGAAAGCGAACTGAAATCGCTCGTCGCAGAAGAATCCGAATCGGCACTGCCCGAAACGAACGAATACGGCAGGGCAAGCAGACCTACCGCATGGGCACTCCTCGCACGACTGTATCTGAACAGCGCGGTATATCGCGGCACAACCGACACCAAGTATTATACCGAGTGTATAACCGCATGCCATAAGGTAATATCCAATCCGGCCTACTACCTCGAACCCGAATACGCCAAACTGTTCAATGCCGACAACCACAAACGCACGCACGAAATATTGTTTGCCATGGTATGCGATGCCACCACATCCGTAACGTGGGGCGGAGGAACATACCTCGTATGCGGCTCGTGCGGGAATTCCAGTTCCCAAGATCCGGCAAAATACGGGCTTACAAACGGCTGGGGAATGTTCCGCGCCCGTGGCGAGATCGTCGAAAAATTCGGTGACATCAGCAACACGAAAGACAGCCGTGCCCTGTTCTATACCGACGGGCAGGAACAGTATTTCACCGGTCCGATAGACAACCAGTCGGAAGGATATTTCTTTGAGAAATTCTCCAATCTGACCGACGAAGGTGTGGCTGCCTCCAATTCCGCCGCTACCGGCTGTTCTACCGATTACCCGATGATCCGTTTGGCAGACGTCTACCTCATGGCAGCCGAAGCACTGCTCCGCGGCGGAGCCGGTATTACACGGGCAGAAGCTCTGGATCTGGTAAATGAAGTCCGGCTCAGGGCTTACGGCAGAGATGAGAGTGGAAAGATCTCCGATGCAGATTTCACCCTCGACTTTATACTCGACGAAAGAGGTCGTGAACTCTACCTCGAATCTATCCGTCGCACCGACCTCATAAGATTCGGCAAGTTTACAACCGATGCTTATATCTGGCAATGGAAAGGCGGCGTGTTGAACGGACGATCCGTCAATGAGAAATACAACATCTACCCCATTCCCGATACCGACCTGACCGCAAACCCCAATCTGTCGAACCCGCTTTATTGATAATCGACCATGAAACTGAAAAATATATTACAAACAGCATTCCTGTCGGGGATCACGGCATTGAGCCTTGCCTCTTGCGACAGTGACATCGAACCGGTATATGTCCTGCCTTCCGATCAAATGACGCTGGGAGGCGCGACAGGAGATATAATCCTGACACCCGACAATCCGCAGGCTCTCGCCATGTCCATTTATTGGAGCGGCGACGGACAGCTCGCATTGAGCGATACCTTGCTGCAAGCACCCGTCAATGCGGCGGAAGAAACCATCCAGCTTTCGCCCGACGAACAATTCTCGACCGTCATCGATCTCAGCGTAGAGAAAGGCGTACGTTCCCGTCAGTTCTTGTGCGGAGAATTAAACTCTTTGCTCGGACGTTTGGGATATATCGCCGACGAAAAAGCGCCGCTCTTTATCCGCATCCGTTCCGTACTATCGGCAAACACCGAACCGGCATACTCCACGGTCATCCGGGTTATGGTACAATCCTACCGCATACGTCTGATCCTCGGCACCGTGCTCGATAAAGACTGGAACGAAACCTCCATGCAACTTGCCTCACCCGACGAAAACGGCATCTATCAAGGGTTCATGGGTGTGAATGGCTGGATGAACTGGTGGTTCCGCGAAGCGAACAATGTAGTCTGGGGCAATCTCGGACAAGAAGGGAAGACTTTCCACGCATCGTCTGCCGACGACCACTGGAATTTCTGGTTCCCCGATCCCGCCGGTTGTTACTTCACCACACTGAATACGATAGAAGGCTGGTGGAGCGCACTACACATCGACAATCTCACCGTGGATGGCGATATCAATGGCGAAATGACCTACAATCAAAAAGCCAACCAATGGACACTTCCGGTCGATCTGGCATCCGCTTCGACCGTCACCATCACCGTCAGTGGGCAAGGAAATCTCTATAACCGCGAGACCACCGATATGGGACCGGCTGTCCAACAATCCGTATCGTTCGGCGGAGATAGCCAGAACCTCACTTTCGGGAATACAGGGTCAGCCCTGACTTTGGATCTTCCCGCAGGAGAAACCAATCTCGTCCTCGACCTTTCCAATCCCCTCGAACTGACCATCAAAGCCGGAGAAGCTGCGCCGGAACCCGAGGTTGAACCTTATCTTTACTTCTCGGGGTTAGTAACTTGGAATGGTTTCGACGATTACCTCTCACTCTACGACGAAAGTGCATTGGCGTATGGCGGAGCCCATTGGATCGACTCCGAATGGGGATATCGGGCTTATCCCCAACCCGACTGGGCCACGGCATACAAAGCAGCCGAAGGTTCGGAACCGCTCAGCGGCAGCCTCATCCTCGCCGATTCGGACGGAAACATCCCGGCTCCGGAAAAAGGATTGTATGTAATGGATTTCAATCTAAAAGATCTCACATACTTGCTTACCGAAATTAAAAACGTTACATTTGTAGGACTAAATGATGACTGGACGGAACATCCCATGACTCAATCTGTTGAAAGTCCGGAGATATTTACCGCCGAATTTGTAAAAGAAAAAGAGACTCCGTGGGGAGTAAAAGTCCTTATCAACAACGATTGGGGACTTTTCTTCGGGGGCGGCAACGGAACACTCCGGCTCGGACATTCCGACGCGACGACCGGATTCGACGGAGACAATGCGCTGACAGTCGGGGAGACTTATGTTCTCACCGTAGATTTCGGCAAACAAACCTATTCATATTCGCTTAAATAAAAAGACATCCATGAAAATGACAACAATAATATCCGCATGCCTATTAGCCGCTTCTATCACTTGCGGCTCATGCTCGGAAAACGGACCGATCACCAACCCGAGACAGGAAAACTCCTCGACAATAAAAAAAGAATCGGGATTTGCCCGTGGTGCCGATGTAAGTTGGCTCACCCAGATGGAAGCAGAGGGACGTAAATTCTATACCCCCGGAACAGACCGTCAGGAGATGGAGTGCATGGAACTGCTACGCGACTACTGCGGTGTCAATTCCATCCGGCTACGGGTCTGGGTCAATCCCAAAGAGGGTTGGAACAACATCGACGATGTAGTCGTCAAAGCCCGTCGTGCCGAACGGCTCGGACTTAGAACGATGATCGACTTTCATTTCTCCGACACATGGGCAGACCCCGGACATCAGGAAATGCCGGCTGCTTGGAAAGAGCTCTCTTTCGACGAACTCAAAAACGCGCTTGCCCAACATGTGACCGAAACCCTGACGGCTCTTGTTCATGCAGGAGTTACCCCCGAATGGGTGCAGGTCGGGAATGAAACGACTCCCGGCATGATGCTACCCGTCGGCTCGGTGGATAACCCCGTCCAACTTACCGGACTCAACAATGCCGGATACGATGCGGTCAAATCCGTACTTCCGGAAGCGAAAGTCATCGTGCATCTCGACGGAGGCAACAACCAATGGGCTTACGACCGCATGTTCGACATTCTTGAAAACAACGGTGGCAAATACGATATGATCGGGATGTCGCTCTATCCCTATTGGGCTGAACAGCAGGGAGAAACCGGCGGTTGGCAAAAAGTAGCAGACGACTGTATTGCAAACATCGCTCATTTGAAGCAGAAATATAACAAACCTGTAATGATTTGTGAAATCGGCATGCCGTACGACCAAGGGGAGTTGTGCAAGCAGTTGATCACCCAAATGATGGCTACCGATGTAGAAGGTATCTTCTATTGGGAACCGCAGGCACCGAACGGTTATAACGACGGTTATAGCTTGGGATGCTTCGACAACGATGCGCCAACGGTTGCACTCGATGCATTTAAAAACAAATAACTTTTATGAACAGATCCTTAATTTTTACGGTAATGGCTCTTTCGGGAGTCATTACCTTTCCTCTCAAAGCCGAAAGGAGTGTCACTACCCTTAACGACGGTTGGGAATTTACCAAAGGACGGCCGGATACCGGTACACAATGGGAACAGGTCAGAGTCCCGCACGATTGGGCTATATACGGACCGTTCGATAAAGCGAACGACCTCCAAATCGTAGCTGTCGAGCAAAACGGAGAAAAAGAAAAAAGTGTAAAAACCGGTCGTACCGGCGGCTTGCCGTTTATCGGGAAAGGGACATACCGTACATCTTTCGAACTCCCCGATACCACCGGACGCAACATAACCCTCGTATTCGACGGTGCGATGAGTAATGCCCATGTATTTGTCAATGGCATGGAAGTTGCCTACTGGCCATACGGATACAATTCGTTTTATGCAGATGTCACCGATGCCGTAAAACCGGGAACGAACCAAATGGTGGTCGAACTCGAAAACTTCGAACGGGCATCACGCTGGTATCCGGGAGCCGGGCTTTACCGCAATGTCCATGTTGTGAATACGGACAAAGTACATATTCCCACATGGGGTACATTCGTGACCACCCCGAAAGTTTCGGACGAGTACGCCTCCGTCCGGCTCTCGATAAATATCGATGGAACTGCCAACCGGCAGGAGGTAGCCGTATCGACCGTGATACTGAATCGTCAGGGTAAAGAGGTCGCCCGATCGAATGGAACCCATTGTGCGCGAGGGCAGGAATATACCCAATCGTTCATTATCGACCGTCCGGATCTGTGGAGTCCCGAAAACCCTGCCCTTTACACCGCCCGTACGACACTTTCGGTGAATGGAAAGGAAGTGGATTCCTACGATACGCGCTTTGGAATCCGCTCGATCGAATACATCCCTGAAAAAGGATTCTTCCTGAACGGAAAAGTCACTAAATTCAAAGGAGTATGCAATCACCACGATCTGGGTCCCCTCGGCGCAGCGATCAACCGTTCGGCACTGCGTCACCAGATCGAACTGCTCAAAGAGATGGGAGCCAATGCGATCCGGACCTCACACAATATGCCTGCACCGGAGTTGGTGGAACTGTGCGACGAAATGGGAATGATGATGATGATCGAGCCGTTCGACGACTGGGGATTCGACCCGAAATCGCCTAACGGGTACGGTGCGGTTTTCAACGAGTGGGCAGACAAGGATATATCGAATATGGTGCGCCATTATCGGAACAACCCGTCGGTGGTCATGTGGTCGATCGGCAATGAAGTACCGAGCCAGTGGGGAGAACCCGGCATCGCCGAACTGATGCGCCTTCGCGATGCTGTCCGTACGCACGACAACACCCGCCCCATAACCTGCGGTATGGATCGGGTGTACAAAGGAGCTGTAATCGAAAACGGATTCGCCGCATCGCTCGATATACCCGGGTTCAATTATAAGCCTCAGTTCTACGACCGGTTCTATGAAAAGCTCCCCCAACGAATCATACTCGGTTCCGAAACCGCCTCGACCGTATCTTCGCGCGGACAGTATTTCTTCCCGGTCGAATTCGAAGACCACAAAGTGGAACTCCATCCCAACAACCAATCCAACAGCTACGATAACGAAAGCTGCTCGTGGTCGAACGTTCCCGATCTCGATTTTGCCCGCGACGACGACCACCCGTGGGTAATCGGTCAGTTCGTATGGACAGGGTTCGACTATCTCGGCGAACCGTCGCCTTACGATACCGACGCATGGCCCAGCCACAGTTCTGTTTTCGGAATAATCGACCTAGCTTCTCTGCCCAAAGACCGCTACTACCTGTACCGTTCGAAATGGAATGAAAAATCACCTACGCTTCATATCCTCCCGCATTGGAACTGGGAAGGCAGGGAAGGCGAGATAACTCCCGTTTTTGTCTATACCTCCTACCCCAAAGCGGAATTATTCATAAACGGCAAAAGTCAGGGAATCCGCGAAAAGAACGACTCCACCGTCTACAACCGCTATCGACTGATGTGGCATGAGACCCGTTACCAACCGGGAGAGCTGAAAGTCGTAGCTTACGATAAAGACGGCAAAGCCGTGGCAGAAAAGAGCATCTGCACAGCCGGAAAGCCGCACCATCTGATCGCAACGGCAAATCGGGACACCTTAGTTGCCAATGGAGAAGACCTGGCTTATATCACCATACAGGTGGCGGATAAAAACGGACATATCATTCCTACGGACAGCCGGTGCGTAAAATTTACCGTTAGCGGAGCCGGCAGATTCGAAGCTACCGCCAATGGCGATCCTACCTCTCTCCGCCCGTTCCAAAAACAGGAAATGGATCTGTTCAGCGGTGCAGCCACTGCCATTGTACGAAGCGCAGACAAGAAAGGTAAACTTACGTTCAAAGTTTCGGCACAAGGTGTAAAACCAGCAACCGTTACCATACAGGTACAATAAAAATTCAGAATCGGAAAAAAGATTGCCTTAGGCTGATTCAATTAGGGACTGTATCGAAATACAAGTTTACGATACAGTCCCTTTCAAATATATAAGAGCCGTAAAAAAAACAAAATACTGCCGGCTAAATCGAAACGGATCGACACAGAGGAGCCGTGTTTTCACAGCCTCTCCCCGACCGTAACCTCGATCTCCTGCACGGCGTCTTTGAACACATCATCACCGGGAGCTTCTGCACACAAAGTAATTTTCGCTCTGCGCTTAGGTTCATTCCACGTGGGATGAGAACGGTCGATACGAAATGTACTGTCATTGACAGCAGTTGCAGGTCCGCACATCAATTTCACCTTAATTATCGAACGATCGCGTACCGAGAGCGACGATTTGCGTAAACTATCGGTAAAGACAGCCCGAACCGTAAACGTATCGTCCTCGTCGGGGACAAGACGGGCTGACACTTTACAATGCCGGTCGGGGTGATACTCCATCAGCGAACCGTCGGCATTCACAAAATGAAGCCAGCAGGACTGTTTGTTCAAGGTCTCGGCATAGCGCCGCTCCGCCCATATCGCCATCTCCCCGTCGAAATACCAGAAAGCATCGTGCCGGCATCCCTTGTATGATGCAAAAGGAGCAGGCAGAGCGCGTTGCTGCTGCGTAGGATTCCACCGTTGGGCGAGCCAGCCGCAAGTTGGATCGATTTTGCGCAACGTTTTCCCGCCGGCTCGCTGCTGCAACGATTTTTCGATAAAACGAGCTATATAATCGGCTGTACGTTCCGACATATCGAAATGTCCGCGTCCCGCATCCCCGAGAAAAGAGATACAACTATTGGGATACATCAGCCGGAAGGCAAGGGCTGGTAAAAGACGGGCTTCCCACCATTCGTATTCCCCCATGATCATCAGCCCCGGTATGCCGTCGATATTACGGGTACGTCCCCACTCGATATTCTCACGACCGTAACCGCAAAGATTCGTGCGCGGAGCATCGCCGTGAAAAGAAATGATACAGAGCGTACGATCGGGATTCCATGCGGCAAAATTCCACGGGAATGTGGCCTGCGCGGAATGACCGAAAGGAATGACCGGAGCGGCAACGATTTCGGGATGTCCCGTGCCCGAAGCAAAGTCCGCCATGATCTTCTCGAACCTCTCCTGACAACCCTTCGTCACATCCCAGTTCTGTGAACCGTCCTGTATAAAAGCCATCGCAACCCCCAGCCTGTCCATCTGCCGACAGAAATTATCGCTACGGAACAGCACCTCCTCGGTCATGTTCCGGTGACAATAAAGCACGGCACAGACCGAATCGGCACCGTGAGGCATACGGATATACGTACGGATCCCGTCGATGACCGCCACATAATCGGACGGCACATAGGCTTTAAGTGTGCCGCATACCGCGAAAAAGAGCCATAGAAATACAAGACGCAAATTCATGACTACCTACTGTTTTCGATCTCCCAATAGACTACATACCGGCAACGATGGGCATCGTATAACGGTAAAATCTCAACACCATCCGGCGACATGAAGTGCAGGGGCAAACTACCCTTTTTCACGGTTGCCAGAGGATCGGCAGGGTCTATCTTCAAACGCGAAGGAAGATTAGCCGGGATGTGGTAGTTGTACGTATAATAGTCATTTCTGACAGTCGGATCGGAGAAAGGTGCAGGAGCATCCATACCCTCGGTACCGAGATTCCCGACCAGTACAACCGGACCGTAAAGCAACGCCCCGCGACGAGGATTATCGGGTGTGGTTTCGACACGGAGTGTCATGGGATAGGTCACCTCCACCCGATCGCCTTTACGCCATTTACGGTCGATAACAATATAGGACGACGGTACGCTCTTCACCGGAATTTGCTTTCCATTGACTTTCACAACCGGCTTCCCGCTCCATGCAGGATAGCGGAGATTGAACCGGACTTTTGCATTCGAAGATTCCGTAACGGTCAGAAGAATCTGTTCCGATTCGGGGAAAAGGGTTTCCTGCCGTAACCGAAGCCCTTTCTCTCTCCAATGAAGTTCCGACGGAATGAAAAGATTGACAAAAAGTTCCTCGTCGTTGTGATAATAAATGCTTTCGGCATATTTGGCGTGGCTCTCGAATCCGCTACCCACGCAACACCAGAAAGATTGTTCGGGCGTACTATACACCTTGTATGCTCCGGTCAGCAACGGCAGGAAATAGCACACCATGCCCGACTCGGTGTCCTGTTGTGCCAATATATGATTGTAAAGGGCTCGTTCGTAATAATCTGCCACTGCCGGGTCGGTATCCCAACAGAAGATATGGCGCGAGAGTTTAAGCATATTATAGGTACAGCATGTCTCACCCGTATATCCGTTGATGAATTTCGACAGGCTGTCGGGATCGAAATAATGCTCCTTCTGACTGAGCGAACCGGTGACAAACGAATGGCGGTCTGCCATTTCGCGCCAAAAATGCCGGGCAATTTCAGACGCTTCGCCATTGCCCGTGAGTTCGTAGTTCCGCGCCTCGCCGATAACTTTGGGGATAAATGTATTGGTGTGCTTCGTCCCGAAATTGTAGTCACCCTGTTTGAGCGGATCTATCACATCGTTGTGGTAGAAATATTCCGCCATTTCTTTAAAATGAGAGTTACCGGTGATCGAATACAGATTATAAAACGCTTCGTTCATTCCGCCAAACTCATTGCGAAGCATCAGGCGGCGTGTCGATTCGCTTTGGACAGATAATTTGTTCCATGCCCATTCGCCCATCCTTACCGCAATGGCAAGAGCCTCTTCGTTCCCGATATAAAGATACTGGTCGATAAGCCCCGACATAAGTTTATGAAGCGTGTACCACGGAGCCCATACACCTTTGCCCCTAAGATTGCGGTTGATAAGTTCTTCGGGAAAAGCACTGAGATAGCCTTTGTCTCCGAGAGCGGTCTGTACTTCGGCAAGTCCCGACACAAGGCTGTCGCCTTTTAGTTTGAAAACTTCCGCCCCGGTAGCCGCATACATAAGTCCGTAGGCAGAAAGAAGATGCCCGGTCGTATGTCCACGCAGATCACAGTCAAGAGATTCCCAACCGCCCAATTTTTTCACACTCTCATATCCGCCTTCAAGTCCGGCAAAAACTCCGGCATTATTGCGAAAACTATGCAACAGGCGACCGACCGGAATAGATGCCATCCATGCCGAGTCGCGCACCAGATTCTCCCGTACACGCCCGTCCAACAGACGGACATCGCACAAATCGAAACTTTTCGCTTTGACTGGTGCCGTATTTCCGACCTTGAATTTTCCTTCGAACTGACCGGGATAAACCGACTGTGCGTCAGCCGATGATACCCCGAAGCAAAGCCATGCCGCGATGATATATGCAACTCTTGTTTTCATTGGTTAATTATATGGTTAAATGAATTTCATTTTTAAATTTTTCAGTTCAGTCCGCCGACTTTACTTGAATCAGATAAACAAGAAATACGACTGTCGGCAGCACGACACCCAAACCGCACACGCATCGTTTCTCCGTTATTTGAATACCACATTCTCGACATGTTCGCCGATAAAGATTCTACCCATGTCGCCGGTTTTATACCACTTGGGCTTGTCGGGCATATCGTCGCTGATGCGTTTCCCGTTGATCACCAGATTGTCGAAAGTGATATGGCTCACCTTCCGTTCCGAATTGTAGCCCGAAATAATCGAAATTTCCGCATTCCTGCCATTGTAAACAATATCCTTGAAAAGCACATTGTGAATGCCCCGACCGGGTGCAAGACAATATTTCTTGTTGTAAAAGATACGGATGTTGAGCAATTGTCCCAACCGGAAATCTTCCACACGGATGTCGTCGAATACCACATTGCGCACCAGATTATTATCACCGCAGTTGATCGTAAAGCACCCTTGATAATCCAGTTGCATCTCCTGATGGTCCAATATATCTATATTCCGGTACAATACATTCTCGATCACATCATTGCCCTCGGCATTCCCGTGGAGACCGATCATAATCGGATGTGCGACATCCGCCCACAAAGTAGAATTTTTCATCGTGATGTTACGACATCCGCCGCCGAACCCTTTACGGGTAGCATAGATCGTAGAACAGTCGTCGCTATTGCGGCAAAACACCCCGTCGTAGCAAATGTTGTTGCTGGCAAATACATTCATGCCGTCGCCCCAGTTGTAAGAACTGATCGCCTTGACATTACTTATCCATACCGAGTCGCAATTCCCGGCGGGAAGCTGAGTAACGATAATACCGTCTACCTTTATATTTTTGGAACGACGGAGGCTCACCCCTTCGCCGCGTCCTTCGGGATGCACTTCACCCCGACCGAAAATATTCACATTCTCCACGCCATCGGCTATCAACGTTGCTTTCACCCGTGCCCCGCCATCGACATAGACCGTCGTATTGGAAGCGATCCGCAACGTATCGCCCGGGAAAGTATGCACGCCGGGGGCAAAATAGATCAGATTCTTATTTCTCTTTGCCCGCTTCAATGCAGCCTTCGACGGACGAAGGGTATCGATCGGATTAGCAAAAAGGTGCAGATTATGGAAAATATCGCCGTTAAATTCCACCGACAGGTTTGCGGGACGGTCTAACGAAAAAGTAATTGAAGAATCGTTCGCCTGATGTGTAATCGAATACGACAACGGACGAATACGGGCTTGTTCGATCATCCCGCCATGCGATACGACTTTAACTTCCACCTTGTCCGAAAAATCGAAATAGCTCATCGAAGCAATCTCTACCTTATGACTGTCTCTTATACACATCTGACGCTGCCGACGACTTAATAGGTGTAG
>ENA-OYWK01000981-OYWK01000981.1-human-gut-metagenome-genome-assembly--contig:-NODE-981-length-14493-cov-5.662003_pt1 | contig 14493 bp, 9 predicted proteins | sample MGYA00244808_ERZ653392 | MGnify/ENA primary metagenome ERZ653392 (study PRJEB26926, sample SAMN06165125) | human gut metagenome | biome: ENVO:00009003; feature: ENVO:2100002; material: ENVO:00002003...
TCACCCACTTATGAGCAAGCTCATGTGGGCTTAGACCTTTTGACCCTGGTATCATTATATTACTTTGTAACATATTATGTAAAGCAAAAGCGATTCCGCCCAGATTCTGCCTGATAAAGATGTTAATTTAGGAAATCGTTTTCATATTGATGTAGATATTTGTGTAAAACTTTGGTAAAATGCATCTATCAATACTAATCTGCAGCGGAGGTGTCTGTTTTGACAAAAAATACCAAGAAAAACCCTATTCCTCTCTGGAAGCGGATACGCTTTAAGCTGATCTTCGCTTTTCTGATCCCTGTGGTCTTCATCATTGTCTTAGGCTTCGTATCCTATCAGAAGGCTACCACTCAGATCATTGCAACCTACCGTGACTCCGTAGACCAGACCGTCAGCATGATGAATCAGTACCTGACGCTTTCTTTTGACACGGTCCAGTCCAACTACAAGGGATATATGAATGAGGATACCCTGAAGCAGTATCTGAACGGTCTGTATGATAACGATGCCACTACCTTGTACAATACTCCAAACACCTATGAAGACACCTTTATCAAAGCCGTGACCACGGATGCCCTGCTCTCCAATATTTACGTGCTCTCCGACAAAGAGCGGACGATCTCTACCACGAAAACGAAGGAGACCGGTCTCTTAAGTGCGTACCTGGAAAGCTCCCAGGGGCAGATTTTATCTGCGGACAGGGCAAAATATTACCTTTTCGGCAACCAGTCCGAGGTCGATGCAAAGCTTGGCACGGATTCCTCCAAATACAGTGTCCGCCTCGCCAGATATTTCTCCAACGCTCCGGCGATCCTGATCATTGATTTCAAACCGAGTGTCCTGGATACCTCCTTATCCTCCCTGGATGGCGGTGAGGGCAGTCTCGTAGGCTTTGTCACCTGCGATGGCAACGAATACCTCTCCTCCCGGTCCGATACAGCGGCAGAAAATACGTTTGTCGGCAAATCCTATGTAGATGAAGCATTTGCCTCTGAGGAAGACAACGGCTCCTCCTATGTGGAAGAGGCAGGCGAAGAATATCTTTTTCTCTATTCCAAGATCGGTGCCCGTAATGCCATGATCTGTGCCCTGATCCCTCAGGCAAATATCATCGGTCAGACAGCGGAGATTAAAAATGTATCTCTGATCCTTGTCGTTGCAGCAAGTGCCGTGGCGATCCTACTAGGGTCTCTGCTGGCCGGACAGTATGGCGGCTCCATCTACTATTTTATCCGCCGGCTGAAAAAAGTCTCTGACGGAGATCTGACGATCGAAGTCCACTCCAAGCGCAATGACGAATTCCAGCTATTAGCTGATGGCATCTGTGATATGATCGCACACATGAAGAAGCTGGTATCCGGGCTGAAGGATGTCAATGAAGAATTATCCCGGGCTGCCACCGATATGTCTGCGGCTTCCTCACATTTCCTGGCGACCTCCCAGGATATCCAGAATCAGGTAGGTGAAATGCGCCAGGGTATTGAAAAACTGGATGAAAGCTCTGAGGACTGCCTGCAGCAGATGGACTCTCTGTCCGACACCATCGGCAGCGTATCCTCACATTCTGACCAGATCAGTGCGCTTGCCACCGGCACCACCGCTGCGATCCATACCGGTATCGAATCCGTGGAACATCTGAAGGAGAATACCTCTTCCACCATGCAGATCACCTCCAACATCGTAGATACCATCGGCAGGCTGAACGAGAAATCCAAAGCCATCGGCTCCATCACCGAAGCCATTAATGAGATTGCAGAGCAGACCAACCTCCTATCCCTTAACGCTTCCATTGAAGCTGCCAGAGCCGGCGAATCCGGAAGAGGGTTCGCAGTGGTCGCTCAGGAGATCCAGAAGCTGGCGGATCAGTCCCTGCACTCCTCCGGTGAGATCTCCCGGATCATCGAAGAGATTGAGATTACCACTGACGAAGCTACGCAGGTTGCCAGACAGGCCGAGGGCATTGTAGCGGATCAGAACCAGTCCGTTGGCAGTACCACAGACTCCTTCCGTGAGATAGATTCCAAGGTAACAGAGCTTCTGAAATTCCTGCAGCAGATCAATGCAGGCGTGTCGGAAATGGAACACCAGCGCACCACTACCCTGTCCGCCATCTCCGGTATCTCCGCAGTATCCGCAGAAACTGCTGCCGGGTCCTCCAATGTACAGACTGCTGCCGAAAAACAGCTGCAGGCTATTCAGGATCTGGACAAAGCCACCTCCGCACTGGCAGCCCGCTCAGAAGAACTGACTACGATTCTGGAAGGTTTCATTGTATAGAAATGGCTATACACCCTGGAGAAAATATGTTATACTGATAACATCTTTTGACGAAGAAATTCTTAGGAAAATACATATAGAGAGGTAATCTTATGAGCAAAAAAAGAGTTGTCGTATCTCTGGGACACGATGCCCTGGGTTATACCACCACAGAACAATGGGATGCAGTAAAAGTAACCGCGAAAGCACTTGCCGATCTCGTGGAGGCTGATTATCAGCTGACGATCACCCACAGTAACGGTCCGCAGGTCAGCATGATCCATAAGGCCATGACCGAGTTACGCCGTGTGTACATCGACTATACCCCCGCACCTATGTGTGTCTGCTCTGCTATGAGCCAGGGTTATGTAGGCTATGATATCCAGAACTCTCTTCGTGCAGAGCTTTTGGATCGCGGCATTTCCAAGCCGGTCAGCACTATCCTCACCCAGGTGACAGTAGATCCTTATGATGAGGCTTTCTATGAGCCCACCAAGGTCATCGGTCGTTACATGTCCAAGGAAGACGCTGAGATTGAAATAAAGAAGGGCAACTATGTCAAAGAAGATCCCGGAAAGGGCTTCCGCCGTGTCGTTGCTGCCCCCAAGCCTATCGATATCGTAGAGATCGAAGCCATCCGTGCGCTGGCAGCCGCAGATCAGGTAGTCATCGCCTGTGGCGGCGGCGGAATCCCCGTGATCGAGCAGAAGCATGCTCTGAAGGGTGCCTCCGCTGTGATTGAGAAGGATGCCATTGCAGGTAAGCTTGCTTCCGATTTAAGCTGTGATGAGCTGATCATCCTGACCAGTGTTCCCTGCGTTTATAAAAATTACAGCAAAGAGGATCAGACTGCATTGGAGACTCTCACCGTTGCGGAAGCCAAGACACTGATGGCAGAAGGTCAGTTCGAGGAAGGCACCATGCTTCCCAAGATCGAGGCAGCCATTGCTTATCTGGAGAAGGTTCCAGCAGGAAAGGTCCTGATCACTTCCATGGATCACGTCAAGGATGCCATCAGGGGCAAGGCCGGCACCGTGATCACCGCTTAATTTTATATCGTAAGCAGTTAAGGCAACACAAAAGGAGATATCCGCCACGGATACCTCCTTTTTACATGTCATGATTCTAATATCTCTGGGTTCTATATCTCTGATCTCTATGCCTCTTTTCCAGTCAGATGGTTCGACAGGATATTATACAATGTCTTTGGGTTGATGGGCTTGGACAGGTGATAGTTCATTCCGGCCTCCAGCGTCTTTTCCTTCTCCTCTTCAAAAGCATCCGCTGTCATGGCAATGATAGGTACCGTTTGCAATCTCCACCACACATCCGGCTTTTTCCAGGATCAGCTGGGCCACATAAATGTTGATCTCGTTATCTTCCACCAGTAAAATTCTGGCATCCATCAGATTCTCCGTGATGTTTTCCTCGGAACGCTCCTGGGAGAACGGATCGTACAGGTGCGGCAGGAACTCCGGACTCATTCCGATACCGTTATCCCTCACACGAAACCGGATTTCCACCTTGTCATCCTACTTCATTTCTACACCACAGATACAATACCAACATTTTCTTTTTCGTTCTGCATACCATGCCATACTTAACTTATACTCTCTCTAAATAATTGCTATCTCTGTATAGATGTACTTCTGTAATAAACATTCCTAGGCCAGCCATCTACAACAAACTGATCGGCAAATTTATAGCCTGTACTCTCTATGCTACATACAGACGGAGTATTATTAGGATGAGCACAACACCAAATAGTATCATAACCCATCTGTCTAGCTTCTCTTATAGTAGCATCCATGAATCTCTTCTGTATACCATTACCTCTATATTCCATATCAACCACAACGAATTCATGACACATAATTTTATTGCCAGGAATTTCCATCCAATCAGTAATAGGCTTAGAGAAGAACAAACCACCTTCAAATGCAAAGCTTGCTGCAATAAGCTTATCTTTATTATATACGCCTAATAAGATATAATCACCATCCAAACATTCCTGTATAGTTCTTTCATCTGTAGGATAATAATATTCATCATGCAACAAAGTCTTATTAACTTCATCCTGTAATTTAATAACAGGTTTCAAGTCTCTTTTTGGTTTCTTTATCTCAATCCTTCTTATTGATAAATCAAAATATTGACTCATATGAAACCTCCATTTACTCCGGCTTTTTTACTCGTATTTTTCCAGATAGAAGGAATACAGGATCCTCTCCTTCACGGGCAGCTGCATCAGCTTCGTCAGTGCCTCCTCATAGTATTGGATCTGGACGCTGTAGCGGTTCCAGAGGGCTTGCAGGGAATCGATCACATCGGTCTTGTAGTCCAGCAGGACGATCTCTCCGTTTTCTATAAAGAAGACATCGATGATACCCTGAATGAGAACCTTTTCCCCTTCAGGAAGGTCCTGATCCAGGCGCTTCGCATCAATGCCCAGCACGAAGGGCTGCTCTCTGTACAAAAGGCCCTGTTCAAAAGCTCTCCACATGCGGTAGGCCAGCTCCTGTTCCAGAAAATGCCGGATTTTGGGAAGGCTTACGGCCTGCGCATACTCTTCTGTCAGTCGTAGGGAAGCTGTCTCCCGCTGCAGGAATTCCTTCAGACGTTCCTGTAACCGGTCCGTATCCAGGCCCTGACGGTATTCCTCATAAGTCCCAGGGCATCCGGCAAATAGTCCGGATTCCATAAACAGATAAGAAAAGTCCAACAGTTCCATGGTCCGGTGGAACGCGTTACCGCGGACGGCTCCGCTGACCTTTTCCTGTTCTCTGCGGAAAGCCGGGATATAAGGCACCACTTCTTTTTCTTCGAAGGTATGAAATGCCGCTTCATCCTTCTCCGCCATGGCCGCAATCTTCAGTTCCGATACCGTGGTCTTGGTATAGAGCTTCTGCAGGCCGGGATACGGATAGGCATAGGCAAATCGCTCCCGCAGTTTCGCAAGCTTTCGTTCGTTCTCCTCCGGGTCCCCAGGCAAAGGAGTCTCGCCGTCCGTCACACGCTGCAACAGTTCCCTGCGGTCTCCCATGCGCAGTTGTTCCCTGATCTCCTCTGCCGCCAGGTCTTCTGTTCCCAGCGTTGTTACTGCAATTCCTGTCTTAGGCAGGATCGGCAGCAGAAAATCCATATAGCTCCCCGCCTCACAGAAATCCAGATAGGTCAGCTTCTCCTGTCCTGTCATCCGGGACAGCTCCCATTTTTCCTCCGCCTTATCCAACACCGCTGTCAGGATCAGTTTTTCTCTGGCACGGGTCAGTGCCACGTAAAGCACACGCAGTTCCTCCGCCAGATTGTCCTCCTTCATTTTCGCTGACAGAACGGCCCGGCGGAGGGTCTTATTTTTAATGCGGCGGCCGGAATCCACATAGTCCACCGCTACTCCCAGATCCATATCCACGATCAGGGACTGGTTCGCATCCTGCATGTTGAAACGCTTCGACAGCCCGGAGACAAATACCACGGGGAATTCCAGACCTTTACTCTTGTGGATGCTCATGATCCGCACCACATCGGCATTTTCGTCCAGGGTATCCGCCTCACCGTAATCCACATCGTATTTTTCCAACTGTTCCATATAACGGATGAAATGGAACAGTCCAAAATAACTGGTCTTCTCAAAAGCAGAAGCCTTCGTCAGCAGCATCTCCACGTTGGCCCGGCGCTTGCTGCCAGCAGGAAGTGCCGTCACATAGTTCAGATAATCGTAATCGTCCAGGATCCGCTGCAGCAGGTCGCGGATGGAGGTGAAGGGAGTCAGATCACGGTAATGATCAATACGTTGTAAGAAAGTATCTGCCTTTTGGGAAAGTTCTGTCTCCGCTTCCATGTCCTCCGGTACTGTTGCAGCTTCCAATGCGCGCTGCCAGTACTGTCCGGCCCCGGCGGTTTCTTCTCCGGCGCTTTCGCCCGCTGATGCCTCTTCTCCCGCTTCCGCCATCCGTCCCCTCTGCGCCACTTCTTTCAATGCCTCATACAGTGTCATTCTCTTCCGGGAATGCCCTTTGCTTCCGCTGCGGATCCGGGCGATCTCTTCCTGGGTAAAGCCTCCGAAGATCGACTGCATCACGCCGAACAGCGGAATATCCTGTCTCGGATTGTCCAGCACTCGTAAAAACTGCAGCAGTTCCTGTACTTCCAGAGCCCCGAAATATCCGGCCTTGGATGTAATGTAGACAGGGATTCCCTGCTGTTCCAGTACTTTCTTGAATTCCTCATCCCAGCCACTGGTGGTACGAAGCAAAATCACCATATCCGAGTACCGCACCGGGCGCAATTCTCCCGTAGCCTTCTCCATGACTTTCAGACTGCCCTTCAGCTGCTTGATACGTGCCGCAATAGCCAGAGCTTCCAGCTGTCTTACGTTGTCATAGTCCACGGGACCTCTTGCCCCGTCGGGACGCTGTTCTCCGCTGCCGCCTTCCGCACCATCCCCCTTCTCCGGCTTACGGATCAGTAATAGTTCACTGCCGTATGCAGGATCCTCTGTGGCGGGATATGTGGCCCCGGGATACAATGCTGCCTTATCATCATAGGCAATGCCGCCGATCTCCTGGCTCATGATGCGGGAAAACACATCGTTTACCGCATCCACCACCTGCACACGGCTTCGGAAGTTCTTCGCCAGGTCGATCCGGCACAGATCCCCACTCTCCTGATAGGTGTCGTATTTTTCCAGGAAAAGTTCCGGTCTGGCCAGACGGAATTTATAAATACTCTGCTTCACATCACCTACCATGAAGCGGTTATAATGTCCCTCCACTTCCCCGGAGATGGCACTTAACAGATATTCCTGTACCAGATTACTGTCCTGGTATTCGTCAATGAGGATCTCCTGAAAATACTGGCGATACTCCAATGCCACGTCACTTGGCACAATGTCATATTTCACACCGGTGCTATCCATTCCTGTATCACCGGTGCTGTCCGTCCCTGCATCGCCGGTCTCTTCCACTTTTTCCCGTTTTAGCAGAATCTGTAACGCATAGTGCTCCATGTCGGAAAAGTCGATCAGATGTCGCTCCTGTTTGGCCGCAAGAAGCCTTCTGTCGAATTCCAGCACCAGGTTAAGCAGCATCCGGAGCGGCTCTCTGCAGGCTTTTCCCTGTTCCACCACCAACTCTAACGGTGTCTTGAAATATTGTTCCGTCAGATCCGCCAGCGTGTCTTTTACGCTATTACGGATGGATTTCGCCAGCTCCCGTTTGGCGGGATCCACGCTCTCATCCTTCTTGGAAGAAAGACGGCCGAAAGTCACTGCTGGAACCTTTGCTGCCTGTTCCTTCAAATCCTTGCAGGCCGCTAGGCGTTCCAGCTGTTCGCTCTCCGCTTCTGTCAGTTCTCCATACATATATGGACCGTCCGGCAGCTCACACAGCTTTTTCACTTCCACCAGTTTTTCCAGACACCCTTGCAGGACACGGCTCACACGCTCTGCCAGATATTGTCCGTAATCACTGTGCAGCAGGGCATCCAGATCTCCCGCCGCATAATCGTTTTTACGCTCTTCCAGCCATTCTGCGGGCCAGGGAAAACTTCCGGCATAGCGGGACAGGTTCAGGATATGCTGTTCCAGCACGCTCTCTCTGCCGCCGGGGCAGAAATATTCCACACAGGTGTGGAAACGTTCCCGTGCCTCCCGGGATGGGTCCTCGCTGTCACGTTTTCCCGGAACCTCTTCCGCAAAATCATTCCCTGACGCTTTCTCCGGTATCATCGCTCCGCTGTCACGGTTTTCCCGGGACGTCGGAACATCATCCGGAACAAATTTCCCAGCATAGGCATCCTCCAGCAGCTGTCCCAGCACCTCCTGCTGCAACAGCTTGATCTCACCCTCGTCTGCCACACGGAAATCCGGATCCAGACCGATCTCATTAAAATGATTCCGGATCAGGAACAGGCTGAAGCTGTCGATCGTGGTGATCTGGGCATTGTGTAACAGGGCGGACTGCTTCTGGATATGGTCGTTCCCCGGATCCGCTTCCAGTCTGGCGGCGATCCCGGCTGCGATACGCTCCCGCATCTCCGCAGCCGCCGCATTGGTGAAAGTCACGATCAACAGGCGGTCAATGTCCGCCGGATGCTCCCCCTCACAGATCATACGGATGATACGCTCTACCAGTACCGCCGTCTTACCGCTTCCCGCGGCCGCCGATACCAGAATGTTGCTGTTATGCAGTTCGATTACCTTTTGCTGTTCCGGGGTAAAATTCATTCCCATACGCTACCTCTGTTCCTGTTTCTTTTCTCCTGTTGCCGTCCTGTTCCTCCGGGCAGCGGGTGCTTTCTCTTCGAGCTTCCTGTCAGGCACACACTCCCGCCGGGCACCCTTTGCCCTAAGCTTCCACGGTCTTCTGCATCCGCTGCATCAGCGCCTGCTTATCCAGATCTTCCAGCTGTCTCTTCTCATAGCCCGGAATACTGCCATCGAAACCGCAGACCTTTTTATAGGCGCAATAAGTACAAGCCTCTTCATTGCCTTTCTCATAGGGATTGGCTGCTATTTTTCCGTCCAGGATCTCCCGCCCGATGCTGCGGATCTTGGCATCTACATAAGAAGATATCAGCTGCATCTCCTCCCGGCTTAAGACACCGGATCTGGCACTGAAGCTTCCATCCTTTTTCTTCTCCACCGGAATGACCACAGACTTATCCTGCATATAGCGGTCCAGACGCTCCACGACCTCAGGATCACTGTTTACTACACCGTTCATACGAAGCTTTGCAAGGATCTGTTCATTGATCTGCTCATCCGTGAGCTCCACCGGTGTCTCTATGGTGGGATCATCGATGTGATAATACAGAAGTGCCGCCGGAACGATCTCCTTGTCCGGATGCTTTCGGCTCTCCATCTCCATGGCTGCATTCATATATACCACCAGCTGCAACTGCAGACCGTAATACAATGCCGCCAGATCAAATTTCCGGTTGCCGGACTTATAATCAATGACCTTGACGTAGACATGCTCTGCATCTTCCGACACATCGATACGATCGATCCGTCCCTGCAAATGCATCTTCTCGTCCTCAGACAGATCCACATGAATGCTGTCCAGATCCTCCGCAAACCGGAAAGAAAGTTCATAATCATCTGGCTGGAAACTGCCCTGTTTCAAATGTTTCTGCAAGGTCAGCACTGTACGGGTTAGGATCCTGCTCATGCGGGTAATGGCATATTCATTCCGCGCAGAGCTGTATAATACCGTCTCCCCGTAGGTTGCCGCATAGGCTTCCACGGATTCTTTGACGGCTTTGGCTGCAAAATTCTCCGTAAAATCCCACCATGTCAGGTTGGATTCTGCAAGTTTTCCTGCAAAGTTTTCCAGTACTGCATGATATACCGTACCCATATCCGAAGCCTCGAAGCCGAATTCTTCCCGTTCCTGCAGGGAAAGACCATATTGCAAAAAGTGTCTGCAGGCACAGGCAGCATAGGTCTCCAAGCGGCTCACACTGTTCTCCAGCTGCCTACCGTACAATGCTCTCGCCACGATCCTTGACAGACCGCTCTCCTTATATCTTCTAAATGCTGCCGCCGTCAGACGGTCTCTGCCCTCCGGATCTGCTTCATAGGCACGGTACATGAGATAGAAGTCCTGCCTCTCTTCTTCCGGCAGGGTTCCTTCCACATATTCCCGCAGTTCCTCCGCCAGATATCTGGCACCTTCCTGTCTGCCCTCGATCTGTTCCAGACGGCTGCGGTTCTGGGGATACTCCACGCTCATTGCCGGGAACAGCTTCCGCACCGTATCGATCAGGTAGGACGGTCTTATGCCCTTTCCTTCACTGTTTACCTTGGCATAGGACAGATACAGCTGTTCTGAGGGCTTGGTCATATTCAGATACAGATATAATCTCTGGATATACATCTGCTGTCTCGGGCTGGGTGCCATCTCTGTCCCGGATTCAATCAGGAATTCCCGATCCATATCCGAAATGATCCCGCCCTTGGAAGCATTTTTCGGAATATTTCCGTCATTGACTCCCAGGAAAAACAATACCTTCACCTGTTTCAGACGGGTTCGCTCCATATCGCCCACCACGATACGATCCACGTTCTGAGGGATCGTACCGACAGTGATCTCGCCGAAACCGGCCTCTAAAATATCCGCAAATTCCTGTCTGGAGATTTCTTCCTCTCCCAACAGTTCATAGACCTGATCCAGCAGATCCATGACCAGCCGGTAAATCTGTGCATACTCTCTGGCTCTGGATAAGTCTCCCTCTTTTTCAAACTGCTGCTGATAGTTCAAAAGCTTTTGCTGCACCTGATTCTGTTCCAGGAAATCGTACAGATGGCTGACATAGTCTCCAGCCTTTTCCCGGCTTCCCATGTGCAGAATCTCCACCGCATCCATGAACTGTTGCCGGATACGGTTCAGACGCTCCATGGTCTTCTCTTCCGCCTGTTCGCTCCCCTCCGCATTTCCCTGCATTTCTTCCGTTCTGCGGGTAAACAGACGGCTATAGGTCCGATAGCCTCTCGCTCCGGTGCGGATCACATAGTTTTCCAGCTCATCAATCTCTTCTCTGGAAATATCCGCCATGCCGCTGCGCAGAAAATGAAACACCGTATCATAGGAAAAATCCTTAATATACAGTTGCAATGCGCTCTTGATATATTCGATCATGGGATTCAGCACGATCCCTCTGGTACGGTCCAGGAAACATGGGATCTCCAGCTGTCCGAATTCTGTTTCCACATAGGAAGCGTATCCTTCCAGATCTCCGATGACCACGGCAATGTCCCGGTAGGTCATCCCCTGCTCTCTGATCAGGTGCCGGATGTACAGCGCTGTCTGGTGGACTTCCTCTCTGGGGGAAAGGGCTTCAAACATATGGATCTCTTGCTGTTCTCCCGCATACGGTTCATACTGATACCGGAACAGATTCTGTTCCAGATAGTGTAATGCCGGTGCCTTGGCAAAGCGATTGGGCCCCCCCTTGACAAAGAGATCCTCTCCCCGCTCTACCTCTGCCTCCGCTGCCAGCTTTTCCAGATCCGCCACCGTCTTCTTGCTCAGATGGAACAGCTTCTGTTCACCATCCATTTTATACGGATCCTCTCCCACTCCAATGGTCACGGTAACGATGGTCTCTGCGCACACGCGCATCAGTTCCTGGATCAGCCGGTTCTGTATGGGAGTAAATCCCGTAAAGCCGTCAAACACCACTACACTGCCCTTTAAGATCTTTGATTTGGACAGGGATCTGCGCAGTACATCCAGTGTCTCCTCGGTGGTGATAAAATGATCCCTGATATAATCCTGAAAGCCCCGGTACAGAGTCTTTAAGTCTTTCAGTTTCATGGCCAACGCGCCACGCTTCTGTGCACTGGTGATCAGCTTGTCCATATCCTGTGTGCTGATACCGTATTGCATAAACTCGGAGATCGCACTTTTCACCTCATGGATATAGCCCTGCTTGTGCAGGAGACTTCCCATGGCCGGAAGCTGTTCCTTCAGATCCGCCGCCACTTTTTGCAGCACCAGGCTTTTGCCGGTGTCATCCAGTACCGGCATCTCTTTGGTCCCCACTTCCTCCAGAATGCGGTGGCTGAGTCGGCCGAAACTCAGGACATCGATATTCAGGATGCCATCCCGGTCACTGCGCATGACCAGATCCTTCTGGGTCTGCATGGTGAACTGATCCGGCACAATGATCAGGAAATTCCTGCCCGGTTCCTCTGCCGCCCGCTGCATGATCTCTTCATAGATTCTGTGGCTTTTGCCCGACCCGGAAGGGCCAAAACAGAAACGTAAGCTCATAAGTCTCCTCCGTTATGCTGTCCGTTTATTTCAGATCCAGTTCAATGGGACAATGATCCGATCCCAAAATTTCCGTGTGGATCTTCGCATCCGCCAGCCGGTCTTTCAGACACTCCGATACCACGAAATAATCAATTCTCCATCCGGCATTTTTTGCTCTCGCCTGGAACATATAAGACCACCAGGAATACACCCCGGTCAGGTCCGGATAAAAATAGCGGAACGTATCGATAAATCCGTTCTCCAGTACCTTCGAAAAGCAGGCTCTCTCTTCATCAGTGAAGCCCGCATTGCCACGGTTGGTCTTCGCATTTTTCAGGTCGATTTCCTGATGCGCCACGTTCAGGTCTCCCGCATAGATCACCGGCTTTTTCTCTTCCAGCTTCTTAAGATACGCCAGGAAATCCGCTTCCCACTGCATGCGGTATTCCAGTCTCGTCAGTTCTCTCTGGGCGTTCGGTACATAGACTGTCACAAAATAGAACTCCGAATACTCTGCAGTGATCACCCGGCCCTCATGGTCGTGTTCCTCCACGCCGATGCCGTAAGTCACCTGTATGGGCTCTTCCTTTGTAAAAATTGCAGTGCCGGAATAGCCCTTTTTCTCTGCGTAATTCCAATACTGATGATATCCGGGCAGATCCAGTGCGATCTGTCCCTCCTGCAATTTTGTCTCCTGCAAGCAGAAAATATCTGCATCCGTTTCCTGAAAGAAATCCAGGAATCCCTTCTGCATGCAGGCTCTCAGCCCGTTCACATTCCATGAAATCAGTTTCATATTTTCCCTGCCTCTTTCCTAATTTGTCTTATGCCATCTTATCCCGGTCATAATTTTTATCCGCTTTTCTGTCATCTATTCGTTCTATCCGCCGTGCTTTTCCATCCATTCACATTCCTTCCGGGCAGCCTTCAAAGACGCTTCGTACCCTTTCAGGATCTCCATAAGTCTCTGTACATCGATGATGCCGCTGGCTTTATTTTCCGGGTGATCCATCCATGGATGCTGTTTTTCCGGCGGATAAATATTTTCTATGGTATTTTCCCCGATCCGATACCATTTCTTCTGATAGCAGATCGTGTTGTCCGCCGGGTTTAAAAAGGTTTCCAGTTCCGTCAGTGGATAGATCTCTGCCGGTGTCCGGGGATTACCTTCCAGGCCTCTCACGGCAGTGACCTTCACAGTTCCACCCTCCGGTACTACACACAGCCACATGGGCTCTGCCGGTTTTTTCCATAATTTATCCAGTATAAAGTTCAACGGTCCCAGCAACAGGATCGTCATGAAAACCGCCAACGCTCCCGTCAGTTCCGGAATCCAGTCACCCCACAACAACATCTGGAACAGCAGATGGTCACTCTCCCGCACACCCCAGACCTTCATCACTACCAGCACGGTTGCTACCATATAGATCAGTATAGTGATCAGGGCAAACGGCATCAGTACTTTTTCTTTTTTCATGCCCCATGCGGCATAAGCCTTGCATTCATCGTCCGTAAAAAGCACGGGCAGTTCATAGCTCTCTGTCATGCTCCGCTTCTCCCTCTTTTGCTATTCTCCGAGAATAATATGCAGGAACCGCTTGTCCAGCATCAACGTCCGGTTCCAGGGATTCAGGATCACACCCTCGATACCATCGGCAGTCAACGTCATGCGGAACAGCTGCTCCATATCCGTGAGAAAAGTGGACATTACGCTGCCGCTTCCCTTTAATTCTTCCTCAAATCCGGTGAAGGCCGACCACCATTTTTTCCCATCGGAGGTCTGCACCGCCTGCAGGCGCATGGCAGTTCCGGCGGCCTGTGTCACCGCTTCCTGCACATCTGCTGAGGGCGGTTCCACCGCCACGATAAGCTGTCCCTGCTCCCGCATACGTCTGCGCACCACCGTCAGAGCATGCGCCAGAAGTTCTTCTGTCGGCTCCTGCTGTAATGCCAGAATTGCCTCCTCTATTTTCTCATTTCCCTGTAAACCTTTATCTTTCTTTTCGTCCATAACCGTAATGTTGTCCTTTTTAATTGTAGTCGTTAAATCACTTCATCCTATTTCCCATGTCCCTTGCGCAATCTTGTATGCAATCCGTCGAATTCCATGAGAGCCACAGGCAACACAGCTCATGCCTATGCCCATCATACCATAAATGCCTCCGCAATTCCACTCACGTTTCCCTCCAGAAGCCGTCTTTTCCTTGACAGTGGGGATATTCGTTGCTAACATGAACCTGAGCGTTTGATGCTTAGAAATGAGGATAATTATGGATACTTTTGACCCGAAGCACATTTACAGCGATGCCGCAAAGCTGGCTCGTCTGAAAGATAAAAAGCTTTTCCTGTTCGATATCGACGGCACCATTGCCGTAGGCGATACCTTGTATGAGGGAAGTGCGGATCTTCTCCGCTACATTCAGGCCATCGGCGGCAGGTCTTATTACACTGTCTCTTATACACATCTCCGAGCCCA
>ENA-OYWK01000995-OYWK01000995.1-human-gut-metagenome-genome-assembly--contig:-NODE-995-length-14278-cov-8.690501_pt1 | contig 14278 bp, 13 predicted proteins | sample MGYA00244808_ERZ653392 | MGnify/ENA primary metagenome ERZ653392 (study PRJEB26926, sample SAMN06165125) | human gut metagenome | biome: ENVO:00009003; feature: ENVO:2100002; material: ENVO:00002003...
CCTCTACGTCTCGTGGGCTCGGAGATGTGTATAAGAGACAGGCACCAGCAGCCCGCAGGCCGACAGCACCACGGCCAGCAGCCGCTTGATTCCTTTCTGATACATGATGATTCTCCCCTTATACACTAGAATATCCTTATTATATACCATTTCCCCCTGCCCAAACAAGCCCCGCGTCCTCCTTTCCGGCGAAAATGCCGGTTTTGTTGTATCGTTCTGACGATTTTCTCTCTTGCTCTGCCGGGCTGGAGGGCGTACCATACTGGTAGAGCCAAAAAGCGGTTTTCCTCAGCATTGCGCACCGCCCGGGCGGTCTTCTGACCCGCCGTCCGGCGTGCCCCGCTTCCAAAAACAACTTCTGACTGAGAGGAGCACTCTGTTTATGATAAAGCGTTTTGTGTTCGGGACTCCCTTCCCTACTGAGAGCGTGGTGCTGGACCTGCCCGTCGAGACCGGCCCTGTCCCCTATGCAGGAAAAGGACATCGTCTACGGTCTGGGCGAGATGCCCCGCGGCCTCAACAAACGAGGCTGGCATTACGAGACCACCACACCGACGAGAGCGAGCATGAGGAATAAAAAAATTGAGCTACACAACCAATTCCTTGGTGTGTAACTCAATAATAGGGGCTGCCCTGCGGCACGGCACGACGAAAAGCTCTTGACAAATGCCTCCGAAAGAGTTACACTATTTGCGTTGTGAAGAACATATGGGCCTATAGCTCAGCTGGGAGTGCAAGCGTATCGCTTTTGTGCCCCACAGAGTTGTGGGCATTCAAATGGGGAGTATGTCGGTTGGTCGCCCAACCGCGTCACGCCCCTAAATATGGGCCTATAGCTCAGCTGGGAGAGCGTTCGGTTCGCATCCGAGAGGTCAAGGGTTCGAATCCCTCTAGGTCCACTTTTAGCAGCAGCGTAATTTTAACGCTGCTGCTTTTCTTTTGTATGCACATAAGTCAAACGCTGGCTTTGGGACCTGGAGGGATTCGAACAGCACGGCCCTGCCGTAGGCAGGGTAAGCAATCAGCCCAGTGCAACGGCGACGACCGCAGCCAGTGGCTGAAACAGGGAGGAGCTGTTGGGGCCGCGTTCTGATTTTTCAAAGCCCCGCCAAGGGGCTGCGGAAAATCAGCTAACGCAACTCGTCGCTGTTGCTTCGTGCGCGGGTCCCAACCAGTAGGAATGTCTACCGGGGAAACTTTCGTTTTTGCCGCATCGTTTTGTACGATGCGGCGTTTTTTATGCCTAAAAAACTTTGGCGAACCGGGCGGGGTCATCCATGTACGTTTTGAAAATCCATCGGTTTCACGCTTCTTTCTTTGAATTTTGCATGATGCTACGGGCAAGCACATCGCTTTTAACGGAGACGCCTTTATGCTTCATCTTTCTTCCTGGATGACCCCCCTGCCCATGATGCTCATCGGCATGACCGGTATCCTGCTGGTCATCGGCTTTCTCGTGCTGGTTGTGATGGCGCTGAACTGCCTCACCCACCGCAAGTAAAAGAAAAAAATAGGATAAGCAAGTCGTCCGGGAGGATCTGCGGATCTTCCCGGGCGGCTTTTTTCACAGGCGCAGACGGCGCTGCTTTTGCCGGATTCATCCCCGGGCGTCCTGCCGGGTGGTGTGGAAGTACTCCTTGGGGGTCATGCCGTACTCCTTTTTGAAGGCGCGGAAAAAGTGGTTGTAACCGCCAAAGCCGCTGGTCTTGTACACCTCGGTGATGGGCAGCCCTTGCTCGATGAGGGTGCAGCAGCGGTCTAACCGCGCCTTTACGATATAGCGGTGCACCGTCTGCCCGGTCTGGCGTTTGAATTCCCGGGCAATATGTTCCTGGGAGACGAAAAACTCCTTTTCCAGCCGCTCCAGCGTCAGTTCCTCGGTAAGGTGCGCCTGAATAAACAAAAACACCTCGTCCAGCATCAGGTGGTGGCGGCTGACCGATGCGGTGTGGAACTCCGCATGGATGCAGGCACGCAGCGCCAGCACCACAAACATTTGCAAAATACCGTGCTCGAACACCGCTGCACCGAACTGGGTGCGCTCCTGCGGGAGCATCAGCAGCTTCCGGGCAAGGTTTTTCAGCAGCATATAGATCTGGCTGTCCGGGCGCACAGCCACCTGCCGGAAGGGCACCACGTTGAAGCTTTCTTCAAGGTCGGTATCTGCGTCCGAAAGCTGCGCCAGCGTCTGGGGGGGCAGCTGCACCCGAATAAGTTCCAGCGGGCCGTAAGCACCGGCGTATTCCAGTCTGCCGCCCTGACCGGGCTTGAAGATGATGAGATTCTGCTGCTGTGCGGGCAGCACCACCTCGCTGCACCGGAACACACCGCTGCCCCGCATGACCAGAAACAAATCATAATACGCGCCGGAATAAAATTCCCGGACGGCGCTCTGCTCAAAAAGATAACGCTTGGCTGTATAATTCACCAAAAAGTCCTCCATGAAACTGTCATGTGTAACAGATTGTTGTACACAACAGAAAAGTACAACTGTTATAATTGCATAATACATCAATTTGCGATAGTTTTCAATCATTTTTTGGATATGTATTGATGAAAAATTAACGTATAATGCAAACGTAGAAAAGAGACTTGTGTGAAAAGTCTCGTGGTTTCACTGTTTTTAAGGAGGATAAAACACAATGGACCAGAAAAAGACCATCCGACCCTTCTCCATGAAGGACAAGATCGGTTATACGCTGGGCGATCTGGGCTGCTGCTTCACCGAGCAGTACCGCGCCATGTATCTATCGATCTTCTACACCCTGATCCTGCAGGTCAACCCCTTCCACGTGGGTATCCTGCTGCTGATCACCAAGATCTGGGACGCCGTGAATGACCCCATCATCGGTGCCTTGGTGGACTCCCGCAAGGCCACCAAGGGCGGCAAATTCATCCCGTGGATCCGCGCCTTCTCCTTCCCCATGGCAGTGCTGTGCATCCTTGGCTTTGTCAATGTAGGCAATATCAACTACGGCCTGCGTCTGGCCTACATGTTCGTCACCTACGTTCTGTACGAGGCGCTGTACACCTGCGTCAACGTGCCCTTCGGTACTCTGTCCAGCGTGATGACCGATGATGTCAGCCAGCGCACCGCACTGTCCCGCTACCGCAGCCTTGGCGGCACCATCTTCATGACCGTTATGGTCATGATCGGCCCCCTGTTCCTGTATGTGGACAACCAGCCCGTGGCTGGCCGCTTCCTGATGCTGGCCTGCATCTGCGCTATGCTGGGTCTGCTGTGCCTGCAGATCACCTGCGTATGGTGCAAGGAGCGCGTGGAAGTGCCCGAGCGTCCGCAGGGCGAAAAGCTGAACTACCTGCATGTGCTCAAGGAGATCTCTCACAATAAGGCTCTGCTGGGCGTTATGTTCTTCAGCCTGACCGGCATGATCGGTGCTTCCGTGGTCAACGGTCTGAACACCTACCTGTATAAGGACTTCTTCGGCAACGTTAAAATTCAGGCTGTCTCCGGTATGCTGAGCGTGCTGTACGCTGTGCTGTCCTTTGCCATCACCCAGCCTCTGGCCAACAAGTTCGGCAAGAAGGAGTGGTGCTGCATGGGCGCTGGCTTTGCCGCCATCGTGTTCGGCATCCTGTTCTTCTTCCCCGTCCACAACCCTGTGATCTTCATCGTCATCAACGGTATCTGCTATCTGGGCGCTTCCGGCATGCAGGTGCTGATCTGGGCTATGGTCAACGACGCCATCGACTACCACGAGCTGCAGACCGGCGAGCGCAACGAGGGCATCGTTTACTCCACCTACTCCTTCTTCCGCAAGCTTGCAAGCGCCATTTCCGGCAGCCTGTCCAGCTTTGTGCTGGGTGCCATCGGCTACAACGTTACCGCAGGCGCTGTGCAGACCGCAGGCGTTGTGAACGCCATCTGGAAGAGCTACACCGGCGTCTACTTCCTGGGCTACGGCATTGCAGTTGCCATCCTGTTCTTCGTCTACCCCCTGACCAAGCAGAAGACTGCTGAGATGCTGACCGAGCTGAAGGCTCGCCGCGCCGCAAAGGAGAGCAAGTAAACCATGAAGATCTTACAGGTTCAGTTTAAAAACCGCAATGGCCACACCCTGCGCGGCATCGTAACCCTGCCCGACACCGAGGGCAAGGTACCCTTTGTAGTGCATCTGCACGGCTTTGCCGGCAGCTGCAGCGGCTACAAGTCCATGTACACCCATCTGTCCCGCGCTCTGGCAGCGCAGGGCATCGGCAGCGCCCGGTTCGATTTCTACGGCAACGGCGAGAGCGACGGCGAGTTCGAGGATATGAGCTTTGACGGCTTGCACACCGATGCACAGGATATCTTTGCATGGGCCGCTGAACAGCCCTATGTGGACAGCGAAAAGCTGTTCCTCTCCGGCCAGAGCATGGGCGGCTACATTGCCGCCTCCTGCGCACCGGTCATCCAGCCCCACGGCCTGATTTTGCTGTGCCCGGGCGCCGGGATGTGGTTCGGCTGCGCCCAGCGCGCCGACGGCATTATGCAGACCGGCAAGGACTACGCCGACATGGAGGGTCTGTGCTACAAGATGGCCTTTAACTACGAGATGGCAAAGCACCCCGACCCCTTTACCGAGGCCAAGGGCTACAACGGCCCGGTGCTGCTGCTGCGCGCCGACGATGACCGTCTGGTGGACGAGGGCACCTGCAACCGTTACGCACAGGTGTACACCGCACCCGATGTGGACACCATTGCAGGCGGCGGCCACAACTTTGCCACGCTGGCAGCCCGTGCCGCCGTGGAGGAAAAGACCGCAGCATTCATCAAAGCAAATCTGTAAAGCAAAACGTATCTGCAAGGAGGATTTCGTATGCAAAACGTGATTCTGCAACCCATCGAGGTGGGCGGACAGACCTTTAAAAACCGCATCATGTTCCCCCCGCTGACCACCGGCTACGAGAAAAACGGCATGATCAGCGAGCAGGACATGGGCTTCTACACCCGTCTGGCAAAGGGCGGTGTGGGTTACATCGTTCTGGGCGATGTGGCACCCATCAACAGCTTTTCTCCCACCCCCAAGCTGTTTGACGACAGCCAGATCCCTGCCTTCAAGGCACTGGCCGACAGCGTACACGCCTACGGCACCAAGCTGGGCGTCCAGCTCTTCCACCCGGAGTACGACGTAGACGCCATCAACAGTCTGTTTATGCAGAAAAAGTTTGATGAGATGCGTCAGCGCCTGCATCACGACATGATGTTCTTCACCGATGAGGTCAGCGAGGAGATGCTGATGGCCATCATCGATAAGATGTGCGCCTGCGCAGTGCGTGCACAGAAGGCCGGTGTGGACGTCATCCAGATCCACGGCGACCGCCTGAACGGCTGCCTGTGCTCCACCCGCATGAACCACCGCACCGATAAGTTCGGCGGCAGTCTGGAGAACCGCGTCCGCTTTGCCCGCATGCTGACCCGCGCCATCCGCAAGGCTGTGCCGGATATGGTCATCGACTACAAGCTGTCCATCGTCACCCCGCAGCGCGGCAAGGGCGGCATTGACGAAGCCGACGCCGTGCAGTTTGCCCAGTGGCTGGTAGAGGACGGCGTGGATATGTTCCACGTTGCGCAGGCCAACCACACCGGCAACATGGCCGACACCATTCCTCCCATGGGCGTACAGCCCTATGGCTTCTTCGTCAAAATCGCCGGGGACATCAAAAAGGCCGTCAATGTGCCGGTCAGCGCCGTGGGTCGTATCGTGGATGCCGAAATGGCTGCGCGTGTCATCGAGAGCGGCATGGCCGACATGGTTGCCATGGGTCGCCCGCTGCTGGCAGACCCCGACTGGGGCACCAAGATCGCTGCCGGGAAGGCCTGCGATATCCGCCGCTGCATCAGCTGCAACAAGGGCTGCACCGATGCCATCCAGAACCGTCAGTTCCTCTCCTGCGTGCTGAACGCGGAGAACGGCTACGAGAACACCCGCAGCATCCAGCCCGCAGCGCAGAAAAAGAAGATCGCCGTCCTCGGCGGCGGCCCTGCCGGTCTGGAAGCCGCCCGTGTGGCAGCGCTGCGCGGCCATGACGTGACCCTGTTTGAAAAGACCACCACTCTGGGCGGCCAGCTGAACATTGCCTGCGTACCTCCCCGCAAGGAGGAGATGCGCCGCGCCGCACAGGACCTGATCCACGCGGTCTGCAACGCCGGTGTGCACCTGTGCATGGGGCAGACCCGCACCGCAGAGCAGCTGAAGGATGCCGGTTTCGAGGCCGTCATCAACGCTGTGGGCGCACACAGCGCCGCACCCCGCATCCCCGGCATCGACAGCGTGAACGTGGCCGATGCATGGAAGGTTCTGGCCGGTGAGCAGCAGGTGTACGGCACGGTTGCCGTCATCGGCGGCGGCATGGTGGGCTGCGAGACCGCAGAGTATCTGGCTGCCCGCGGCTGCAAGGTGTCCGTTATCGAGATGATGGACAAGATCGCCGCAGGCGAGAGCTCCACCATTCTGCCCACCCTGCTGGAAAACTATAAGACCTACGGCGTGGAGCAGTACCCCAGCCACAAGGTCAAGGAGTTCCGCATGGACGCCGTCGTCTGCGAGAACAAGGACGGCGCAGAGGTGACCATCCCCTGCGATTACATCGTGCTGGCTATGGGCGCACGCTCCAACGAATTTGACGCTGCTGCGCTGGAAGCTGCCAGCATCCCGGTGTATTCCATTGGCGATGCCGCCGGCAAGGCTGCGGATATCTCCAACGCCATCCGCACCGGCTACGATACCGCCTGCCAGCTGTAAAAAAAATATCGTTCTATTTGTGGGTCAGAAACGTTTGTGGGCGCTTCTGACCCACTTTTTTTACCCTCTCAGGCAAAGCCGTCAGGGTTTTGCCCCGCCCTCTCAGGCGCTCCCGTGTCCGCTCTCCCAAGGGGAGAGCGGACACGCCCGGAAACTTTACGGGTCAGCCGGGAACTGTACCGCCACCGCTTAAGCCTTCACCCACCGGGGGAAGGTGGCGCGTAGCGCCGGATGAGGGGCAGCACCAGCTCCCCCGAAGGGGTAGCCAAGGTTTAAAGCCCATTGCTAAAGTATTAGGCATCATGAGGAGACTTTCGGCAGTGCTCTTGGCTCTCCCTTTGAGGAAAGACTTCCACCCGCTCCGGGGGAAGATGTCGCGGAGCGCATTCAAAATCATCCCACATAAAAAGGCTGCTGCACAAAACCCTGTGCAGCAGCCTTTAATATTTTACGTTTACAACAGATCAGATGCTGAACTGCACGGCGCAGAAGGCGGCATAGATGCACAGCAATGCAATGCCCTGCGGGCGGCTCAGCTTGCCCTTGATCAGAGCGGGCAGGGTGAGCAGCAGCATCACGGCAAACATGACCGGGATATCCATCACCAGCGAGGCGTTCATGCCTGCGATGGTGGAGTTCTGCGGGATGCTGAAGGGTGCCAGCGTGACAGACACGCCGCTGACCAGCACTAGATTGAACACGTTTGCACCGATGACGTTGCCCAGCGACAGCGCGCCGTGACCCTTGGCCAGCGAGGTGATGGCGGTGACCAGCTCCGGCAGCGAGGTGCCCAGTGCCACAAAGGTCAGCGCAATGACCGACTCCGGCACGCCCAGCGCCTGTGCGATGAGGGTGCCGTTGTCCACCAGCAGGTCAGCGCCCACAGCGATGAGGGCTGCACCGAGGACCAGCAGCCCCAACTCCTTGGCAAAGGAGCCTTCCTCAGCCTGCTCTTCCTCTTCCGGGGCGGGGGTATTTTTCATAGCCAGCACGTTGCACACGATGTAAGCCACGAACATGGCCAGCAGGATCAGGCCCACCGGGCGAGTGAAGGAGCCGGTGGTGTAGGCCACACCGGCATAGAAAGCGGCAGCTACAAAGAAGAAGGCCACCGGGGTGCGCAGGCTCTTGGGGTCAACCTTGCCCGGGCGCACCGCAATGGTGATGGCGGCGATCAGTGCAGCGTTGCAGATGACCGAGCCGATGGCGTTGCCGTAGGCGATCTCGCCGTGACCGGTGAGGGCGGAGGTGGTGGACACCATGACCTCCGGCAGGGTGGTACCGATGGACACCACCGTGGCACCGATGAGCAGCTCCGGCACATGGAAGCGGCGGGCGATGCCGGTGGCACCGTCCACAAACCAGTCGCCGCCCTTGATCAGGCACAGCAGACCCACGATAAATAACAGAACAGGGATCAGCATAATATCTCTCCTTTTTAATTATAGCGGCAGAGGCACAAAAAAAGACCTTTATCACATCCAGCCCAAAACGGGAAAATGTGATAAAAGTCTCAAGCATCCGGTACTGCATCGGGCATTTCTGCCGGGGGTGTCGCTGCAGCACAGCGCACCCGCTTTTCAACTAAAGTACGCCCCTTACTCCCTTTTATCCAAAGAATATTATACCTGTTTTCCAGCAAAAGCGCAAGGGGAAATATGGGATTTATTCTGCCTTGGTCACTTTTTTGGCGTTGGGGTAGCGTTCCATCTTGCTACGCAAGACCGTTCTGTCGCTTAAAAGCCCCACTGGGGCCTTCATTGTTCTGCTTCGCTCCACAAACGCGAATTTGTCAACATCCTTCTTTTTTATCTTTTATATCATCTTTTAACGATTTGATTTCTTCCAGAATGAGTTCAGTACAAACGACTATAATACCTGAAAGAAGAATAATTCCACCATAAATCGGATAAATAAAGGATTCTCGGACTCCACCGCCAATAAGAATTTTTCTTGTTAATTATTTTTTTGATTGTGGCGTTTCTTATTCCACAGTGAACCTACCAACATACCGATTGCAGAGATTATTGCTCCGGCTACAATCATTCCCAAGTCAGGGGCATTCAGTTTGTTAAAAGCAATGTTGTTTGCCATTTTGAATGTGCCATATTCAGCAAGCATATACATTACGCCAAAGAAAAGAGTGAATGCCCATTTTCCTTTTCCCCAAAAGTTATTTTTACCAATAACAATAGACACAATAAATGTGGATATAGGAAGAATAAACCAAAGAAACATCAAACTGTAACCCATAGCGTCACTTCCACTTGTAAAAAACCAGAACACTATCATTGCAAACGCCCAAATCAAGAGATAGGAGAGAATCGTAATAATCTTGTTTCTGTTGGCATTGCTTTTCACAACATTCGTACTTTCTTCAAGATAATCATAATAGCTTTTCATTTTTTGTTCTCCTTTCAATAGATAGTCAAGAGAGACATCGTAGCATTCGCTCATTTTAATGACGCTGATAATATCGGGATAGGATTTTTCATTTTCCCAATTTGAGATGGTCTGACGACTCACACCCAACAATTCGGCAACCTGTTCTTGCGTCAGCTTTTTTTCAATTCGGGCTGCCTTGATTTTGCATCCAATATCATGCTCCATGCCACTATACCTCCTTGCACTTTTATTGTAGGAAAAACACCCACTATTGTCTACAAAATAGCTTTGACATCACTTATTATGCGTGTCAAAATCCTTTTACATCTGCCAAATTCCGATTTTCTCAATTCTCCAAACTTGAATTGACCGAGCTGATAGTTACCGTTTTCTAACACTCCATTCATCATCTTGAGCTTTTCTTTCAGCATAGTAACCGCAAGGCATATCCTTTAGAATACCAACAGAATTATCTAAGTCGAATACTGATTTTAAGGATACTAACTTTGCTTCGTCTGTTTCATGTGCTTTTCCACATAGAAATTGCCACATTCCATCATCTTCATCATGTGATACATACAAAATAGGTTCTCCATTCTCTAATATGTGGCAACAGGTTATTGTAGCTGTATTTGGTGCATCATAAAATGGGAATTTCATATTTAACACTCCTTCAAATTCCGATTTATCAAACAAGAATTTCCGTCAATTTTTCTCTTGATGTGGCTCGCTTCTAAGAGTAGGAACGAACTGTTCTGTTGCCGGAGACGGACCTTTCGGGTCGGTCTCCGGCAGTATTTTTGTTATCGCCTATTAAAAAACAGCCGGAACGACTTTCTGCTGCGCTACATCGATGATGCCGTATGTATTCAGTCTGAGTTTTGGAATGACCGGAAGGCTGACGAAGGCGAGGGTCATAAAGATGCCGATATCTTCCGCTACACCATGTGCCTTGAGGGCATCGTTCAGCGCCTGCATTTTCGCCGCAACGCTCTCTGCGCTTTCGGTGCTCATCAATCCGGCCACCGGAAGCGCAAGTTCTGCCACGACCTGTCCATCTGCCACAAACGCAAGTCCGCCTTTGTTTTTCCGCACAGTGTTGCCGGCCAGCATCATATCGGTATCGTTGTCCCCTGCCACAATCAGGTTATGGGAATCATGTGCGATGCTCGATGCAACGGCTCCGCATTTCAGGCTGAAGTTTCCTAAAAAGCCAATGCCCACATGGCCGGAGTGATGATGCCGCTCAAAAACGGCCAGTTTTACGATGTTGTGTTCCGGGTCCACACCGGGAGCTTTGCCCGGATGCCGTTGGAACGGGATGATTTTTTCCTCCGTAAGCAGCTCGCCCCGGTTCAGGCAGATGACACGCTCCTGCTCCCCGCTTTTCCGAAGTTCCAGGTCCTGCAGTGTGATCTCATCCAGATCAAAGGAATCCATAACGTGGGAAAATCTCACACGGTCGATGTCAAGCGGTGCGGGTTTCAGCGTTTTTCCGTGCTCGGCCACCAGCGTGCCATTCTTGTAAACCTGTTCGACCGTAAAGGATTCCAGATCAGAAACCACAACCAGATCTGCCCGGTACCCCGGTGCTACGGCACCGCGCTGCTTGAACCCAAAATACTGTGCCGGAACCAGCGTCGCCATTTTGACGGCCACTGCCGGGTCTGCGCCCAACCGGATTGCTTTACGGATGTTGGAATCGATGTGGCCGCTGTCCAGCAGGTCCCCGGGGTGCTTATCATCCGTCACCAGCATGCAGCGGCTGCAATAGGGCTCCCGGAACAGCGGTATCAGGGCCTCCATATTTTTGGCAGCCGTTCCTTCCCGGATCATGATGTATTGTCCGCGCCGGAGTTTTTCCATGGCTTCCTCGATGTTGGAGCACTCGTGATCGGACTGAACGCCTGCCGCAATATAAGCATTCAGGTCCTTATCGCTCAAGAGCGGTGCATGGCCATCCACGATCTTTCCCGCTTCGGTGCAGTCGCGGATCTTCTGCAGGATCTTCGGGTCACAGCGCACCGTTCCGTAGGCATTCATCAGTTCCGCAAGCCCCAGCACACGGGGATCGCCGTAGTAAGGCCGGAGCTGTTCTGCGTTCAGCACCGCACCGGATTCATCCAGATCCGTGGCCGGAACACAGGAGGGCAGCATGAAATAAACCGAAAGGGTCAGATTTTTTGTCGTTTCCAGCATAAAATCCAAGCCTTCCAGCCCCGCAACGTTCGAGATCTCGTGTGGGTCTGTGACCACCGCAGTGGTACCGTGGGGCAGCACTGCCTGCTCGAAAGCCGGACCACAGAGCATGGAGCTTTCGATGTGGATATGCCCATCGATCAGGCCCGGGCAGACATATTTGCCGTGCAGATCAACTTCTTTCCGGCCATGATACGTGCCCACGCCCACGATCGAATTTCCGCTGATGGCAATGTCAGCGGTGTCGATCTCATCGGTAAACACATTGACGATTCTGGCATTTTTCAAAATCAGATCGGCCAAAGCATCTCCTCTGCCTGCCGAGATCCGGCGTTTCAGCTCATCAGACTGCATAGAAACATCTCCTCTCTGAAGTTCGATTTTCTCACCTGTGGATTGGTTCTGTCCTTATTCTACCACGCCTTGCCGCTGCGGAAAAGATGTCGGGAAACAAAAATGGCCCCGGAGGGCTTGTTACAGCTCTCCGGGGCCACTTTATGTGCGTTGTGCCTTGGCGCAGACCGTCAGCACTCCACTGCCACCTTGATCACGCCGTCCCGTTTCTTTTCAAACAGCTCGTAGCCCTCTGCGATCCGGCGCAGGGGGTAGGTGTGGGTGATGAGCGGTTCGGTATCGATCTTGCCTTCTGCGATGAGACGCAGCGTTTCTTCACAATCGCAGCCGTCCACGCCGCCGGTCTTAAAGGTGAGGTTTTTGCCGTACATTTCCGGCAGCGGCAGGGTCTGCGCCTTATCGTACAGCGCCACCACGGTCACGATGGCGTTGGGTCTTGCGCACTCCCACGCCAGCCGGAAGGTAGTGTCCGCCCCTGCCACTTCCAGCACCACATCTGCCCCGCCGTGGTCGCTGTTGGCGCGCACAAAGGTGGCGCAGTCCTCCGGCTGCACCGTGAGCACCTGCGGGTAGTGCCGACGGATGAACTGCAGGCGGCTTGCGTCCTTTTCGCAGACGATGATGCGCTTGGGGCTGTGCAGCATGACGCACAGCAGCGTGCAGATGCCGGTCGGCCCTGCACCGAGGATCAGCACGGTATCCTCGGGGGTGATCTCCGAGATGCGTGCCGCCCAAAAGCCGGTGGCCAGCACATCGCCCACCAGCAGCGCCTGCCGATCGGTGACGCCGTCCGGGATCTTGTTCAGTCCCTGATCCGCAAAGGGCACCCGGACATACTCCGCCTGCCCGCCGTCGATGCGGCAGCCCAGCGCCCAGCCGCCGTTTTGATCGGTGCAGTTGTTCACAAAGCCTTTTTTGCAGAAAAAGCACTCTCCGCAGAAGGTCTCCACGTTCACCGTCACCCGGTCGCCGGGTTTCACATTGGTCACCGCACTGCCCACTTCTTCTACGATGCCCACCATCTCGTGCCCTACCGTGATGCCGGGCACCGCCCGGGGCACGCTGCCGTGCTTGATGTGCAGATCGCTGGAGCAGATGCTGGCAAGGGTCACCTTTACAATGGCGTCCCGCTCGTGCTGCAGCACCGGCTTTGGTTTTTCCATCAGGGCAAACGTCCCCTTTGAAACATAGGTATAGGTCAGCATGCTTATTCCCTCCATGCGCTTTGATCTTTCCGGACTTGAGTATACCACGCAGCTATGGCAAAGAGCAAGCCGCAAAAGGCCCGCCCTTTGCGGCAGCTCTCCGCCGATCAGATCTTGGGCTGATACTGCATGCTGGACACATTGTAAATGGTAACAAAAGCCTTGGGGTCTTCCCGGTTGATAAAGTTCATCAGCTTCTGATATTCGCTCTTGTCCACGATGGTAATGATCTCGTTGTGCTTTTCCAGATTGTATGCACCGATGGCCTCGTACATGGTCGCACCGCTGTGCAGGTCATAGAGGATGAACTGACGCAGCGCCTCCTCTTTTTCGGTGATGATGCAGACGCGGCGTTTGATGCTGTTATCAAAGATGAAATGGTCCAGCACGATGCCGTTGAAGTAAGTACCGAGGATACTCAGCACCACGGTCTTTTTATCGTAGACCAGGGCCGCGGAAAGCGCCACACACATTCCCGACAGAGACATAGCTTTTCCCAATTCCATGTGCAGGTACTTGTTCATGATCTTTGCCACGATATCCAGCCCGCCGGAGGATGCATTGCGGTTGAACAAAATACTCAGCCCGACGCTGACCACCAGAATATAGCACAGCACGTCCAGCTCCTGACTGCCGGTCATCGAGCCGAACTCCGGGAACAGCTTTTCAAACAGCCCCAGAAACACCGGCAGCAGCACACTGGTGTATACGGTCTTTGCGCCAAATTCTCTGCCGCAGGTAAAGAACCCGATGATGAGAAGCACGACGTTCAGGATCATCGTAATGACCGACAAGGGCAGCGGCACAAAATTGGACAGCACGATGCCAAGGCCGGAAATGCTGCTGACGGATGTATGGCTCGGCACCAGAAAAAAGAAAACGCCCGCCGCAATGATCGCCACCGCCCCGGTCAGGACTGCCGTCTCCCTCAGGACTGCGCCGGTCTTTCCTTTTACATCACTCATCTTTGTCCCCCTAAAATCAAATTTGTTTCACCGAATCAATATAAGATATTGGCTAAAAATCATACCGAACAACCGCGCAGTTTTTCACACCCCATGCAGCATATTCTTCATTCGTCATATCGGTAAAATAAGACTGCACAACTCTGGCGATTCCGTTATGGGCAACCAGAATGTAAGTTTTTCCTTCCGATTCTTTCTTGATATCATCAAGAAGATTATAGATTCTCTGTGCCAACCGAAGTGTTGATTCTCCGCCTTCATGACTGCATGCAAAAAACTCCTTTGCTTTCTTGAAATCCTTCCCATCCCGGGGAGTGGACTCCCATTTTCCAAAATTCTGCTCAATCAGCCTTGGTTCCACCCTGTATGGAATCCCTGTCATTTCCGAAATCAACTGAGCCGTATCTGCCGCCCTGCTAAGCGG
>ENA-OYWK01001026-OYWK01001026.1-human-gut-metagenome-genome-assembly--contig:-NODE-1026-length-14022-cov-4.886017_pt1 | contig 14022 bp, 9 predicted proteins | sample MGYA00244808_ERZ653392 | MGnify/ENA primary metagenome ERZ653392 (study PRJEB26926, sample SAMN06165125) | human gut metagenome | biome: ENVO:00009003; feature: ENVO:2100002; material: ENVO:00002003...
ATCTACACCTATTAAGTCGTCGGCAGCGTCAGATGTGTATAAGAGACAGTTTCAGCACCTAAACGTTTTTTCTGCGTATTTACAGTTAAGCTAACATGGTATGATGAACTTCCGACACTCAAGTCATACCAATGTTGTGGCTGTGCTTTTCTCGCAGAAAATTCCTTGGCAAAGGATTCATTTGATTTAATATACTCTGATAGTTGCTGCCAAAAATTGAGTTGCAGCTGTTTGGTCTCGCTTAAACTAGCGACATTCTTCATTTGTTTAGCCCAGTCATTAGGACGTTCTACTACGTTAAATTTTGGAGCAATTGCAGAATCATCAATTTGCCATAATTCAATTTCTACAAGAAAAAAGCCTATTTTAACACCAGTATTTTGATTCAGCCATTCTATTGCTTGACGATGTTCGTCACGTGCGCGTTTTACTATCCACACAATGACTTCCGCACCTTTCCCTGACGCATAAGTGATAAGCTTGCCAAGGTGGTCATGGTTGGTGTCTTCAAGTTGATTTTCAATTATAATACGTCTTTCTGCACCCTCCTCAATAGCATATAGATCTACATTGAAACTTCCAACAGAAGACTCACATTCTTCTAAGACAATATCAATTCCAATAGCATCACTTAATTGCTGCAAATTGCATTCTTGGGCAAGCCATTTACTAAAGTCCTTCGTTTCATGCTGCCAAACAAAACGCAGGTCATTAATACGTTTAATCTTTCCGAGTTTCATGATATCTTATTTATTTGCGTTTTCATATGCTGCATTAAATACTCTCTGATTAATGAAATTCATAAAATCAGGGTTGTCGAGATAATTTCTACAGAATTCTGTATTCTCATTAAGCATTCGTGCAATAATCAGCATCAATGACATATTACATTGCTGTTGAGCTGTTTCTTTGTCGCTATTTCGGGCGGCATTCACAAACGCTTCATCAGCTTGCAAGCGCACAGGCAACTCCTCAAGTTGTTGCTTCGCTTTTTCCTTATCAAGCCAATTAATACCATTAAACTCATCCAATATCTCGCTCAATCTCGCCATATTGAGTTCTGCTTTACCTTTAGGTGTACCCTCAGGGGTTGGCTCAATCTCGGCATCAGAGTTTTCCAGTTCAATTTTTTGCTCCTCACCTTTAACAATTCGGTATTGATCAAAATCAATTGCTTCAATGAGTCCTTCGGTAAAATCCTCGCCTCTCAACACTGGTAACTTGTGTATCAACAATGAGAAATATGTGTTTAATTTTTCCCATTCCACACTTTTAAAAGGCAAAACAGCTGCGAGAAAAGGATATGTACGCAAGAAGGATTTAATGCTACTCTTGCATCTGATTTGTATATTCTCATCAAGCTCTTTGAATCGCTCTACAGAATGGTTGATTATAGGGTCAATCTCCTCGCGAGAAGCCCCCGTCCAATATTTTTCATTGAGTATGAATATATCCTCTTCAGAATATATATTAGCGCTTTCAATCTCTTGAATGAGGTCATTCAACTTATTCGGGTCAGTCTCTTTTGACAATATTGTTGTCTTGTAGAATCGCTGGAACGAGTTTTTAATACTTTCTGCGTCATTGGCAAAATCAAGTACAAAAGTATCTCGTTTTTGGGGATGGCAACGATTCAAGCGAGACAGGGTCTGAACAGCTTTTACATCTGTTAGGACTCTATCCACATACATCGTATGGAGCAATGGCTGATCATATCCAGTTTGGAACTTTTCGGCTACTACTAAGATACGATACGGATCACGCTCCATATTAGCCTCAATATCTTTTGACGGGAAACCATTTACATCAGATTCTGTAACATCTTTGCCACCATAGTTCTTGCTACCTGAGAATGCTACAATCGCCTTATAAGGACTCTTACGTTCTTCAAGCAAGCGACTGATTTCATAGTAAAACTCTATTGCCCGAAGAATACTACTTGTTACCACCATGGCACGAGCTTGTCCACCCATCTTGCCCTTATCAATAATCTGGCTATGGAAATGCTCCACTATAATAGAAGCCTTCTGCTGAATTGTTTCAGGCTGGCTCTCCACAAATGCTCTAAGTTTCTTTTGGGCTTGCTTCTTTTCAAACTCAGGATCAGATTCTATGGCTTTGACAATCTTATAGTAGCTGTTATATGTCGTATAGTGCTTAAGTACATCCATAATGAAGCCCTCTTCAATTGCTTGCTTCATTGTATACTCGTGGAATGGACGATGTCCGATTTCACCATCAGGCTGCTCAAACGCAGTTCCGAACATCTGAAGCGTTTTATTCTTTGGCGTAGCCGTAAATGCGTAATAGTTCGCATTCTTCACCACCTTACGCCCCTCGATAATAGCATTCAGCTTATCTTCCAAGTCTTCACCATCCTCTCCTACATTACCGCTAAGGGCAATGTTCATTTTCGCAGACATTGAACCATTTTGGCTACTATGTGCTTCGTCTATGATAATGCCAAAACGCTTATGCTTCATCTCCGAACCAATGGTTTCAAGGATGAATGGAAATTTATGTACTATTGTGATAATTATCTTTTTTCCACTCTCTAAATTCTTACGCAATGTTTCAGCACTATCAGCCCAAGCTACAAGATTAGACAAACGTTTGAATGCAGCGATGTTATCACGAATTTGCTTATCCAAATTTACTCGGTCTGTAACAACAATGACACTATCCATTAAAGGCTCTGTACCATCAAGCAAGCCAACAAGTTGATATGCCAACCAAGTTATTGAATTAGACTTACCCGAACCTGCCGAGTGTTGAATCAAATAACGCTGACCTACACCATTTGATCGCGTTTCGGATAATAATTGTCGGACAACCTCTAATTGATGATAACGCGGCCACACAACAGAAATCTTCTCCTTGCCTGTCTTCTCATCTTTCTTTTTTACAACTTGTGCATAATTCTCAAGTATATCCGACAAAGACTCTTTCTTTAATATATCCTCCCAAAGATATGATATGCGCAGACCATTGGGGTTAACAGGATTACCGGCACCACCATTGGCACCTTTATCGAATGGTAAAAACCAAGAACTTTTACCGCAAAGCCAAGTACACATACGGATATTATCATCATCAACAGCAAAGTGTACGGCACATCTTTTAGGCGCAAGTAGCGGATCACTTGCTTCACGGTCTGTTTGATATTGTCTTATAGCATTTTCAACGGTTTGACCGGTGTAATGGTTTTTCAGTTCCATTGTCATCACGGGCATTCCATTCAACGAAACCATTACATCAATGCTATTCGAATTGCCCTTGCTATAGAACAATTGTCTTGTTGCACAAAAAATATTCTTTGCATACATTTCCTGAGCGGTAGGATTTAGCTCAGACGGCAACGGATAGTACATATCGAAAAGTTCCGATATGTAACGGAATCCTTTTCTCAATACATCAGTAATACCACGAGAAGCAAGTTGTTTATTCAACTCGGCAAAAAACTTGCGTTCAGATACTTCGCTCGCAAAGCAGGCCGTATTCTCTGCTTTCTTTTTTTGTGTAGAGAGAATAAATCGTTTTACACGCTCTGTATCGAGTGCATAGTCCTTGTTATAATCCTCTGAAGTTCCCTCTTCGTAGCCCTGCGCATCGCGCAAATAGCTCACAAGGATAGTCTCAAGATTTTTCTCTGATGTATCAGTTACCATAACTTCATCTATTTATATTTCAGATTACACATTTATTTGGCCTGTTACGCAATCTGCAATAAGTTTCTGTTTATATTCTTTCAAATACTCTATTTCTGCTTCAAGTTCTCCAATAAGAGAATTAACCTTATTACATTTATCCTCAATGTAGGCAACAATAGCTCGTTGTTCTTCAATTGGAGGTACAATAGTCTTAAATGCCAAAAAATATTGAGGATATAATCTCAATCTACTTTCAATAATCCCTTTTGATTGAGTTTTAAATGCTCCTGCATATGCAGGAAGCCTTAACAAATAATGAAAATATTTTTTCTCACAATCAACATTAAAGTTGAAAACACAATACGCTGGAGAGATAACGCCCTCATAATCAGAAACAGCATAACTTCCGTTCCAAGCCAACATAATATTCATTACGAATTGTCCAGGGTGTACGATATTATATCCTACAGTTGTTTCGGCTTCAAACATTCCAACTTTTTTAGCATTCTCTTTTAAAGTAACTCCTGTATATTGAGATAAACTTAATAGAGTACCACCGTCTGTATTCGTCTTTTCTTTGGATTCGGATAAAATCGCTTTCATGCGAAGAACTTCCCAATGCTCAGGAATCAGTCCAATCCACGGAATACCACTATCCTTCATCTTCACATCGGGATTCAAACCTCGTGTGATGACATTAGCAATTTCTGACTCTTTTAGCTCATTGAGCAGCTGTAACTCTCTCTCTCTCTCTCGAACATACGCATCTATACATAGGGTTTTACTTTCAAGATAACTCACAATTTTCTCCTGCTCGGCAAGAGGTGGAATAGGTATAAATTTCCTTCCTAATAAGGGATAATTAATATTTTGGCCCTCTCGTATTCCAGTTACACATGTCTGCAATAACTGTATAAACGGCAAGCTTTTGAATAATACTTTGAAATAATCTGTAAATTGTTTTTCTATTGGTGCAAGGATAGTATATGCAGCACTTATTATACCTTGATAATACGCATATTCTATTCCCCCTTCGAAAGAGCGAAGACTAATTACAAAATCACCCACTTTTACAAGCTTAAGACCTTCAAAGCCTTTGTTTACGACCACAACTCGATTCTGATACATTGATTGTGGAATCACACCATGAGACTGTGTTGCACACAACATTTGCTCTTCTGGATGGTTTTTCTCTGAACGTTCAGAAAAGCAGTATTTTAATTTTCGTTTTTTCCAATGACTTGGCAACTTTGGCAACCATCCTATACCTGTATCTTTATATTCATCGTACCGTTTCATACCTTACCCAAAATATCATCCAACATACCATTGGTGCGTTCCTCAATAGCACGAATATCTCGTGTTATATCCTCTATAGAACGCAATGCCTTTGGCTTATAAAAGTATTTTGTAAATGAGAGTTCATAACCAACTTGTATAGACTTTTCATCTATCCATGCATCGTGGGTATATGGTAAAATCTCATTCTGCAAGAACCCATCAATACCACCCTCATAACGGAATGGGATTATCTCAGTGTCTTCCAATGCTTTGTCTGCAATTTGGCAACCATCTGAATCAAGAACGATTTCTGCGTCCGGACAAGTTGTAGTGTAGTACTTCTGGAGTAAATCAATATGCTTTTTTTTAGACTTACTCTTCATTTCTTTTATTGCAACCTTCAATAACTCTTGCAGGGCATTGAAATCATGATCAGCCGAATGGTCATATTGCTTGACAAAGGTCATTACCTCACAACAAATGGCAGCATCCTTCTCCTTACGGCACATTTCAGCCTCACGCTCTTCATTATACTCAAAACGAAGGCGCAGAGGACGGCATACCTTCACACTCCAATAGCCAAACTCATTGTTCGGGAAAATCTTGCTTTGCGGTGTTTCTGCATAGTCGGTAAGCAATTTTACAATCTGCTGTCGGTCGGATTCGGTCGTTTCACAATTTTTTTCTCCCAAATTCTTACGCAACGGAGACTTAATTTCTGTTGCATCAATCAGTTGAACATAACCGCGACGGCGTTCTTCCTTGCGGTTTGTTACAATCCATATAAATGTACCAATACCTGTATTGTAGAAGTCTTTTTCTGGCATAGCCACAATTGCTTCCAACAGGTCATTTTCAATAATATATTGACGAAGGTTACTTGCACCACTACCAGCATCGCCTGTAAAGAGAGAAGAGCCGTTATGAACCTCCACGATACGAGTACCTAACTCTGTTACATTTTTCATTCGTGAAATATTATTTGCAAGAAACATCATTTGACAATCGCCAATATCAGGGATAAATGATATTTCCATGTCATCTTCCCCAATCAATGTAAAGCGACTGTCAGTAAACTTTTTCTTCTCAGTCTCAGTTAATCCTCGCTTTTTGAGATCCTCCTTCCAAGGAGTACCAAATGGAGGATTAGAGATACAAAAGTCATAAGTTTCGCCAGGATGTCCATCTCGTGAAATGGTACTATCGAACGCTATGTATTCACGCATCTCTGTACCATGTACATACTGAAATGCCTGAATATCGCCTGAAATCATCAGGTCTGCTTTACAGGTCGCAAAAGTTTCAGGTTGAAGCTCTTGCCCATATATCAACACTTGAACATTCTTGCCTCTTTCGTTAGCAACTTCTTTAATGCGATCTTGTGCAATAGTAAGAATTCCACCTGTTCCACAAGCACCATCATACACCGTGTATGTATTGTCTTTAATTTTGTCTGCAACTGGTATAACAGCCAAATCTGCAAGCAGTTTTACATAATCACGAGGCGTGAAATGTTCACCGGCTTCCGTTACATTGTTTTCTTCATTAAATCTTCTGAGCAATTCCTCGAACATCGTACCCATTGTATGATTATCAAGGGCAGGAAATTTCACATTACCATTATCATCAAGAACAGGTTTATTGCTAAGATTTATCTTATCATCTGTAAACTTCTCAATTATACTCCCTAAACGTTCAGCCTCCGTAAGATTATCAACCATTTGACGAAGATGAAACTTATCAAGAATATCCTGAACATCTTTACTGAAACCGTTAAGATAATCATTAAAATTCATCTTTAGCCGTAATGGATCGGTCTCCCCCTTCAATGTCTTCATTGTAAAAAGTGAAGTATTGTAGAAAGGATACCCTGTAGTGGTAAACAAGATTGGATCTTGATTGGCTATTTTATTATCATCAAGCATTTTCTTTTGAGCCAATAAGATTGCCTTTGTTGGTTCAAGAAGCACATCGATACGACGCAACACCATCATTGGCATAATAATTTTCTTGTATTCGCCTTTATCAAAGGCATACACAAGTACATCTGTCGCAATATTCCAGATGAAAGAAAATAGCTGATTATATTGAGCTTGTTCCATATTCTCTTACAGTTCTTTAGTAGGTGTGATTAGTATTCTGACATCAACATCCAACCATTTTGCTATTTCTTGCAGCTGGGCAATAGACGGCTGCGACTTATTGGAACACCATCTTGAAATTGTATTCTCAGACTTACCCATTTGCTCTGCCAACCATCTATTCGTTCTTTGCTTTTCTGCAAGTACTACTTTTATTCTATTCAGCATCATTTGTTGATTATTCGACATTAGTATTTAAATTATCCTCGTTAAATTACAAACAAAACTACATCTAATTCTTCATATAGTCAAGTATATAAGCAACAAAAACATCGTTTAAAGGAATGTTTGCCTCGTGAGAAACTCCGTTTCTCTTCCCCCGTTGCCGAATTCTTCAAGTTTATTTCTTAATTTTGCGCTTGCTGGTAGAATCTACGGACTTTCAAAAGAGCAACAATAGCAACAATTTTATAGGCTTTCACAAATTTGCCTCTGACATTCCAAAAAAATTCGCTCCCGATTGAGGCTACTCGACTCTATCTGCTTTTGTATCCAATTCTCATTCATTTATTGCTGTGAATCGCTCAAATCTTGTTTATCATATTGCATACCTATCATTTATTACGTTTATCCCATGCTCTATATCGACAATAAGGATGATCATTGCAAAAAATTCAGTTTTATTATATGATCAAGAACTCCGATACAGAAGCCTGATATTAGAGGCTTGCACCGGCATACGACCTCACGCTATACACCGAAGGATATAACGGAGAACACGTAGCCTTCGTCAATGGCATAGGTCATCCCGGATTATCCGACTTTATCGCTGTTGGCACAAAAATAAAAATCCCTAAAACAAGATGCCGCGAGATAATTAACGAAGTCCGTTCGGCTGCCAGGAATTAATTCGCTATGACATTATGCGATAAAGTTATTTTGTTCCTCTTGTATAACAGACAACCGTACATTATATATCTAAACAACACTATTTAACATCATTATGCCAGTTTCTTGCACATGCCTTTTATTAACTTTGTTCCATGAAAACATCGAAGATAAAACTGACATTGAGTGACGGTAGCGTTGTTGAGGCGCAAGCCCCACTAATTGTATCTGCGAGTCGTGCGACAGATATTCCTGCGTTTTATGCCGGTTGGTTCTTCAATCGGCTTCGGCAAGGGTATGTACGTTGGCGCAATCCATATAATGGAAAAGACTCCTATGTTTCTTTCGCCAACACGAAATTCATCGTTTTCTGGTCAAAAAATCCAAAACCTCTTCTACCATTCCTCCCTATCCTAAAAGAGATGGGAATCGGGTGCTATATTCAATACACACTGAACGACTACTTTGTAGAAGGATTGGAGCCGAATGTTCCAGCGGTAGCCGAGCGAATCGACACATTCAAGCGGTTGGTTGATGAATTGGGCATCGGAGCTGTTGTTTGGCGTTTCGATCCGTTGATTCTTACCGACAAGATCTCAACAGATGATTTATTGAATAAAATTGAATACATTGCCAATCAACTGCGTGGATATACCGATAAACTCGTTTTCAGTTTTGCAGATATCTCTGCATACCGAAAAGTCGGCAGAAACCTTTCGGAAGCCGGTTTGCATTATCGTGAATGGACTGAATATGAAATGATTGATTTCTCGCACCGGCTTTCTGAACTGAATCTCGGTTTGGAACTTGCCACCTGCGCCGAAAAGGTGGATTTGTTACAGTCCGGAATAATTCACAACCGCTGCATAGACCCCAATTTGATCAGCCGTTTGAAACCGGAACTGCAACCATATATCCAAAATCTAAAAACAGACAAGGGGCAACGTACACTTTGCGGCTGCATTACATCAAAGGACATTGGCACATACAACAGCTGTCCACACGGCTGTGTCTATTGCTACGCCAATGCTAATCCATATTCAGCCAGGCAAAAATTCATCAGACATCAGCAAAACCCCGACAACGACTCGATTCTTTAATTTTGAAAATCGGTGATTTTTTTTGTTACTTTTGTAGTTACAAAATACAAAAAAGTGAATTCCAAAGTTTTATAATTGGGTGTCAGTAAGATATAATTTTAGATTGTCTAATAAATCCCCGAAATGGAAATCACCCTCGCCAGAGTTTGTTCTGACGAGGGTGAAATCTCTAAAACCGAACTTGTTAGACGGCCCTGTTTTTTAATATAATTCTTTGGTTGCCGAACTAATTACTAAATTTATAGATGCAAGTGCTTGAATAGGTCTTGTCGGGAGTTACTACAACCGACGGCCATGCGGGTTTGTTTGGTGAATCGGGGAAATGTTGCGTTTCAAGGCAGACCGCACTACGGCAAGGGTATGCAATACCGTGTTTGCCTTTGACCGTTCCATCAAGGAAATTACCTGCATAGAATTGGATTCCCGGCTCATCGGTGAACACGTCCATCGCTATTCCGCTCGTCGGGTCATATAAGCGGGCTGCTACGGCTGAAATATCACCGGCGGTATCGAGCACAAAGTTGTGGTCGTAGCCCAACCCGTTGGCAATCTGCTTATTTCCAGAGTTTATACTGTCACCAATTACCCTACCCTTACGAAAATCGAAAGGTGTTCCCTCGACCGTCAGTATCTCGCCTGTGGTCATGAATGTACTGTCGATCGGCGTGAACGACGAAGCGTTCATTATAAGAGTTTCAGCGAGTATATCCTGCGAGGGATTTCCCGATAAGTTAAAGTAGCTGTGGTTGGTGAGGTTGAGTATGGTCGGCTTGTCGGTTGTCGCACGATATGCGATACGCAGGGCATTGTCGGACATGAGCGTATAAGTAACCTGTACATCGACATTGCCCGGGAATCCGGCGTACCCGTCGGGGGTATTCAGCCGAAGTGTCAGTAGCGTATCAGATATTTGGACCATATCCCAAACCGAGTGATGAAAGCCTTTCTCTCCTCCGTGCAGACAATGTCCGAAGTTATTTTTAGGCAGATCATATTCAACGCCATCGAGGGTAAACTTCCCTTTGTCGATACGGTTTCCATAGCGACCTATAAGCGCACCAAAATTATTGTCGATGTTTCTATAATCCGCTATCAAGTCGTGTCCGAGCACTACATCGCGCAGTTCACCGTTTTTATCCGGGACCATAAGCGATACCACACGTCCGCCATAGTTCGTTATACATGCCTCTATGCCATTGGCATTTGTCAAGGTATATAGAGAGGTATGTTTTCCATCTATAACAGTCTCAAAATTTTCGGGATTCAGCCCCGATTTTGTCAAGCCGGTTTTATCACTTACAGAGCACGATGCCAATAATGCGCCCAGAAAGACGGAGATAATTACTTTATTTTTCATTGCAAAATTATTTTTCTATTTAAGGTGTAAACTAAAAAGAAGCAAAAGCACCAAGTGCGTAGATGCTTTTGCTTCTTTATTATGAAATAACGAGATTTTACATAACCGGCAAAATCATCATTTATACGAGAACCGGACAGTCGATCGTATGTCGGTAGAAGATGCGCCGATCATAGCTTTGAATTTACCGGGTTCGGCAATCCATTCGTGTTTGGAGTCGTCGAAGAATTTCAGGTCATCGGGGGTAATTGAAAATGAGACTTCCGTTGTCTGACCGGGAGCAAGATGGATTTTTCTAAATCCTTTGAGTTCCTTTACAGGACGAGGAAGGGATGATTTTTCATCTTGGATGTAGAGTTGGACTGTTTCTTTTCCGTCTACATCGCCGGTATTGGTAACGGGTACTGTAACCGTGATTGTTCCGTTATCCGACATTTCTTTTGAGGAAAGTGCGGCTTTTCCGTATTTGAATGTCGTATAACTCAGACCATGCCCGAACGGGAATAGTGCCGGAATCTTCTTGGTGTCATGCCAGCGGTACCCCACGAATATATCTTCGAGATATTCTTGTTGCGGACCCTTGCCGGGGATTTCGATACCCGGATACGAAATTTCACCGAAATGGTGTGCTCCATTATCTTCCAGCCGTTTCGGGAAAGAGAAAGGCAGTTTGCCGCTGGGATTGGCTTTGCCTGAAATCACATCAGCCATCGACGGGCCTATCATGGTGCCAAGATACCAACTTTGTAAAATCGCAGGGACTTTATCGACCCACGGCATAGCGTATGCATTGCCCGAGATATTTGCCACGACGAGATTGGGGTTTACTGCAACCAGATCCTCAATCAGCTTGTCCTGATTCCACGGCAGGTTGTATTCGCGGCGGTCGGTCGATTCGCACTCCTGAAAGCCGTTTTTATTCAATCCGCCGATGTAGATAACGACATCGGCTTTCTTTGCCAACTCCACGGCTTCATTATGCAGTGAATCGAGAATTTCATCAGGAATAATTTCTTCCCACCCAAAGAACGGACGACCCGTGCGGTAACCTTCGGCGAACTTCACTCCGTTGCCATAGGTCTCACGTATAGCTTCAAGAGGTGTGAACATATCTTTGGCTTTGAGTTCCGACGAACCGCCACCATCGGAGAGTATACGTACTGCATTCTCACCTACTACAAGGACATTGTCGTACTTGGCAGGATCAAGCGGAAGCAGTCCGTTGTTTTTCAGCAGGACAATTGCCTCGACAGCCACCTGTTTTGCTGCGGCATAGTGCTCAGGAGTAGTCATCGAACCGAACGGCTTGTCGGTATTCATTGCAGTCCGGAAGATCAGACGCAGAATGTTGCGGGCTTTGTCATCGACTGTTGATTCGGGAATCTCACCACGCTTGATCATTTCGAGATAAGGGGTAGCCAGATAGAAAGCATCGTAACCGTACATCGACTCGGTTGCAAGTCCATCGGTATAAGATCCCATTTCGATGTCAAGACCGTTAAGAGCCGCCTGTTTTGTGTCGTGTGTGGCACCCCAGTCGGAAACGACAGCACCGTCGAATCCCCATTCGCCACGCAGAATATCATTGAGCAAGCGGGCATTATGGCAACAATGCTCATCCCACACTCTGTTATAGGCACCCATTACGCTCCATGCCTTGCCTTCCTGCACGGCACGTTTGAAAGCGGGGAGGTATATTTCATATAGTGCACGGTCCGATACCTTGACATTGACATTATCGCGCCATTTTTCCTGATTGTTAAGAGCGAAATGTTTCACACAGGCTGCCACGCCGTTTTTTTGAAGTTCCTGAATATAGGGAACAGCCATTTCACCGGTAAGATACGGGTCTTCGCCCATATACTCGAAGTTCCGTCCATTGAGCGGGGTGCGCGATATATTCACTCCCGGTCCGAGAAGTATATCTTTTTCGCGGTAACGGGCTTCTTCACCGACACTTTTGCCATACAATGCCGATAATTCCGGATTCCATGTGGCAGCAAGTGCCGTAAGGGCGGGAAATACCGTACAGGCATCATTGGTCCAGTTTGCATAGTCCCAGTTATCCCAGTTAAATTCGGCACGGACACCGTGAGGTCCGTCGCTCAACCATACTTCGGGAATCCCGAGCCGGCGTACACCTGCCGATGAGAATTTGCTTTGCGCATGGCATAACGTAACCTTTTCTTCGAGTGTCATGCGGGAGAGCGCATCCTCTACGCGTTCTTCAATAGGCTTGCTCCTGTCCAGATAGACCGGGAGGTCTGCCCGAGCGGCAACAGGCAGTAAACCGGCAGCAAGAACCGCCGATAAAATAATTTTTTGAATTTGTACCATATAGGAGTGTGTTTAATTAGTCGATCCCTCTTGTTTAAATTATAGGTTTGAGCGATATGGCAAACCCTCCGGCTACTGCCATGCGCACTTGAATGTTGTCGCTGCTATTGACTTCGCGGGTCGAAATCGAGTAGTCGTTGCTGTTCGTGTACCCGTTTGCCCTCTTTCCGTCGGCATAAATAGTTGCCATATATTTCATGTCCGGATCGAGGAAATCAAGATCCAATACAACGTCGCGTGCTTCTTCGGCATTGACACCGCCGACAAACCAGTCGTCACTGTTCTTGTCTTTGCGCGCCACGATGATAAATTCGCCCGGCTCGGCATCGATATACCGGCTCTCGCTCCAATCCAAAGGAACGTCTTTAATGAACTGGAATGCATCCATTTTGCGTTCGTAGTTATCGGGAGTGTCGGCAGCCATCTGTAAAGGCGAATACATTGTCATATACAATCCTAACTGATTGGCGATGGTGGCATTTTTGTGGAGCTTATTGCCGGGGGCTGTTTTAGACAGATCCATCTCAAAGATACCGGGAGTGAAATCCATCGGACCGCCTTTGAGCCGTGTAAACGGCAACATGGTGCAATGCTTCGGCGACATGGCCTGGTATTCCTGTCCCATAGCGCTTTCGTTTCCGACGAGATTGGGATATGTGCGGCACAGTCCGGTAGGACGCACGGCTTCATGGGCATTCACCATAATATGCTTGTCGGCAGCCTTTTTGACCGCATTCAGGTAATGGCTCACCTGCTTCTGGCTATAATGATGCTCTCCACGGGGAATGATATTTCCTACATATCCGCTCTTGACGGCATCGTAGCCATATTTTTTCATCAGATTGTAAGCCTTGTCCATGTGCCGGTCGTAATTATCCACAGCGGCTGATGTCTCGTGATGCATCATAAGCCGGATGCCTTTGTCGTGAGCATATTTGTTAAGAGCGGCGATATCAAAGTCCGGATACGGTGTTACAAAATCGAATACATAGTCTTTCTCTTTTCCGAACCAATCCTCCCAGCCTATATTCCAGCCCTCAACAAGAAGTTGATCGAAGCCGTGACGTGCGGCAAAGTCGATATAACGGCGCACATTTTCGTTGTTGGCTGCATGACGACCGTTAGGCTTGGCTTTCGAGTAATCGAATGTGGCGAGATCGAAATTTTCGGCATCGGTATAGTTCCATGAACTTGCCCCTGTAATCATCTCCCACCATACGCCCATATATTTTGTAGGATGAATCCATGAAACATCGTCGAGCGCGCAAGGATCGTTCAGGTTAAGGATGAGATTCGAAGCTGTCTCTTATACACATCTGACGCTGCCG